>Ga0209084_1003833_pt1 | contig 10857 bp, 9 predicted proteins | sample C_130820_MF_Meta_FD_187309 | JGI IMG/M metagenome (GOLD analysis project Ga0209084, IMG submission 187309) | Freshwater microbial communities from Lake Croche, Canada to study carbon cycling - C_130820_MF_MetaG (SPAdes) (version 2) | ecosystem: Environmental > Aquatic > Freshwater > Lake | place... | reverse complement strand
ACCGGTTACATGTAGACCGTGGAAGCCTGTGGTCAAGTAAAACGCTGAACCATACGCCGAGGACGACAATGTCAACCCTTCGCGAATGAGGTTGTGATACTCGAAAAGCTGGCCACTTACGAAGGTTGTGCCCATCAATAAAGTGATAGTGAACCATTTGCGCAAACCCTTGAGATCCCCACGCTCAGCTGCGAAGACGCCAAGCTGACAAGTCCAACTCGAAAGTACCAAAACTAAGGTATTCGCAAAGGCAAAGGGAATGTTGAGTTTTTCCACTGACTCAGCCCAGTTGCCAGGGTTGACCGAACGCAGGGTGAAGTACATTGCAAATAGCGCAGCAAAAAACATGAGCTCACTGGACAACCACACGATGGTGCCAACTGAGACCATATTTGGTCGCTCGGCTTGGGAAGGGACACGCACTGCAGTTGGAGTAGTCACCCTCTGAGTTTACTGAAAACATTTAGCCTTATGTCTTTTGGGGCATCGTGTTTCATGTCACATCAAACCAATTGCAAACTGTACGGCGGTGTATGGATTCTTTCGAGTCTCAGATAACCTGTGAACGTGACTGATTCATCCCGTGTTCTTAAAGTCTTGGTTTACAGTGACGATCTGACAGTGCGCCAGAGCGTCAAGACTGCTTTGGGTCGCCGCCCATCACCAGATGTAAGTGATGTTGACCTGTTTGAATGTGCAACTGAGCCTGCTGTTATTGCCGCGGTTGATAAGAAGTCATTCGATTTAATTATTTTGGATGGCGAAGCTGTTCCTGCCGGTGGCATGGGCGTTTGTCGCCAGTTGAAAGATGAAATCTTCAATTGCCCACCGATTCTCGTGATTGTTGGCCGCGCAGATGATCGCTGGTTAGCAACCTGGTCGCGTGCTGATGCTGTAGTTGCGCATCCAATTGATCCGAGGGCGCTCGTAATGGCCGCAGTTGAACTCCTCAGTCAGACTTCAGCCACTTCCTAAAAGCGAGGCAACATGACCGACTACACGTGGAAGCACATTCTTGGTCAATTGGCCCAGGGTATTGATTTATCCGGCAGTGAAGCGACGTGGGCAATGAACGCCCTCATGTCTGGCACGTCAACCGATGCTCAAATTGCAGCTTTTGTGATGGGTTTGAAAGTCAAGGGTGAAACCGCCACCGAAGTCGGTGGTCTCGTAGAAGCCATGCTGGCAAATGCAGTCGCTGTTCCTCTTAATCAGGTTGCAGTGGATGTGGTGGGTACAGGCGGAGATGGTGCGCACACCGTCAACATTTCTACAATGTCTTCTTTGGTTGTCGCCGGCACCGGAGCGCCGGTTTTGAAACATGGCAATCGTGCTATCTCCTCCAAATCAGGCACTGCTGATGTGCTTGAGGCTTTAGGCGTTGCTGTGAGCATGCCGGCCGAGCACGTCGCCACATGTCTTGCAGATGCAGGAATTGCGTTCTGCTTCGCACCGAATCATCATCCGGCTATGCGTTATGCGGCCACCACGCGCAAAGAATTGGGCATTCCCACTGTGTTTAATGTTCTGGGTCCGCTGGCCAATCCGGGACAACCTGCTGCCGCACTCTTGGGATGTGCAGATGCGCGATTCGCGCCGGTACTTGCGCAAGTTCAATTGAATCGTGGACTCAAGTCGATTGTTGTTCGTAGTGATGAGGGGCTCGATGAACTCTCGACATCCTCAACATCGCAAGTGTGGGATGTGACTGCAGGCGTTTTGCGTCATGAAATCCTCCATCCAGGGGAGTTGGGGCTGCAGACTTCAACAGCAGCGGATTTGCGGGGAGGACAAGCTCACGAAAATGCGCAAGTCGTCCAAGACTTGTTGCAGGGTTCCCGTGAAGGTCGACTATCGATTGTGCGCGATGTGGTCGCACTGAATGCTGCTGCTGCTTTGGTCGCATTTGATGCGGCAAGTGGAGCAGAGAAATTTGGCTCAGTGCGAGAAAATGTGCACGATCGTGTTGCCGGTGCGCTACCTGTTGCCTACGCATCAATCGACAGTGGGGCAGCCTGGGAAGTATTGGTCAAATGGGCCCGCGTAAGTACGGCGCTGACTCAGTAGCGCTCGTCATTCGGAGAACCTGGTAGAGGATTACACTCTGTTTGGCAATTGAAGACCCAGGCCAACGACTGTGCGCCGATTACTGCGGTGTAGGCCAGCCGTATTCCAATAGCTTCACTGGGTCTTCTACGCCGAAACCTGCTGCTCGTTCTAAAAGGGCATGTAGGACAGTCACTGTAGCCATTGCGTCATCAAGCGCACGGTGATTGGGAGTCGTTGGCGCATCAAAATGAGCTGCGAGTGTCGACAGCTTTTTATTCGGCACTTCATCTCGACTCAATACCTTACGAGCCAAACGGAGAGTGTCGAGAACTGGCGGCTCTGGCCACTCAATGTCGTGAGTCGCACATGCATGCAACAAGAAGCCCATATCGAAGGATGCATTGTGTGCGACGAGCAATGTCGAATGTTCGGGTGTTAGCTGAGCCCAATTGAGAAACTCTCTGACAGCAATGTCAGCTGTTGGTGCGGACTGAACATGTTGGTCACTAATACCAGTGAGTTGTGTAATGAAGTCAGGAATCGGCATGCCGGGATTACAGAACGTCTGAAAATTGGAAAGAACTTCGCCATAGCGCACCTTCACAGCGCCAATTTCGGTGATCGCACAATGCGCAGGGATGCCACCAGTAGTTTCAAGATCAACCACCACAAAGGTGACCTCGGCAAGTGAGAGCACTAAAGACTCCTCGGTGCTATCTCCTGATGTGTTGACCGCTGAAGTGCCGTCTTTGGCTGTATCAGGTTCAGTCAACACTGCTGGATCAGCCTGGACTAAAGAGCTCGGGAGCTCGTCCTTGATCTGAGGTGCTGAAGTCATGGTTCTACCGTAGGTGCTCGGTCCGACAATGTGTACTCCGCTCAATTGTGTTCTTGAGTGCTCATGGCCGGATGCTCACGGCCGGATGCAATACAAATTTGTCGGTGCGCATGTTTAACCTGAGGTAATGCACGGTAGGAAACTCCAAATATCGACATGCAAGTGCAAGAACCCCTAAGTTCAAGGCCGCAAGTGCAAGAGCCCGTAAGTGCAGGGTCCTAAATTCGAGAGCTTTTCAGAGAAGAGGTTGACCATGATTATTGATTGTGATGGCTGCGTAATGCGAGATCTCGCTTGCTCAGATTGTGTTGTAACAGTGTTATTGGGTCCGATAAACGGCAGTATCTCAGAACACAGAGATGCCTTTGATGTCCTTGCCGGAGCAGGTCTCACTCCACCTTTGCGCCTCGTGCAAGGACAAGGACTCGGAGATGCACATCCTGATCAGGCTGTTGGACTCTAATTCTTAAGGCATTATGGTGTGGTGACTTCGACGCCGCCACGCCATACATTGGTTATCACCAATGACTATCCGCCACGACCTGGCGGAATTCAAACCTTTATCTTTGAGATGGTTCGACGTTTTCCATCAGATCAAGTCACTGTCCTCACTTCCAATTTTGAAGGTGCTCAGGAGTTTGACGCTTCTAATGCATGGAATGTGCGCCGCTCCGAAGCGCAGGTTCTCCTTCCAACGCGCAATACTTTAGAACTAGCTCAGGAACTCATCGATGAAACGGGTGCGACTCAGGTTGTCTTTGGTGCTGCTGCTCCACTCGGACTGTTAGCCAAAAAGTTACGCACCTGCGGAATTGAGCGTGTAGTTTCGATTTCGCACGGACATGAAGTTGGATGGTCGTCAACACCAGTGACCCATCAAGGTATTCGGCGCATTGTGGCTGACTCTGATTGGTTCACGTATCTGGGTGACTACACGCTCGCAGGTATTCGTAAGGCAGCCAATCCGGAAGATTTCGGAAAATTTAGAAAGCTAACCCCCGCGGTTGATGCCAGTGAATTTCATCCTGATCAAAAGAGTGCTGGAGATGCAATTCGAGCTTCCATAGGTTTTGCCGATCGGCCAACCATCGTGTGTGTGTCTCGTTTGATGGCACGTAAGGGACAGGATCGACTGATTGAGGCGCTTCCGCTGATTCAGCAGCAGGTTCCCGGTGCTGCGCTCGTTATTGTGGGAAATGGATCAGGCTTTAAGAGATTGCAAGACCTTGCCATTCGCATTGGAGTTGTCGATGATGTGCATTTCACTGGAAAGGTCCCACAAAAACAACTTGCCAGCTGGTACGCAGTTGGAGACATCTTCGCGATGCCGTGTCGAACACGCAACGCAGGGTGGGATGTTGAAGGGCTCGGAATAGTATTTCTTGAGGCATCGGCAACCGGACTTGCCGTCGTTGCAGGGGACTCTGGTGGAGCCCCAGACGCCGTTCGCGACGGAGAAACTGGAGTCGTCGTCGATGGAAATGACCTTGAACAGATTGCCAGAGTTATTAGCGAACTACTAGTGAATCCCGACCGCGCGAAAGCCATGGGTGTAGCTGGTCGTCAATGGATTGAACAGGCATGGACCTGGGAGTACAGCTTTGATCGGCTATCTTCGATGCTCTCTGGTAATGATCCTGACGCTTAGCCTTAACTACGGAGCGACATATTGAGCGCAGCATTCTGTGGCTCTGATTTTCTTTTGGATTCTCCAAGCAAACTGATAAAGCTGATTATTGTTGCTGCAAGTAATGTCATCAGACGCACGGTCTGGATGAACATCGCGAACTTTTCACCAACTTCAAAAGCAATGTAGTAGCCCGGGTAGATGAGATTGCCGGCGAAAGCACTGATGCAGAGCAAAACTGCAATCTTGTTGAAGTGGCGAGGTGGCTCGAATGCTGTCACAGCTAGTAAACCAAGAGTCCAGACCGTGTACTGAGGTGACAAAACGCGACTTGTAATCATTGAAATCAGAACTGCAGTCAGCGCGATGTGTGCCACAGTCGCATGTTCCAGTCGTCCCATAAAACGCAGAACTGCGAGCGCACCCAGCCCAGCGATGCACGCCAGGGTAACGATGAGACAAACTGTGCGTGTTCCCTGGGCCACAACTTCAACTGCACCGTATTGCAGCGCGACCTCAATATGGTGTCCCATTGAGTTCAACATCATGTACGGCCAAGCTCCAAGCGATTCAATTTGGAGTCCTCGAGCCTTCTGTCCACTGAGGAAGTTAAAACTCCCGGGCCACCACGAAATCATGATTGCGCTACCTGCGATGAACGTCGCGGCGAAAACGACCATTGAGCGCAGTCCATCTTTGCGGGGGGTTCCAATAAGCGCTAAGACCGGCCAGACCTTGAGCAATGCGCCAATCGCAACGAGTGAACCGAATGCCTCAGCCGTGCTCGCGAACACAATGGCCGCCACGACAGCCAGAGTAGGGAAGACATCGAAACGACCTAGCATGATGGGTCCCATAAGTGCAGGCGCAGCTACCCAAATCCACAAACCCAGTGACTTGGTCGATAGTGCACGCTTTTGGGCCACAAAGAGAAGGCCCAGAATTCCGGCGTCAGCGACAACGGCAAGTGTCACAAAGCCCACAGAGGCATGTGATATGGCGAACCCCATCAAGAAAATGACTGCAGCAAGTGGCGGATACTGCCACATGGGGTCGTTCAACGGGAACTGGCCATTGTTCATGTTGCCTGCCCACCAGTTGTACAAGCCAACATCAGCTAGCCAGCCGCTGACGACATGCCACGTTTGAAAAACTGCGTACAGGGCGACGACCCGTGTGAGCATCCAAGCCGAAATTACACCAAGGTGGGAATCGAGACTTTGAAGGAAACTGGATGAATTCACGTGCTTGGAATCAAGAACCTTTAACGATTGCTTGTTGCTCACGGTTGTCCTATGTGTAAATGCTGTCAATGTCAGCAGCGAAATCTTGTGTGACTAGATGTCGCTTGATACTGAGTTTTGGTGTCAAGTAACCGTTCTCAATTGTGAAATCTGTTGCAAGAATAGCAAACTTCTTTATTGCCTCAGGGTTTGAAACTGCTTCATTGGCTTTGTTTACCGCTTTTTGGAGAAGTTCGTTGATTTCAACTGATTCGGAAGGGTTTTCGAGTTGACGTTCGTCTACTCCGTTTGCCTGCAAGATTCCGGGAGCGGCATCTTGGTCAAGTGTGATGAGGGCAGCTATGAATGGCCGGTTATCTCCAACAACTACGCACTGGCTGATTAAAGGATCTGCCCGGAGGCGATCTTCCAAAACTGCTGGTGACACATTCTTGCCACTGGCTGTCACAATCAGTTCCTTCTTGCGTCCAGTGATGTACAGAAAGCCTTCAGAGTCCAGATGGCCAATGTCGCCACTCGCGAACCAATTATCTGGTAACAACACATCTTTAGTGGCAGTGCCGTTGTTCCAGTAGCCCTGAAAAATCTGCGGCCCACGGAGTTGAATTTCTCCATCAGTTTCAATTCGCACTTCAGTACCGAAAACTGGTTGTCCCACTGAGCCAATCTTGATTGCAGATGGAATGTTTAACGTGCTCCCCGCTGTAGTTTCAGTGAGACCGTAGCCCTCGAGCACCATGAGTCCCAAGCCACGATAGTAGTGACCAAGTCGAGCGCCCAGCGATGCTCCACCGGAGATTGCATGTGTCACACGACCGCCCATGGCTTCTCGCAGTTTGCTGTAGACAAGACGGTCGTAAAGTTTGTGCTGCAGGCTAAGTATCGGACTGACTCGACCAGTATCTAACGCTTCGCTGTACCTAATGGCGGTGTCTGTGGCTCGATCAAAGATCAGCCCTTTGAGTCTGCTCGCTTTATGCGCCTTGCTTTGTGCCGTGTTGAACACCTTCTCAAAGACACGTGGAACTGCGAGCAAGAACGTTGGTGACAAAGAATGCATCTCGGCAAGCAAGGCGCCGGGATTGGGGCAGTGGCCAATCGTGACTCGTGCTCTAATCATTGCTACTTGAATCATGCGACCGAATACGTGCGCTAAGGGCAGAAACAAGAGAGTCGACGAACCTGGGACATTAAATATCTCGGGAATTCCAGCGATGAGGGTGTCAGATTCAAACATCAAGTTGCCGTGCGTCAGCATGCATCCTTTCGGTTGCCCTGTGGTACCCGATGTGTAAATCAGTGTCGCAGTATCCGAAGCTGTCGCGATTGTGCGACGGTTGTCGAGCACCTCATCCGAAATGCTCGCACCATCTCGAATGAGATCGTCGAGAACTCCATCTGCAAAGACGAATTGCTTTTTCATGAGAGGAACTTGATCGGCAATCTCATTGAATGGATGAAGCGTACGGGTGGCTTCAAAAAAGGTAGCGACCACCTTGGCATCCGACATAATCCACTGAACTTGATGTGCCGATGAAGTCTCGTAGATGGGCACACTGATACATCCTGCGTACCAAATTGCGTAGTCCGCTATGGTCCATTCAGCACGGGTGCGCGAGAAGATTGCGACGCTCTGACCTGCCTCGATACCGTGTGCAATCAGTCCTTTCGCAACACCGCGGACTTGATCACGGAACTCTCGAGCGGTTACGTCTTTCCATTCTTTATTTTCAGAAATGGCAATGACAGGTGCGGTTGGAAATGTCTTGGCATTGAACTCGACATGATCGGTCAGGTTGCCTGTTGTTGGCACTGGAATGAGACCTGGAGTGGCTGCATACTTGAGCGACATTTCATGGGATGCTTTCACCCGACTCAGATTAGCGGATGAGTCTGCGATTTCGACACTGATTAGTGGCGTAACTAGGTCAAATGCTGAACTTGTCACATAGACATCTCTCTGATGAGAGTTTGTAATGTGAGATTTTGTGACTACCGTAAGAGATGTGTCTGAAAGTGACGGTTTTTACCGATTCCTCAAAAAGGTTGCGATCGGCCCTGCCATTGAGGTTAGCTTCCATCCTTGGGTTGAAGGTATTGAAAACATTCCAGCCGATGGTGCCGCGATCTTGGCAAGTAACCACCTTTCTTTTTCTGATTCCTTTTTCTTGCCCGTAGCAGTTTCTCGAAAAATTACGTTTCTTGCTAAGGCCGAGTATTTCAACGCACCGGGTGTGCGTGGGAAAGTTACTTCGGCATTCTTCCGAGGAGCCGGTCAAGTTCCAGTCGATCGGACCGGTGGCAACGCAGGAACTGCAGCAATAGCCACAGCCGTGCGCTTGCTCAAAGAAGGTCATTTGGTTGGCATATATCCTGAAGGAACACGTTCGCCAGACGGTCGCTTGTACCGAGGCAAAACGGGTGTCGCCCGCATGGCCCTTGAAGCGCGAGTCCCTGTAATTCCGATAGCCATGATGAATACCGAGAAAGTTCAACCGATCGGTCGCACAAGACCAAATTTCAACGTCAACGTTGGAATTCGTATTGGTAAGGCATTGGACTTCTCGCGTTTTTACGGCATGGAAGATGATCGCTTTGTACTGAGATCCCTCACCGATGAGATTATTTACAAAATTATGGATTTGTCTGGCCAGGAGTACGTCGATAAGTACGCTTCTCGATCCAACCGGTAGGTCATCACTAGTTGCCTAGGCAAAAGGTCCCACACAGATGTGCGGGACCTTTTGTATTGAAGTTTCGGCTAGTGCTGCAGAAGGGCACCCTTTGGTTGACCAATGCCGTCGAGGAGCTCAGTGAACCAGTCTTGATCCACATCAAACGGCTTTGCGCCTGCTACCCGCTCAAACTCACAAGCGCGAATCTCGTTGCCCTGGTTTTCATCCATACCAACAAGCCCACTTATGCCATCAAGCGCTGCACGCACCGCAACCACAGCACAGTCGCGAATGAGTTCACGGTCGCGCTCATTCGCTGGGGCCGAACGAGCATAGTAACCACTCTTTTGAACAAGCACTTTCTCTGCACCAATCATCGGTGCAAATTGATTGGCAAACCATGCTCCTGGATTGATCTTGTCAATCTTCACGTGACCGAATGGATCTACTGGGACTTCTTCACCTCGGCTAAGCATCTCAGCAACTATGGAGTCAACACCAGCACCTTCGGAAAGGAAAATATTGACATTGCCAAGCGAATCCATAATCCCGCCAAGACGCTTTGCCTCTGCTTCGAGATCCACATCAAGCTCAGGCACGTAAACAGCATGAACATCCCGGCGAGCGCGGATAAGACCGAAGGACTCTAGCCATTCCTGTTGATCCAGAAGGCTGCGGTAGCTGACCGCTGTGGCGGCAGTGAGCCAGCCACAGTGACGACCCATAACCTCATGCACAATCAACATGCGTGGGTTTGATGTATGTTCCGAAACGACGTTTGAAAAGTAATGCGCGCCTTCATCGGCAGCAGTCCATGCGCCAAGTGACTGCGCAATGGGGTAGACGTCATTGTCAATGGTTTTTGGTAAACCCACGACACCAAGTCCATAGTTATTGCGCCCAAGAAAAGCTGCGAGGTCAGCAGCAGCAGTGTTGGTGTCGTCACCGCCGATGGTGTGCAAAACATCCACACCATCTTTAACGAGTTGGTCGGCAGCGACTTGCTGTGGATCCTGACCTTCTTGAACGAGTCCGCGCTTTACGCAATCTGCAATGTTGGTGAGTTTCACTCGACTGTTGCCGATGGGGCTTCCACCGAACTCTTGAAGCAGGTGGGCCTTCTCGCGTACTTCTGAGGTAACCACGAAAGAATCGCCACGGAGCAAACCGTGATATCCGTTGCGGTAGGCAATGATTTCAACATCAGGTGCTACAGCGGTGTATTCCTCGATGAGTGCGCCAACAGCAGAAGAGAGGCAAGGGGCAAGTCCGCCCGCGGTCAAAAGGGCAACTTTACGAATTGTCATGTTCACAAATCTAGTGCCACACCATTTCATACCTGAAGGCAGATGGTGTCAGCACAATTTATGTAAGTCATGGATGTGCCACTACCCTAGACATGTGTCTGAAATAACTTGGCCGTCCCTTCCTGCCGCTCAACAGCCAGAATGGCCGGATGCTGCTCGCTTACAATTGGCGCAAGAAACTCTTAAATCACTCCCACCATTGGTCTTCGCTGGTGAGTGTGACGACTTGATGACGAAACTGGGTCAAGCCGCTCGTGGAGAAGCATTTGTCCTTATGGGTGGCGATTGTGCAGAGACTTTTGTGGCGAATACAGCTGATTCAATTCGTGCTCGACTCAAGACAGTTCTCCAAATGGCTGTCGTTCTGACCTATGGCGCTTCACTTCCAGTGGTAAAGATTGGTCGCATCGCGGGCCAGTACGGGAAGCCGCGTAGTTCGGGAATGGAAACCATCGATGGCGTGACTTTGCCTTCGTATCGTGGTGATGCGGTTAATGGTCTTGAGTTCACTGCCGAATCACGGATCCCAGATCCAATGCGTCTTGTGCAGATGTATCACGCCAGTGCATCGGCTCTCAACCTGGTGCGTGCCTTCACGCAGGGTGGATACGCGGATCTTCGCCAGGTTCATGCTTGGAACCAGGACTTTGTCAGTGCATCAACTCCGGGCAAACGCTACGAAGAGATGGCTGCAGAAATCGATCGTGCCCTTGCTTTCATGACCGCGTGTGGAACCGACCCGGAGGAATTCCGTCGAGTTGACTTCTACGCAAGCCACGAGGCGCTGCTTCTTGATTATGAAAAGCCGCTGACGCGTATTGATTCGCGAACTGGAAAGCTGTATGACGTTTCTGGACACTTTGTTTGGATTGGTGAGCGCACGCGCGAACTTGATGGCGCTCATATCGATTTCGCTGCCAAGATTTCGAACCCCATCGGCGTCAAAGTAGGGCCGAAGTCCACGCCTGAAGACGTCTTAGCTCTCCTCGAGCGCCTTAACCCAGAACGCATTGAAGGTCGCCTAATGATTATCACTCGCATGGGTGCAGGAAATATTCGGAATGTGCTCCCAGGCATTATCGAGTCAGTCAAGGAGTCAGGACATCCTGTGCTGTGG
>Ga0209084_1003827_pt1 | contig 10873 bp, 17 predicted proteins | sample C_130820_MF_Meta_FD_187309 | JGI IMG/M metagenome (GOLD analysis project Ga0209084, IMG submission 187309) | Freshwater microbial communities from Lake Croche, Canada to study carbon cycling - C_130820_MF_MetaG (SPAdes) (version 2) | ecosystem: Environmental > Aquatic > Freshwater > Lake... | reverse complement strand
TTCTTAAGATATATGAATATTCTAAGAGCAGGAAGAACTATCTGGTACCAGTTCAGAGAGATAAGAGTGCATACACACTTGAATCATATCAAATACATCATTCCTCTGGATCAGGAGTATCACTCTGGAGAGCTAGGGAATTTCGTAAGAACAGAGAAAAAGGGTACAGATATCATCTTGACTTACTCAAGAAACCCAGAGCCTACACAAAATCTAGAACAACCTCCTTTGCCTCTACGGTCATCTTGATATCCTTCTTACGGCCCTTAAGAGGATGTGGTAGCCCCTTGACTATCTCGTCTCCCCTCTTAAAGACCCACTTACCATCCTGGAACACAACAGAAGGAGCTGGTAAGCCCTCAGACTTCTTTGCAGTATAGAACACCAGAGAATACCTGTCACCAGAAAAATCCTTGACAGAGTGGGTTATCTTACTGAAATCTCGGATAAGAGGAGTTCGGACATCATACAAGCCTTTTCCTGATCCCTCGTGAATTTCAAGGTCACCCCCTGTATAGTCTCCGAATGCGACGAGAAATGATTCGCCAACGTTACCTTTGTCTTTATGTGGCGCAGCCTGATAATTCTGATTCAAAGTGATGCTTGTAAAAGGGATTCGGCCTACCCACTTCTTAGCGAAATCCAGAAGAAGCTTGTACAGATACGGTCTATTCCAACAGAGTCTGGAGTAATCTGGAGGTAAGGAGCGTCTCCCAACAACCCCAAAGGCTTGAGAGCGGCCAGACCCTGCCTTGTTTCTGTATGCATTTACGGGTAGAGGTTGCCTTTTGAGTTCAGAGATGATATCTGCAAATTCAGATGCTGGTATCATCTTATATATCTGGAGTTTAGAAGATATTTCAAGTCGGAAAATCTAGTCTGAGTCGCTCATCTCAGCCAACATCTGGAGTAGCTTGGACTTAGACGTGCTCTTCTTCTTTAGCTGACCCGCACCACCCTCTCCTAGCTTTTTCTTCTTATCTGGTACAACTGGAAACTGAGAGAGCTTAGCCGTCTTGATGCTCTCGGTCTCCTTACCTCTTGGAAGTGCAGAAGGGGTCGCCTTGACCGCCGGGGTTGTCTCACGCATCTCACGTAGGCGGCTAATCTCATCTGAGATATCACCCTTGCGCATACGGCTTACTGGCTTGACGGAATCCTTGCGAAGTTCGCGTAGGGCGGCTCTCATCTCGGCTAGGGAAGACATCTTATACTAGAACCCTACAAAAAAATACCGTACAAAAAGTATCCTTATACACTTGGAGCAGGAGGAACAGGAGAAGGAGGGGTGATAGGAGATACAACAGTAACTAAACATTCATCTACAGATATAGCATTTGTACTTGCATTAAGTGTTAGAGTGAATCCGCCTGTTAAATCGGATCCTAGAGTTACCACTATAGTTCCGTTATCAAGGACAACAGTTGTTCCAGGGATAGAAGGAGAAAGTACAAACGCATTCAGAGTTGCTGGTTTAATACCTGTACAATTTATTTTCAAAGTGCTAGTCGCTCCTAAGGGGTCTCCTGTATTATTAAAGACAAAGACAAAGGTGGGTTTAGGAGTTATAAAGGTTGTAGGAAGACCTGTACCTACTGGATAATTAAACGTAGCCGTATTTACAGCAGGAGGAGTCGCCACAACTCCCTTCAGAATCAAATAATTAAAGGTTGATCCTGCATCCGTAGGAAGGGTACTAAAGACAGTAAAGCCAACTCCAGGCGTACGGTTACCGTAATATAAGGCACCTACAGCCTCTGGAAGAATCGCCTCATCTGAACTGCGTGATAAAAATACGTAATCGTTTTCAGATGCGTTAGAATACAGAACTTCACAAAAGGGAGGTCCTTCTGGTTCAGCAGGATTTGTAATTAAGAGACCAAAGCCTAGAATAAAATTATTAGAAAGTGAAAGGGGCTGAGGAATCGTATTAGAATAGACGGGTAAGGTAATATCACCAAGTATTGCAGCGCCTGATGAAACCAGAAGATTATTACCCGAGATATTTCCTACGGCTATAACATCTCCTTGAGTACTTAGGGTTCCGTCGGAAGTCATATTTCCTGTTACTGCTAAACTAGCTCCTACAGTTACATCTCCAGTAACGTCTAAGGATCCGTTGAGTAAATCCTGGCCGGAAGGAGGATTTTCAAATAGGAAAAAAGAGTTATCCTGATTAATAAGACAATCCTGAGACAGCGTTGTCATATTTATTTAAGGGATATATTTTTATATTAAATTAGCAGAGACGGGTGATTGTCATTACTCCCGCCTGAACTGCGGCAACAACTGAAATATTCATAATAAAAGGGGACGTACTTCCAGCACCTTGAGCGACAAAAGCAACACTTATACCCGCTACAGGCGGTCCTGTTGTGGCGGTATTCGTAACACTAAAAGGCTGATCAGCAACCAAAGGAGCCTGGCCACCACCAGCAGTACCGCAATCTCTGATGATAATGACTCCAGCCCATCCTAAACTTGTAAGTGCAGCAGTACTCTGATCAACAAGAGGATAGTTAATAGAAACCGCATACATGTGCGTTCCTGGTAGCGCTAATAGAGCATTAAACTTCGCAGATGTGGCTACAGTACTAGCAGTTATCGCAGCAAGTGGAACAGATTGAAATGCAGTAAAACACGGAACCGGTGCAACTGTTAAGGTATTTGTAGTAGGGTCATTAAGATTTAGGTTTCCCGCAGTTTGAAGCGTTAAAGTACTTACACCAATAACATTACCGGCAGTAAGATTGTTGTAACTGACTGAGTTACCATCATTCACGAAACTGTCCTGAGAAAGGGCTGACATTTATACTAATCATATATAAAATAATTTGAGCCGGAATTAATCCAAATCTATCTTACATCTTTGTATCGTACCGTTCCAGTTGTCAATAAAAAGAAAGTGGTGATCTTCTGTCCAGGCCTTGAACATCCGAATCTTTTCTTCCATTACGGTTTTAGGTGGGAAGTAGCCTCTCAAGAAGAACTTGCATACGTTCTCACACTGCTCCGTAGAGTTACACTTGAACAAAAGAGTAAAGGTGAAATTACTTCTGCAGGTCGGACTTACAAGCGTAGGCGTTTGCACACACTGGATACAGGAGACCCCGGAATTTCTGTAAATCGTGAGTGTCTTCATCAGTTCTTTATCATTCTTAACAAGAGGACAGTCATCTATCACAAATAAGAAAGGATACTTGTTATTTGTCTCCTTGTTTATATCGTATGCGTCGTGGATTAGCTTAGGATCGTAGGCACTTGAAAGAGGTATATTAGGATATTTCATATCCTTATATGCGGCAGCCCTTGCACTCTGGGAAAATAAGACTCCCACGTGCTTCTTGAAATACGTGTCTAAGATATGCTTGAGTGCAGTCGTTTTTCCAGAGCGGCCGGAACCGATCATAAGTACGCTGCAACCACCTGTTTCCACTGGAGGCATATTCAGAACAAAATCAGCGTCTGGAATAATAGCCTTTGGTGTTTTCTTAGGAGCGCTCATCTACCTTATATAAGATAATTATTTTAAAAAAAAATATCTTATAGAGTATTAGATGGACGCGACCTTAAAAAATATGTTAGATGCTGGAAAGCTTTTGGTACGTGATACAAAGATTCCGGGTCAGAAGAAACAAGAGATTAAGAAGGTAAAGGCTCCACCTATAAGTCTAGATGCGCCTGTAGAAAAAGACCCTCATAAGAAATTTGTGAAATCTGTTATCAAGGATAATCTGAATAAGAAGGAAATCGTTGATTTCTTACACGACTTCATAAAGGCATCAGAAGCCGAATTATAGCGGAGCTTGACCTTCGGTTATAGACGACGGCCAAGCGCCTTCATATAATAACCCGCGTAGGGAACCTGTCCGTAGTGCTGTCCGGGCAAAGATGTTGCAGAGGCCTTACCTAGAATCTTCTTTTCCGTCTGGCCTTCCTTAAGTGCCTCTGACTCGGACATATAGCTTCCGGGTCCGAGACGCATTCCGGTCTTGGTGTCCTTCACAAGTCCGCCAAGCGCCTTGAATCCTAGACCGTCGGACATCTGAGTCACACCAAGAGCACCGTAGATCGTAGATCTTGGCGCACCTTTTCCGGACATCTGGATTCTTGGATCACGTGACTGTTCAAGGTATATCTTGGGTTCGTGCTTCATATATTATAGATATAGTTTTTTATTTCATCTTTCGCAAATATCCAATACGTCCTACATATACATCTCCTTCTACTGGTTTAGGATATACTATATGCTTTACCCTAGGTGTAGAAGGAATCTTTACAGGTTCAGGTAATTCATTTACTGGTGCAACTATAACGGGCTCCGGTCGTATATGTTTTAAAGGTCCTATATACGGGACTCTTGTTTTTAATTTTTGTATCTCTGCATTCTTCTTCCTCATTTCTATAAAGGTACGTTCTACGGCCTTATAATCCAAATAATCTTTTAGTGAAAACATCACTATCTAATTATACTGAGAATTTTTATATAAATCCTTAGTATAATGTCAGCGTCTCACTCTGCCCAAGATATGGTACGCCCAGGTGATGCAACAGACCTCTACTATTATGATCACCAGACGGCCAAGAAGCAGTGTTGGCCGACGACGGTGAATACAAAGTATGTCCAGCAGTTCAACAACCTTTCAGGTGGTTCATCTGTCTTCACGATTCCCCCCCAACAGGGCGTTCAGGACGTAGTTTGCAGCTTCACGCTTGGCGCTCTTGATGCCGCTGACGGCCTAGCTCTTAACCGCGGTTGGGGATACCAGCTCATCAAGCAGGTTTCGTACAGATACGGAGGCAGCTCTCAATATTTCCTCTCTGGTGACCAGATTCTCCAGAATGCCCTCCGCGCCCAGCCTTCACGCGAGGCGGCCTCTGATATCCTCCTCCTAGGTGGTTCTGCGGCTCTCCCCGCTGACCTAACGGCTGGTACGCAGTATGCGTCGGTTGTTCTCACGCTCCCTCACGCCACTCCCTCCGGCGTAGGCAAGGCGCACCCCTTCCCCTCGGACTGCTTGACGCAGCAAATCCAGATTACGGTTGAGCTCTTCCCAGTTTCAAGCATCTTCTCAGTTGCGGGTGACGCTTCACCTGTTCCCACACAACTAGACTCTGCGACGTTCCAGGTGCAGCAGGTGATGCTCAACAACGCGGGTGATGCCCTCGCCCGTCGTGTTGATCTTGCCGAGAATGCCTACGCGTTCCCTGCGGAGTTCGTGCAGCAGAAGCAGACGATCCCGCTCTCAGGTAGTGCAGATGACCAGTCAGTTGTTCTTACGGGCTTCCGCTCTGGAGAGGTTAAGGCGATTCACTGCTGGTTGAATCGCGCTGCAGACACGAACGGAGCGGTTAAGAACCCTTGGAACTGGGTCTTACCAACGAAGGTAGAGATGACGTATGCCGGAGATATCTACGCCCGTTTTGACTCTAACTCCTCCACGCTCTGGAATATGATCAACGGCGACAAGTACCCCGGAGCGCAGAGCATCTCGCTAGGCTACACTGGTACTGCTTATACAGGAGCTGCGCAGGTCTCCACCTGGGTAGAACTCCCCTTCGCGCAGCCCTTCGTGAATGAGGATGCCCACAATACTCTCGTGCACGGAAAGCCGATCACGAACGGTATCGTCAATCTTACGGTTAAGACCCCTTACGCAGCGGGAGACTGGGTTCTCAACGTCTCTTACATCTACAACACGACCCTCCTATTTTCACAGGGAACGGTGGATTATGTCTTCTGACAAGGTATGAGATGATTATGTTTTACCCTACTTCAATTTTATTAAAAGTTTTCTTAGCAGTTAATCTAGAGATTATCTGTTTAGAAACATCATATTCTTTAGCAAGACGTTCTAGACATCCGTATAATTTCCCGGCCTCCTTTTGTTCTTTATATGTTTTAAGAATTTCTAAGGCTTGTATGTTTGTAAGCTTACTATTTCCGTTTTTTTCTCCTACTGCTTGTCTTTTTCTTTCAGTCATATCTTTTGAATTATCCGCTGCACTTCCTAAGATAAGATGATTTGGATTAACACACGATCTATTATCACAAGTATGTCTAACTAAATTATTTCCTAAATTTTTATATTTTAAAAGAGCAGAATATCTGTGAGCTTGAATCGTTTTATATTTCTGAGTTTCATTTGTAGAAGTAAAACTAAACCAGCCGTAGCCATCTTTATCTTTTGAAGAATTCCATAACCAGCATTCAGATTCAGATTTAATATTTACTTTTTCCCAAAATCTATTCTCTTCAGACTTTCTCTCATAAATACCTTTAGGCATATAAGCCCTAAGGTATTTATTTTCATTCAATTTTAAGTCATTAATCAATTTTCTGAGACTTGAAGTGTCATCTGCCAGTCAAATTGATTTCCGGTAACTGTAAGAGGAATACTATCACTCACTAGACGATCATTTGAGCCATATACTTCAAAGGCTAACTGTCCGATAGGCTGCGCAGAATTCCAGCGGATTTGCTTAGGGTAGTTGAATACTCTACGATTTACAAACTGAAAATAGCCCATAAGAATCGGGAATCCATAATCATCCGGGACTACAAAGCCCACATCATCATAAGCGAAATACCAGCGTAAGAGCACATTCTTATCTGACGGGGCTGTTGTAGCATCCTTGAGCTCCTGGTTATAAGTGAGCTGAGAGGATACAAAGTCTAAATAAGTATAAGGTCTTAGGTCAGGATTTACTACTCTGTAGCCTACAGGCTCAGGGCTTACTGCAAGTCTAAAGTTAAGTTGCGTTGCAAGTGCGCTATCATTTATTGTAAAAGCAGCTGTTCCTTCTAAATAAATAGCTGCGGGATTTGTATTATTAATACTAAACGTAATACCAAGACCAGAGGCATTAAGAAGTATCACCAACTGATCAAGGAGCAACGAAACATTATAGAATCCATCTGTAAGCGTAACAGTTACTTCAGTAGGTGCAGAAAATGCAGAGATACCGTCTAGTGTAGGAGGCGCACCAGAACTAACCGTAAAAATATTATTACCAAGAGCCGCTGAAATATTAGGGATACCCCAGTCTAAGACAGCCTCTGTAGCCGCGATACGGTGGAAGAAACCGTTGAGAAGAGAATTCTTCTTTGAAATTACAAAATTGTCTGCCGTAGCTCCTGAAGTACGATCCGTTGAATCTAACATAAGATTAGCAGTAGCTGGGACTCTAATCTGGACTCCTGCGTGTGAGCGTTCCATCTATTCTCCTATATATATTTTTTTACAAGATAAATATAGATGAGTGTATATGAGACTTTATACGCCAGATTTAGTCTTTTCTTTAGAAAGGTAAATAAGACTAAGAAGTTCCGGAGATTTAGTGTTTAGCCTTTGACTCCCTCATATTTCTCTGTCAGATTCTGATAAGCTCTTCCTGCTATATCAGCAACGTGTGTTGCCGCATTTACTATTTTCTTACTATACCAAGGAAGCTCTTTGACAAGTTTATCTACATCTTGTTTAATAAACTTTGTAAGAGAAGGATTTGTTAATCCGTTAGCCGTTAATAAATTTAAGAGAAAGTCTTGACAGTTATTACTTAAAGCATTATAAGGGAAAAATTTAGCATCACCTGCTCTCTTACGTCCTCGCTCTAAGAATGTCTTAAGAGTTAGTTCCTTTGCGCCAGTTACAGGTAAGCTATCTGTACAAGAATCATTTGATATTTTTATAATTATATTTTGAACTTTCTCTAAGATAACATTCTTACCCCCTAGTGTAAAGCTTAGATAGATATGAAACATATTATCAAAGTTAGCCTTTTTCTTAGCCTTACTCCAAGCTCCAAAGCTTACTGCATCTAGACCCCTATTAAGACCAGAACCTAGGGGTTTTCTACAGACTCTAATATTTGTCATACGTTCTCCAGAATACTTATTCAAAAAATTCTGTACCTTACGAGGGTACTGAGAAAGAGCAGCTTCCTCTAAATCTGATACAGTTTTCTTAGCATACTTACGTATCTCTTCATCTACTGCTTCAGCTGCCTCATATCCTTTCTCAACAAGAGGCGCGGGAATACCAGACGCACCACTTATAGCAGCAACAGAGCTCTTCTTGATTACAGCTCTACCTACATCCTTGGCGATATCACCCGCGCTCTTCTTCTCTTTGACCCCCTTGTGGCCTGTATCAAGTCCTAGACGCACAAGATCCTCCGGAGCTCCTGTCTGTCTGCTAATCTCTCTGGAAGCGTGTTCTTTTCCTTTATCCGCTAATCTATCAAGCGCACCAGATATAGGAAACATACTAATATAAAGTTACAATTTAAGATGACCCTAGTACGCTGTACTTGTTACCGTAGATACTGGGGTTCAAGGACATATACTTAATCTTACGCGCGAGGCCTCTGCGGGGTGCAAGATTACCAAGGACTGAGCAGTTTGCGCACTTGTGTTTGTCATTCTCCTTAGATACGTGATGCCAGAGAGACATAACAAAAGGATTTTCTGAAGGCTCAATACCTACAGAAGCATCTGATTCAACAAGGTCTTTGATATCGCGCATACTGAAACTAGCCGCACCTTCTCTGGCTCTAAAAGACGTAGGGTGTAGGCGCTCTGCACCGGGGCGACGCTGTACTACAGGCATACGCGGAGGTAAATCAGTCGGGGCTTCCGCCTGTCTATCAGGCATACCAGACTCTCCTGGTGTCGCACCAGGCATTATAGGTAAGCGTCTTAGTCCTTTGCCTCCAACTCCGTACATTTCTAATTACTCTACATATTATTTATTCCGGGACTCTATCATCTGTAAAAAACGAAGTTGTGCTTGTGCTTTCTCAAGAGGGATAGGTTTATTAGAAAACTTATGACCTGTCTGAGTATTTATCACATAACCTTTTGAAGCTAAATCTGAACTCTTTACAACTACAAGATGATACGGCATTCTACTTATACTTTCTATAATGTTCTTTCTCTACCTTCTTGATCATATCTGCGACCCGTTTTTTTTCGGCTTCCTTGGCTGCAGCAGCCGCGGCTTTCTCGGCGGCCTCTACTTTAGCAAGTCTGCCCTTCTCTCTAAGTTCTGAAGCTCTTATGTGGGAGGCTTCGGCTTCTCTGGCGGCCTCTGCTGCTCTCTTCGCCTTGTTCTTCTCAAACTCCCGGCCTATTAAGGCGTATTGCTTCTCTAAAAACTCCTTGCGTTTCTTTTGTAGATATTCTTCAAATTGTTTTTCAATAATCGCCAGACTTTGCGCCTTCATCCGGGCTTCTTCCTCTAGTCTCATCTGTGCTTCTGCCTTTGCTTCAGCTTTTGATGCTTCAATAATTCCCTCAGCCACTAACTTCATCATCTCGTTTGTTACGTAATTCCAACGCTCGGACATCCGTTCAATTTTACGTAGGGGGTACAGGCCACCAGCAACAAGAGGTTTATCCATCTAATATATAATAATAATTAAAGATCGCCGACTGCAGCTCTACCGTATTCTTTTATAATCTCCTTTCTCATTTCCTTCATAATATTTGTAAATGTAGATATATCATCCTTGTCTTTAAGAAGAGGAAAGGCTTTTTTAATATCTTTTAATTCTGAAAGTGAAAGTTTTAATCTTAGTCCAACCTTATGTGCTTTATCCCTTGCAGTCGTATCTGGTAAAGATGAATGCTCACGCCAACGTTTTCTATAGTCCTTAATTATTTTATACATTCTAGATAATCCCCGGGATGCATCTGTATCTTCTTGCTTCATAAGCTCATTCTCCGCATATTCTCGCTCACCTTCTAAATATCGTTCTCTTGTTCTAGTATCCTCCGACATCATACTCTGACCTTCTTCTAATCTACGGCGTTCTTCCCGCGCAGGGCTAAATCTATCTACAAGACGTTCTAGACCACCAGCGGCAGGAAGCATTCTAGAATAATAATATATTTTAATAGTAGTAATGCCTAAGCTGAATGTAGAGGTATTACTAAAAATATTAAAAAAACACACAGAAGAGCTTTACTTAATATATGTAGATGCAGTTAATGTAGAAATATCTGAGAGCATACTAAATCAGATAACAAAAATAACAAATTTAATAAATCAGATAGAAGATAATCTCTAGTATAGTATATGATAGATAGAACCTACGATTACTTCATCCGAATTATCTACAGATTAGAAATGGGTGAGCCAATTCCTGCATTTCAAAAATGGTTAAGGGGGGGTATGATTTCTAAATAAAATTTTAAATAATTATACACCCCCCTCCTAAAATTTTTATTGTCTGCAAGGGCAACCCTTCCCATCAAGATGTTCTCTTAAAGTCATTCTAGGTAATTCATTCTTACAGGCCTTACAGATAATATTTGTAACAAAGATTGTCTGATAGTCATCTTCTGTAACTTCCTCAATTTGTATAGTCTTAACCAAGGCTTGTCTAAGAAGAGGCTTATATTTTTCTATATCATAATGCGACTTATAATTAATCTTATTTATCTTATCAAAGGGTGCCTTATCTACCCACTTACAGATAAGATAATGTACTAGACGAATTCTGACTTCATCTAGAATAAATACAACTTTATCATTTTCCTTAGTAGAGAAAGCAGATGCTACCCAAAGAGGCATCTCAAGAAGCTCCTGATATAGCTCATTCTGTACCCACTCATCAAGATTCATTTTTTGATACGTGACGTGTTAGCTATCACACATTCAATTTTTGACCCGCGCAGGAATTTTTTTTTGCAAAAAACTTGTGCAGACTCAAGGGGGTACTCTTGGTTCTAGCAAACCCAAGGGGGTACCCTTGGTTCTAGGGAGTTCTTGTACGCGCTACGCGCGGCGACCGTAGGGAGCCGTTGCAGTTTATGACGTGAATTGTATCATAAAATATTATTCACATCAAAGTTTTGTGTCATCAG
>Ga0209084_1003825_pt1 | contig 10883 bp, 6 predicted proteins | sample C_130820_MF_Meta_FD_187309 | JGI IMG/M metagenome (GOLD analysis project Ga0209084, IMG submission 187309) | Freshwater microbial communities from Lake Croche, Canada to study carbon cycling - C_130820_MF_MetaG (SPAdes) (version 2) | ecosystem: Environmental > Aquatic > Freshwater > Lake | place... | reverse complement strand
TTTTAAATCATGTCCTTCCCACGGGCTAAAAGGTTCTAATAATTGGAGTCTATCAGAATGGCTATCCACTGAAACTGTTACTGATTCAGGATTGGTCGCTGGAGATTGATATCCTGCATCTAGGACATCAAATCCTAAAGGAGGAAGCTCAATTCCTTGAGGTTCGTCCAACATGACAGGTTGTCCATCTTTATTGATGATAGAATCTTTCATTGGGTTGAAAGTTAAGCTTCCGCCTAAAACCATAGCGGTTACAATTTCTGGTGAAGCAACAAAGGCATGGGTATTAGGATTTCCGTCATTTCTTTGTTTAAAGTTTCTATTAAAAGAGGTAATGATGGAATTCCTTCTATTTGGGTCAGTGGTATGTCTTGCCCATTGACCAATACAAGGTCCACAAGCGTTTGCTAAAACAACTCCTCCGATTTGATCAAAGTCTTTAAGTAATCCGTCTCTGTCAGCCGTATAACGCACCAATTCTGATCCAGGCGTAATGGTAAACTCAGAGGAAACTTTAATTCCTTTAGCTCCTGCCTGACGTGCAATAGAGGCTGCTCTGGTTAAATCTTCATAAGAGGAATTGGTACAAGACCCGATTAATCCTACTTCTAATTTTTCTGGCCAATCGTTTTTAACTACCGCGTCAGCAAATTGACTAATAGGCCAAGCCGCGTCTGGAGTAAAAGGACCATTGATATAAGGCTCTAATTCACTTAAATTAATTTCAATTAATTGATCATAGAATGCAGAAGGATTTGCATATACTTCCATATCTGGACGTAAGTCCGCTCTAACGCCGTCTGCTAATTGAGCTACTTCAGCTCTTCCGGTCATTTTTAAATAATCAGACATTTTAGTATCATAAGCAAAAAGGGATGTTGTTGCCCCAATTTCAGCTCCCATGTTACAAATCGTTCCTTTTCCTGTCGCTGACATAGCATCAGCTCCTTCTCCAAAATATTCTACAATAGCACCGGTTCCACCTTTTACGGTTAAGATACCTGCTACTTTTAAGATAACATCTTTAGGGGATGCCCATCCACTTAATTTACCAGTTAAGTGAACACCTATGATTTTAGGCATTTTTAATTCCCACGGCATACCAACCATAACATCTACAGCGTCAGCTCCACCTACACCAATGGCAATCATTCCAAGACCTCCTGCATTAGGGGTATGGGAGTCCGTTCCTACCATCATTCCTCCAGGGAAGGCATAGTTTTCTAATACTACTTGATGAATAATCCCTGCACCTGGTTTCCAAAAACCAAGTCCGTATTTATTGGATACGGAAGAAAGAAAATCATATACTTCCTTATTATCCGTGTTAGCGGTAGCTAAGTCTTGATTAGCTCCAATTTTAGCTTGAATTAAATGGTCACAATGCACGGTTGATGGTACTGCAGTTTTTGACTTTCCGCAAGTCATAAATTGCAATAATGCCATTTGCGCTGTAGCATCTTGCATAGCAACTCTATCTGGAGCAAAATCCACGTAATCTTTTCCTCTTGTATGAGGAGTAGATGGGTCCGCTTGATAAAGGTGAGCATAAAGGATTTTTTCTGTCAATGTGAGTGGTTTACCTACTGCCTTTCTGGCCATATCCACCTTAGCAGGAAGATTTTTGTAAACGCTTTGAATTAGATCTAAATCAAAAAGCATATCTGAATTTCTATTTTGGAGCAAAGGTAATGATTTTTGGTCGAGGTACTTATAGATTGAAAGATTGTTTTTGATTGAATATTTAGAATATTAAAATAATAAAATATCCCCATTTAGTGTTTTTTTCTAATTGGGGATATTTGAATTTCTACTTATTTTTTCTAAGCCATCAATGCTTCTATTTCTTCTATTTCTATTGGGATATCACGCATTAAATCAAAGGCAGGGCCATCTGTTTGGATGACGTAGTTATTTTCTAAACGGATTCCGATTCCTTCTTCTAGGATGTAGATGCCCGGTTCTACGGTGAAGACGTTTCTTGCTTGCATAGGTTGATGGAAGTATCCAACGTCGTGGACGTCGATGCCTAAGAAGTGGGAGGTTCCGTGGGCGAAATATTTTTTATAGGCAGGACTTTCTGGGTTCTGATTATTGACTTGTTCTTGGGTTAAAAGACCGAGTCCGATTAATTCTTCGGTCATTTTTTGTCCTACTAAAAAGTTGTAATCTTTAAAGAGCATTCCGGGTATTAGGAGACTTGCAGCATATTTATGGACGTTTAATACCGCGTTATATACTTGTTTTTGACGTTCAGAAAATTTTCCGTTTACAGGGATACATCTGGTTAAGTCAGCTGCATAATTGCCGTATGAGGCTCCAAAGTCCATTAGTATAAGGTCTCCGTCATTACAAACTTTATCATTTGTGATGTAATGGAGTACACAAGCGGAGGCTCCTGAGGCAATTATTGGGGTATAAGCGTGTCCTTCTGCTCCGTTGCGGATGAATTCATAAATGATTTCTGCTTCTACTTCATATTCCAACATCCCAGGTTTAATTGTGTTTAAAACTCTTCTGAATGCTTTGTTGGTGATGTCACAAGCGATTTGCATTTTTTCCAATTCCAAAGGACTTTTTTTAGACCTAAGTTTGTGCATAATTGGAGCTAATCTTTGGTAGTGTTGTAATGGATATTTATCCTTGATAGCTTTTGCAAACCTTAAATCGGCGTATTCGATGCCTTGATTGTCGTATCGTAAATGTTCATTTAGGTTTAAATAAACATTGTCCGCCATATTGATTATTTTATGAAGGAGTCCATTAAATTCTGCCGACCATAGGACTTGATTGATTCCGCTAATTGCCTTTCCTTCTTCTTTGGATAGTTTAGCTCCTTCCCAAAGAGCAATTTTATCATTTGTTTCTCTTAAAAAAAGGACTTCCTTTAATAAGGGGTCTGGACTGTCAGGGAATAGGACTACAATGGTTTCCTCTTGGTCAATTCCTGTAAGGTAGAGTGTATCGGCATTTTGGCGGAATTGAAATTGTCCATCTGCAGATTTTGGTAGTACGTCATTGGAAATGAGTATTACTACGGAATTTGGTAATAAATCTTTATAAAGATTTTGACGGTTTTGGATGTAAAAATCCTTTGCTATGGGGGTGTACCTCATTTTTATCAGACTATTTTATAAGTATAATTTCAAAGTTAAGGGATGAGCAGATTATCTTTTGTAAATAAGATAAACAGGATATAAATTATCTGTCTGCTCTGCGTATTTAGAGTTTTTGTAAATGAAGTCCAATTGTTGCTCTGGATGGAAAGAGAAGATGGAATCAGATTTCATTTTATTATTAAATTTATCTTTAAGGATAGGATCACTGGAAAGAATATTAGGTGCTAAGTCCTCAAAAGCATAATCGGAGTAATATTCCTTTTGGGAAAGGGCATAGTCAAAGAAATTCCAATTAAAATAACTATCCTGTGCCTTAGGATTAAATATATAATGAATAAAATAAGCTTTATCTTGATTTTTATTTATGTCTATCCACAAATACTTTGATGAAGGATCTTCGGGGTTATAAATGAAGGGATTATTGGAAAAAACGGTATCCAAGGATACATCTGAATGTAGGTAATGTCCTTCATAAGGAAGTAATCCGTGTGTGTTTTTAAATGATTTAATTTTAAAACTTATTATTTTATTTTGGTCATTTTGAATGGTAGAATTGGTATAGTTATCTATTGTAATATAATTAGCTTTTAAAACCTCTATTAATTTGGAATCTGACTTAGGAATTAAGTATCCAATAGGCGTTTCGTTAACAGATAAAACAGTATCCCATGTTTTATAGAAAGGAATGAATTTTTTATATGGTTTATTATGATTATAATTTAATCTTTTTCCACTTGTTGCTTGTGAGGGAATGTTTTCAGCTTGGTATCCATTGAATAAAATGGAATCTTTTTTCTTAAAATTGACTTTAAAATCGAAGTTTATTTTTTGATTACTGGCATTAAATGTAAATCCAAAGGTATTTGGATATTTATTTTGTTTGATTTGATGATATAATACTTCAAAAATAGAATGCATTAAATTGTAGGTGGTGATGACTCTTTGAGGGAAAGGTTTAAATTTATGAGTTTCAATCGTCATTGCAAATGTATTAAAGAGTCCAAAATATCCTTGGCTGAATCTAGGAGGGTAGTAATTACGGACAATTCCACTATCTGGGATTTTATTTTTTAAGTCCACATATTCCATTATTGGATAATTTTTTTGATTATAATTATTAAAAACCTGAGGTAAAAAATTATCCTGAATGTATTTTCTTTTATTGGATTCCAATTGATTGGAATTATTTAATTGCGTCATTGTGTAAGGATAATCCGCTCCATTGGAGGTGTGATTGTCAATGACCAAAACTGGTTTTATTTGATGGAATAGCGTAACCAAGGCTTTGGTGTTTTTGGAGTCCATTTTAATGAAGTCTCTGTTGAGGTCAAGGTTTAAACTATTTCCTCGGAATCCCATTTTTTCTGGTCCGTCTTGATTTGGACGGTTACCACTTCCTCTTCTTAAAGCACCTTCCACATTATAAATGGGGATGAAATAGAAGTTAAATACTTGATTCCATTGATTTTTAATCAAAATATCACGTGCAATTTGCATGGAGGCATCAATTCCTTCTGGCTCCCCTGGATGGATTCCATTTATTATTAGGACATTTGGGCGTGTGTTGTCCACTTCCCCGATTCTAAAGACTTTAAAAGGATATCCATCATCTGTACTCAATAATTGATTGTCTGCATCATCCACTTGATAGAAGAAGGCTTTTCTGGGGAAGCTATTGGCCAATTTTTCATAATAATCCATTACTTCTTTATAAGAGGCGGAATAGTTTTTTGACTTTTCTTGCGGGGTGATTAAATCCTCTACTTTTGGTTTGATTGGTTTGTCCTGGCAATGAACAATATTCAAACAAAAAAGAAAATAACTTAATATGGAGGCCTTAACAATCTTATCAATCATCATTTAAAGCATAGAATATGCCTATTTTTAGTGTAAATGCTTCAAAATTAGCAGAAAAGCCTCATATATAGGATTACAACTTATAGGTTATATTTGCAGTACTATCCCAAAACAATAAGAGTATTGACCAATAGTATTTATCCTTTACAGAGGAAACTAACCACAGCGGAAATTTTGCTTCAATTTGTCAGCTTTTGTGCAATAGCCTTAGGATTGTATTTTATTGGTAGTATTTTGGCATTGTTAATTGCCATTATTCCTTTAGGCCTTCAAATGAAGGATTTGGCAAATCTAGATTATGAGCATTTGGGTAATAAAGTGGTGACTGCATTAAAAATTATGAATGCTGTTTCCATGATTATTGCATTTGGAGCATCTGCCTTTATTATTCCAAAGGTGACTTTTAGGGCTGAGCCTTTTAAATTTTTAAGGATTCATAAGTCGACTAAATTGAAATTGGTTTTTTTAGTGGTTGCAGTATTTGTATCCACTTTGCCTCTGATGGATTTAATCAATAACTTGAATCATGCCATTGTACTTCCACAAGCTTTTGAGTCGGTAGAAACCTGGATAAAAAATAAGGAAGATTATGCCACTCAATTAACAATTGCATTGATTAAAGTGAATCAGCCAATTGATATTTGGGTCAATTTAATTGTAATTGCTTTGATTCCTGCTATTTGTGAAGAGTTGTTTTTTAGAGGATTACTACAAAAATCGATTTTCAATTGGACAGGTAAAATTCATTTGTCCATATTATTGACCTCCATCATATTTTCTGCTATACACTTTCAGTTTTATGGATTCTTCCCTAGAATGTTGTTAGGTATGATGTTTGGATACTTTGTTTATTGGTCAGGGGACTTAAAATTGAGTATGATTGCCCACTTCATCAATAATGCATTTGCTTTTTTAGGGGCATATATGATACAAATGAGCAGTGGAAACGTCAAGTTAGATGACCAGAAGGAATATCCAATTTATATCTACTTTATCAGTGCCATTACTACGACCTTATTTACATGGATGTTCTATAAAAATGGTCCAACATTGCAAATGAACGAATTCAATAAAGAGGAATTAATTCCCAACGACTCATCCGCTGATTCTAACTTTAAAGTGGTATATACATCCGCTTTAAAGCATGACGCAGAAATCATGGCAGGAATGTTAATTGATGGTGGATTTGATCCTATCCTTCTAAATAAAATAGATTCAGCTTATCCAAGCATAGGATTTATAGAAGTCCATGTACCTGATTTCCAAGAGGAGGCTGCTAAAAATTACCTCAAAACTCATTTAGAATAAAAGTAAATCACTTATTGAGCGATTCAAAAAGTACATCAGGTAAAAGTACCTCCGATTTAAAATTAAGAACCACCACAGGAATTGTTTTTGGAGTGGTTGTCTTAGGAAGTATTGTAGCCGGTTATATTCCGTTTTACATATTAATCACTTTGGTGCATTTGGTTGCCTTGAACGAATTCTATACCGTTCAAAGGCAAAACTCTAAAGCCAAGCCATTAAGGATTTTCCATATTTTTATTGGACTAGCTATTCAAATTTTTATGACCGCCAAATCCACAGGATGGTTGGGGAACAATACCAATTACTATTTTGATTTTTTACTGCCTTTATTGTTCATCCCTTTTATTGTGGAGCTTTTTACTAAGGATACTGATCATAAAAGTTTTGAATCCTTAGGCATCGGATTTTTAGGAAATCTATATATATCGGTTTCATTTTCATGTTTAATATTAATGTCTGGGACTCCACAAGACTATTTATTAGCCATTACCTTAGGATCCATTCTACTCATCTGGAGCAATGATACTTTTGCCTATCTTCTAGGAAGGAAAATCGGCAAAACACCTTTGTTCCGCTCAGTTTCGCCTAATAAAACCCGTGAGGGCAGCATTGGAGGTGCCTTGTGTACGCTATTGATTTCACTTATTTTCTGGTATTATTCAGAAAAGGGAAACGTGGTGTTTTGGATGGGTTTTGCTGTTGTTCAAATCATTACTGGTGCTTTAGGGGATTTGATTCAGTCTAAATGGAAAAGAGATTTATCCATTAAAGACAGTGGTAAGTTACTACCAGGACACGGTGGAATCCTAGACCGTTTTGATGCCTTGATGTTCTCGGCTCCATTTGCATACATTTACGTCAGATTGTTTGGAGGTTAAAACAGTCTTTCCTTATAAGTTATTCCTTTAACTTTTCAAGATTTTTACGTTCAAGTGCCAAATTCCGACGTTCAGGAACAAAGGCTTTAAATTTTTTAGTAACCCATTTACTTTTGAGTCATCAAATACAAATATGTATTTGGTTAGCTAAGCAAACGAGTTTAGTAAATTATTTTGTGGGCATAACTAACGGTAAAAGTTTTAATATTCAGAAAAAAAACTAACAATTTTAGAAAATACGGCAATATATCAAAACTATTCATTGTGACCATTTGGCCATCTACTTCCTATCACACAACAATGAGTGGATGGCCGATTGGTTTTTTAATGAGATGATATTAAACTCATAAAACTCACTTACCTTAAACAAAAACAATCTTTAGTTAATTATGACTTCCTGATTTTATAGGTCAATTCTATTTTTGAATTCACCCTAAGAAAATTGAGAATGAATAATCTTAATAACAAAATAGAATTTGGATATAAGTCCAAGTCTAAAGCAGTTCAACTAAAAAGTTTAAGACTTTGGTTTTTAATCATCATTACGCTTATAGGATTACTTTTGGTTCAATTAGCTAAAGCTGATCCGATTATTGACGCTATTAGTCATGGTTGAGTAAATACCTAAAAGAACATCAGAGGACTATAGAAAGAGGACATCTTTTAACAAAAATAATTAATTCAATAACTCTTCTCTTTTACACACGTTAGGAAATGCTAAATCACATCCCTCTTATATTTAATATTAAACGTAAGGGGGATTTCATTTTAAGTCCTTAAGATAATTGCCATATCCACTTTTAAGCAGTGGCTCGGACAACTTATCCAATTGAGTTTTGTTAATGAATCCTTGCTTATAGGCTGCCTCCTCAATACATCCGATTTTTAAACCTTGACGTTGTTCTACGACTTGAACAAAGCTGGAAGCTTGCATATAACTATCAAAAGTACCGGTGTCCAGCCAAGCGGAACCATGACTCAACAATTGAACTTTGAGTTGATTCATTTCCAAGTATTTTTTATTGACATCCGTGATTTCATATTCTCCTCTTTTAGAAGGACTTAAGTTTTGAGCTATTTCCACTACCTGATTGTCATAAAAATAGATTCCTGGGACAGCATATTTACTTTTAGGTTGAGCAGGTTTCTCCTCAATGGAAATGGCATTTTTATTTTCATCAAATTCTACGACTCCGTAACGTTCTGGATCAGAAACGTGATAGGCAAAAATGATACCTCCATTAGGGTTTTGACACTCTTTAAGTGAGGATTCTAAATCATAGCCATAGAATATATTGTCTCCCAGAATCAAGCAAACCGAATCCGTACCGATAAAATCTTTACCAATGACAAAGGCTTGAGCTAATCCATTAGGCTCTGGTTGCGCAGCATAAGTAAAAGAACATCCGATTTGAGAGCCATCACCTAATAGTTTTTGGAATAAAGGTAGGTCATATGGAGTTGAAATGATTAGAATTTCCTTGATACCGGCAGTTAGAAGCGTAGAAAGGGGATAGTAAATCATTGGTTTATCGTAAACAGGCATCAATTGTTTTGATATGACCAATGTAATTGGATGTAACCTAGTTCCTGAGCCTCCTGCGAGTATGATTCCTTTCAAAATGGGATGTGTTTTAAAGAAATTCAAATTTATTGTAATTTTTATTAGGAACCGATTAAACCTTTAGATATCAAGTTGGTCTAACCTACGGAATTGCAGGACTATTACTAAATCGTTTGTAAATTCCAAGTTCATTAAAAAAGTAAATATCGTCTAAATGAAAAAATTACTACTATTATCTCTGCTGTTCCTTGGGTTCAGCCTACACAACAGCTCTTATGCTGGAATTAAAGTTATTACTACCAAACAAGCAAAGGAAATCGACGCTGCTGGTAGAGGAATTCACTTAGGTGATACTGTTATGATTACAGGATCTTGCCAAAGCCAAAATTTTGCTGCAACTGGTGGATTTGGCGGTGGAGGATTCTTATTCTCTCTAGGTGATACTGCATCTGGTGTATTTGTAACCAGGGGTACTGGAGGTGGTTTTGGTGGTGGTGCAAAAAACCGTATGCCAAATTACTCAGAGGTTGTTAAGGTATATGGAAAAGTTGCTGCCTATAGAATCAATTTAGGTGGTTTCCCTGCTAAATACGATAGCACTGGTGATATTGTTATTGCTTCAGACTCCATAATTGTGATTGGATCAGCAAGTACTATTAAAAATCCTCATGTAGTTCCTGCTTTAATTGAAAAACACGAAGGGGATTATACTGAATTAGATTCTTTTAGAATGGTAAATACTGCTGATTGGAAAAAAGGTGGTACAACTGGAGGAAATGCAAATTTTGCTTTAATCACTATTTATAGAAATGGAAATAAAAATGATACAGCTCATTTAAGAGTAACTAATACCATTATAGGTAATATGACTGCTCCTAATGGTATTTTTAATGTTAAAGGTATTACTTTCCAATACGATAAAAATGCACCATTTACAGAGGATTATTATTTAATGCCAACGGATACTTCTGACTTTGTTCAGTTGACTTCTACACCTATTCCTTTTTCTAAAATTGCTAATATACATCATACAAATTCTTCTACTGGTGTAGAGGATTCTATTGGAATTACAAAAAGAATAAAAGGAGTTGTTCAATCGTATAACTTTTTTATTCCAGCTGCCGGTGGATTTGGTGGTGCTACTGTTGGACTAGAATTTTCTGTTTATGACAATACAGGAGGAATTATTGTTTACAATAGTGGAGCGACTTTAGGATATGGTGTTAGAATTGGAGATTCTTTAGATATAACTGGTAAAGTTAACCAAATTACTACTGCAGGTGGATTTGGTGGTGCTAGGACCACTGGTTTTACAGATTTTGAACCAATATCCATTACCGTAATTAATAGAAATAATTCAACTAAATCACCAGTAGTTGTTAAGTCTTTGGTGGAAGCAAATGAGGGAGACTATGTTAAATTGAATTCTTTTTACTTATCAACTCCAAGTGCTTGGGATACTACAGGAACTACATTCTTTGGAAGATATTTCCCTAAAACATCCTTATCTACTTATATTAAGAACAATGCAGGAGATTCTTTCCTAATTACTGTAGTTAGATTTGACTCCAGTGCATGGTGGAAACCAAAACCGTCTGGATACTTTAACATTTCCGGAATTCAAGGTCAAGCGGATAGAACTGCTCCATTAACAGATAATTATTATTTATTAGTAAAAGATTACCAATCCATTGTTCCAGTAAACTACGGATTACCAACAAAATTGATTTCTGACGTAACGCCAAATACAACCAATGGATCTAACATTGCTGCAAGTCAAGCTACCAGATGTTATTTGAAAGGAGTTTCTTACTCACCTAATGTAGGTGGACATAAAGCAGTTGTATTTACTATTGAAGATAAAACAGGAGCCATTGCAGTTGTTCAAGATGCGGCGGTTACTTACAGTCCAAAAACAGGAGATTCCTTAAAAGTTAGAGGAACAATCATTCAAGTTAATGGAATGGCTTATATAAAAGCAGATTCAGTTGGTGTTATTTCAACCTGGAATAAACAATCAGCTCCAAGTGTAATTACGTTCTTTAAAGAATCTGAAGAAGCTTACCATAGACAAATCAAAGGTGTTAAAATGGTGAATCCAGCTCAATGGGATACTACTGGTGGATACGCTAATAATGGATTTTTATTCAAAGTAAT
>Ga0209084_1003824_pt1 | contig 10884 bp, 7 predicted proteins | sample C_130820_MF_Meta_FD_187309 | JGI IMG/M metagenome (GOLD analysis project Ga0209084, IMG submission 187309) | Freshwater microbial communities from Lake Croche, Canada to study carbon cycling - C_130820_MF_MetaG (SPAdes) (version 2) | ecosystem: Environmental > Aquatic > Freshwater > Lake | place... | reverse complement strand
GCTATACTGAATCTGAAGTCTGGGACTTTATTCGTGATGGCGTTCGCAGTTTGGTTCATGTCCGCAAGACCAAGCAAGGCTGGAAAGAAGTTGCCTAATGAATATATTTTTTGTTCATGAAGACCCAATCTTGTCCGCTCAAGATTTAGTTAACAGTCACGTAGTCAAGATGATTACCGAAAGCAATCAAATGCTATCAACTGCTCATCATGTATGTCCCTCTTCTGATTATGATTTTTTAAAAGATAAAATCTATAAGAAAACACATACAAATCATCCGTCTTCTATATGGACTAGGGAGTGCTCTTTAAACTATGTATGGCTAATCAAACATACAAAAGCCCTTTGTAAAGAGTATACTGCGAGGTATGGTCGCCGTCATGCAGGAGAGGATAAGGTTGATTTATTAGCTAAGCACCTCCCCAATGTTCCAGTTTCTTCCAACTGCACATTGGCTCCGTCCTGCATGGAAGACGAATATAAAGTGTTTAGCAATCCCAAGTCTATGGACGAAGTAATTGTTAACTATCGTAACTACTACGCTAAGGGTAAGTCGCATCTTCATTCATGGAAAAATAAAGCAAAGCCTGTTTGGTTGTAACCATCAAAGGAAAAGCCCCCTTTTGGGGGGCTTTTCTTATTTCTTGACAGTAGTGATTTTTACCTTTTTGGGTTTTGAATCTTCCTTCATCGGAATAGTGATGGTTAGTATACCATTATCCATACCGGCTACCGTGTTTTCCACATCATATTTATCAAATGGGACATAGTAGCAGGTTTCCGCTTTGGCACGTTTGATACCCTTCTGAAGGTATGATTTGCTGTCATCCTTGTCTTTAAGTTCTTTTAGGGAAAGGTAAAGATAATCTTCCTCGAATTCAATTTCAATATCTTCTTCCTTGTAACCAGCAACACATAGTTCAAGAACCATGTTATTCTTCTCATCCTCATAAATATCACAGGCTGGGAAAGAAGAAGAGCAGTAGTCTTTAGGTAGTTTCTGAACCGGGGGATTCACCTTCCAAAGCTCATTCCAGAGTTGAAATAGACGAAAGCTGTCTACTAGCTCTTGGTCTGGATACTTAGGTACTGGAAAAGTAAATTGAGGTGGATTCCAAAGAAAGTCCCCAGAGTAATAGCTTCCCCCACCAGTTGACGAAACCCCGCTAATGCCATTAGCAGTTGAGTAAGATGTGGTGTTCCCCGATGTGGTGGACGTAAGACCCGACACGGGGCCTTTGTAAGAAATAATGATGGAACTCATGATGAGCTTCCTCCATGTATATAGGTTAGACTTTCATACGAAACGTCTTGTTGAAACAATTAGTGCTGTTGCATTTTTGGTATATTATCCATATACTACTTCATAGGAGCTACTAAATGCCCAGAAAGATTCAGTTTTCAGATATAAAGTTTCAGTCCCTTGTTAATTACGAGAAAGTACTTGCCCGATTGAAACCACAGGCAAACGTGTCTGACCTAGACGCTACCCTATACTACGCAGATGAACCAAAAGAATCAGGGTTTAGAATACTCCTAACTGAGGACGCTTCTTTCTCTTGTCTTTATATCAAGAGTACTGTGAAGAAAACTCAGACGGCTGATACACCTCTCAATACATCCTTAGGATTCTCAGTTAATTGGAAGACCCTAGTCAATATTGTCCGACAGTACCCAGAATCCTCATGGCCAAATGTTGTTGTGACCCTGTCTTTGAATGATGATGACACCACCTCATATAAAATTGATGTTGGTAATGACCATATTAGCCTTCCCCATATTGCCTTGTCAGAAACAGCATTGCAAACAAAAGAATTCATAATGGACGAAAAGCCTCAGGAGGGTGATGCCCAGTTTCACCTTTCTCAAGAACTCAACCCCAAAGCACTCATCGAGGAAATGACCTCATCCCTGTCCTTTGTTGGTGACGATGACCGTGTCCACAATGCGGTGTCTATATATAAGGATAAAGTACTGGCTAATGACACACGCCGTATCTATGTGGCGGATATTGGTGGTTCCATACCAGAGGATAAGGACTTTGTGTCCATACACAAGCGCACGGTAGAAATTATTTCCATGCTTAACACTAAGACCACCTTTGGGGATGCTTTGATTTCTCCTCTCGGTGACCGTATTTATGTTCAAGCTCCGGAGCTTACTCTTATCCTTAATAATTCATCTATCAATGTGGCACCACCAGCAGATGAAGATTTGAAGAGTCTTGCACCAGCAAATATTTTATTCTCTATTGATTCGGCTGTTCTATCTTCTGCCGTCTCCTTTTTTACCACCTTCTACAAGTCATCCGACAAAAGGGTTCTTACTATTCATATCAAGAATGACGGGGTGTTGCTCATTATCAAAGATTCTGGTGTAGCTGGTTTTTCTTCCGCTCATGTTGAAAAGTTCTTAGACACAGGTACTATTTTGGGTGATGGAGAAGAGGACTTTGAGTTCGCTGTTCATCAGGATGACTTGGATGAGTTCCTAAACATCGTCATTAAAGCTTCTGGTAAAAACCCACCCCCGATGGTAGATGTCTATGTCGATAATGATGATGACCACAGGGCAATGAAGCTCTCCACGGTAGGAAGGTCGGTGTACCTTGCAAAGAAGAACTGATTCCTCTATACTGTAATAGTGGTGGCTCAAATCCGCCCCATGGTTTAGTCGTTGACGACCGTGGGGCTTTTTTTTGTCTTTTACTAACTTGGAATGAAAGATGAGGCGGAACTAAACTCTACCATAGCAAGAAGTTTACAGATAGGGCACAAAATAGCTGACCCAACAGGAACATTTGCTGTTACCGCCCGTGCCTTTGATGGGTTTGGGTCTTGGGGTGGAAAAGCCTTGTACTGGGAAGCCAAGCACCTTAAGGGTTTACAATCTTTCAACCTTAAACTTTTGCGTGACCATCAGATAGCCAATCTTCTTGAGTTTAGCAGAAAGGTAATAGACTGTCATACATGGATTATACTGGGAGTATCTGTAAAAAGAGGAGACAACCGCCTATATATCTTTTCCGATATGGAAGATATTAATAGAAGGCGGGACGAAGGTAGAAACTTTCTCAAAAAAGAACTAGAAATATTGCCTTACTTGCCTATAAGTAAAGGACTTGTAGACCTAACTAAAATCTTACTAATTACAAGAAGAACAGGAGAAACTCAATGAACGTCAGCATCACAGGTCAAATTCATTACGTTGTTAAAGACTCAAATGGAAACATAAAAATGGAAGGCGATAACCATAACGTGGTCGTAAACCTAGGGGATGCCTACATCTGTGATATGTTAAACACAAACTCCAGCAGAGCTAAAATGACTGGGTCAAAGTGCTGGATTCATCTCGGTTCTGGTTGGACAGGGGTTAACACTAAAGCTAATAAAACTGTAAATACTTATATTTCTAGTGGAACTAAACTGGTTGATACAAATTACCCTCTGGTAGAAAATGCTCCTCTTTTTGATGGTGGATTGAACAACAACGTATTGACCTACAAGTGGACAGGTCTTACCAGTGTTACAGGTACTGTCAATGAAGTTTTGATTGCTTCCTATTCTGGTGCAACCTCTCCTACACTGACGGGCAACATGAACACCACTGCTACATTAGATGCTGTTTTGGCTTATGCTCAGGTTTCTCCCGCTGTTGTTCTGACTTCATCTGATACCCTTGATATTTCTTGGTCTATTACTTTTTCTGGTACCTGATAGTTTTTTCAGTCTCTGACTAATTGAGTATGGTTGATTCATACCAAGATAAGTTACTTCAACTTGAAGAAGTTTCTCTTTACGACCTCACAAAAACTTCTCTTGCTTCTCCTACTACGATTAAATTTGCTATGGAACGCAGGTTGGCTATGGCAGACTATCACGGTAAGAAGGCTGGTGGGTATGCCCCAGAAACAACCAAGCTGGTAAAAACAGAAATACTTTATGATAAGGATGCAGTCAAATTTACCTTTTTGACAGAAGCAACTGAAAATATTTATCCTCCGAATCACGAATATAAAGATGCAAAACCGGGTACTGGAACTTTGGAACCTGACCCGTCACATCTTTATGATATAGAAATGGTTTTTGAAAACTTAGGGTTACTTACTCAAGCACCTGAAGAACCAAACCTTGAGAATACAAAAGATTGGTTGTGGCAGACAGAGAACGTCAAGCTATGGTCATCCAGCCCAAGTTTTCATTGGCAGGGTTTTGCTTTTAATCTTACTCAATTAGACAGCGCAATATACCCTGTAAACATTACTCCTACACGGTGGGATAAGGTTCACGGTGATGCACTTCTTGATAAGCATATGCTTGATCTGTTTATTCATATCAAGTTCTTTGTCAATATTATGGCTGGTTCTCTTCTTAACAAACTTCGTGGGGGAAAGAGACCAAAAAGAAAACCCCTTCTACCTCAAAAGCCTATTGAGGTTCAGAAACCAATTGAGCCACAGCAGGTTGAAGCCCCCGCCCCCGAAGAGAAGCCAGAAGTACCGGGAGTTATTCCAAAAAATGGAATATCTGGTTCAGGTTCTATAACAGGTAATGCTTCTGCGTCTGCGCCTAAACAACCCGTAGGACTTACTCCCACAAACCAAACAACAGAAATAAACCCGGGTGGTCCCATAGGGCAAGATGACCAAGAAGAGACTATCACACCAAAGCAGGAAGGAATGAATAACATGGTTAAGTACAAAGACTCCCTTTCATGGAAAGAAGAAGCGGAAGGACTTCGTGCTCAAGGGCAGGGTATGGATATTATTTTTGTTGAGAATACTGATATCCTTCAAGACACCCTTATGGAGTTTGACACTTATACAAAAGAGTTCTCCTACCGTTTTAACGAAAAAATATCATGGCAGTCTCGTCAAAAAATGTTTCGTGAGATAGGAAGTAAGAACCTAAGAGAAGTAACTGTAGAATTTTTAAAGATGCCCAGCCCCATGGCGGAGCATCAGTTCCTTGAAGCTTACCGTGCTATTCACAGGTATGTAGAAAAAGAAAATCAGAATTTTGATATATTTCATTTTAATTTTCCCCGTACAGAATCTACCACAATGATGGCAGAGATGTTTTCTCGCTTTTCAGAACCTAAAGGTTTTATGACTCTAGTAGCTTCTCGTGAAGGAAATAATTTTGGAAAGGTTTTCCTTGTTCGTAATTCACGTCTGGGTATTCTTACTGAAGCTGTCCCCCCTCAAGATGAACAAGGTCAAGACCAGCCGTCTGGTAATTCTCCAGAAGGAACACCACCGACTGATATGACACCAAATCAAGGTGCACCTCAAGGTTCAGAAGAAAATGGTCCTTTACCTAAAAAAGAAGACCCTGATTTTATTCCCAAAGACCTAACAGGAAAAACAGCGTTGATGGTTTTTTTCAACGCCAACCCTTTTCTAAAAGATTCTCATGGAAAATGGCTTCAATTTATTATGAGCCAATCCCAAGTTCTTGACCAAAAGAATGAAAAAGATGCTGACTTTTTTCCTGTATTTATGATGCCTAAAAACTTCAATGAAACAGACGAAGATAAAGAAATACGTTTTCAACCCATTAAAGACTTTATTGAAAGTAGAAATAAAGGGGGGTTGAAAAAAACCCTTATTGCAGAATCTTCTAGTCTTGAGAGCGCATACCGTGACCTAGCTGAAAGTGGTTATAAGAATGTTATATTCTATTGCCCAGTAGGTAAGAGAAACGACTACGATTCTGAAGCCCAAAAATTAAATATTCCCCAATTATTTACTTTCTTTAAGGTTATTGAGTTTTCTGGAAACCCTGATAGGAACAAAACCCACATTGCTATTTTGGATAATGATTTTGATGCTTTTAGAAGCATTTTCCGTGGACCTAAAGAACTGGCAATTAATATGTTTCATTCTTTAAAAAATCAGCAAGCTAAATCAGCGGGGATGGGACCTAGATAATATACTAGTGTCTTTCCCGCATGGGGGATGGCACTAATTAGGGACGAAGGAGCATATTCGTGGCCAGTTTCTCCATCAAACTTTCTGATATTTCCGGTGCTTTAGATTCTGGTGTCTCCAGTCGAACCAGAAATTCAACAAAACAAGTATCTTCCCTCCTTCCTAAAAACACACCCCCAGAACACGGGGATGTTTTTCTTTTAGATGACAGGAAAGAAATAGGTTATTCTCTTGAAGGCGTACCATATACTGTACACCCTACCCCCAAATATATTTCAGGTGAGCCTATTCAAAAAGGTTTCTTTGTCTCTATAGCTGATGCTACTTGGGCAATAGAGAATGATTCCTCTACAAATAATACTTCTTATGCTCCTGATGCTGGGCGGGTATTCATTTCCCGAGAAGGAATTATTGATAAAACTGTAGGTGTTGCTCTTAATTCTGCAAAGAAAGGTGAGAAGATTGAAGTTCTTGACTATGGTATTCATACTTGGCCAACAACTTTTACCCTGACCGGGACACTGACCACTACTGGGTCTGTAGATATTGTTATTAATGGCACGACATATTCCTTAGGTTCTGTTACCTCTGGAACTACCTCGTTGGCTCTGGCTACTCTTATATATAAAGCATTTTGGTCAAATCCTTTACCAAACGTAAGGGTAACCTTACCAACACTTTCTACTTCATCTCATTTAAATATTCCAGTTGGCACTTTGTTTATTGATTCTGATGTAGGTCTCTCTTCCCTATCAGGTATTCCTACCGGATATACTCTAACATCAACAACACCCTTTAGCGTGTCAGATATTGGACTAACAGTTTATATCGCTCCTGCCACATCTTTTACTAAGATAAGTGAACAGTTCACTACAAACCGCACCCTTGCCTCATCATCCTCTGCTCCTCTTATTGAGATTGGTATCGTTGTTTCTGTAAACTCTCTATATATTGACTTTGAGGGTGACTCACGAGGTGCATCAGGACTTACACAGATTCCTGTAACTGCTGGTGAGTATATAGCAAACAACGGTGTTCCTATTGCTGTGTCTATCGGAGCGGATGGATACCTTTACCGCTCAGATAAGCGCAAGGCAAGCAACGATAGTATGTATGACTTTGGACCAAACCAAACAGTCTTGCTATATACTTACACTTTTGCATATGGTTCTGGTGGTTCAGCAAATACAGGTTCAATTACAGTATCAGGTTCAGGAACTACAGGGCATTCTGTTGTCCTTCTTGGTCAGACCCTGTCTGTTACTGGAACCACACCTGCCACTTTTGCCAGTTCCTTGCAGACTGCTATTTCTGGTAATACCTACCTCTCCAGCCGTCTTAATTCTTCAGTACTATCATCTGTTGTCAGCCTTACCATGGTGGGTGGTGCTTATAGTCCTTTGAGAAATACTCCCGCCGGTATGCTTTATGGAGCAAACGCTGGGTTTGGTACAAGCAGTAAAGTTCCTCCTCAAACTTCCACAGTAGTACAGAAAGCCGGTACCCTTTCAGGGTTTACAGGACTTACCCCCGGTAAACCAGTATTTTCTGATTTGCCTTACCCAACTGGGTCTTCTTATACTCAGAACCCCGCATCCTTCAGCTACTATACTGATGTTTCAGTACCTATCGGGTATGCCTTATCCAGTACTCAGATTTATATAGAAGTAGGTTTTTCCTCTACAAACTCAGACTCTAACCCAATAGGGTCAATTACCGCACTTAACCCTACCGGAGTTGCTGACTACGGTTACTTCAAGACACTGTCTGCTACCAATAACCTCAATGGTTTAGGTACAACTACCAACCCAACAAATCAGGTGCCCGGCACCTATGACACCACCTCCTTGTATGCTGTCATAGGTACTACTTACGGCGGTACATTGACTTTTACAGCAGTAGGTTCTGGGGCGGTATCAGGAACCTTCAAGATAAATGGTATCTCCTACACCCCAACAGGAACAGGAACCACTGCGGTAACAGCGTCTATTCTTACTCAATATAACTTGAATACTCAGACAGGAATTACTGTTGCAAACCCTTCAGGAACAACTGTAACAGTAGCAAACACTTCTGCTGTCTCGCCACCTGTTTTAGATTTCTCAGGCTTAACCGGTGTAACAATATCCAACACCCCTACTTCGGTTCTTTTTTCTCTTCCTAACTTTACTCAGGGACAGATTAGGTATGCTAACTGGTATGTATCCAATCCTACTCAAGCACCCCTGTTCAGGCATGACACAGGGTGGACAAGCTGGGGAAGTCTCTTCTCGGGTGCTGGCTCAGGTTCTTTAGCAACTGGTGGTGGATACCTTCAGGTTCCAGTTACTACCTTTGGCTCAGACCTTCTAACTACTGATGTTTTTGTAGAAATATTTGTTCAGAAAGATTCTGTTATACGAAAAATAGATTCCGTTCCAATTGTATATAATTACACTTCAGGTTCCGTAACATATAAACGCTATGGGTACCAAGTATCAAAAGACACTGAAGGGTATGTAAAGATTGAAATTGCTAATGACGGTCTAGCCTACTATGACAGCACACAATCGGCTGGTTCAGCTTCTCAATATGTAGTTATAAACAATTCCTCATGGCAATACCGTATTTTTGTGTATAAAACAGAAAGGTACAACAAATACTATGATTACACCTCTGACCAGTGGTTGAGTCAATTTAAAAGCCTTTCTCTTGTAGACTACACTGCCCCTACCGGCACACAAAATGCTTCTATTGGTGGCTATTTTGACAGGTCTGCCACAGCACCCACCCATACTTCCCGCCTTAACTATGACGGCACACTTTATACTTATAACAATGTAGTGTCCAATGGTCAAACCATTACAGCAGGTGGGCTTACAGTTACAGCAGGTGGGCTTACAGTTACTGCTGGTGGTATCGGTGTTACTGTAGGTGACATTACCACCTCCGCAGGAAAACTCAACATCAACTACGATGGTCTGGCTCAGAACCGTGGTATCAAGGTTGTTTCAGGTAATGCAAACCCCGGTGGTATATTTGTAACTTCAGCAACTACCTCTTCTGCTGACAGTGCAACTGTAGAAGTTATTGGACAAAAGAACGACAACTCAAGCTTGGGTGCCTATTCAGGTCAGCTTGCATTGGGTCGCCTTCAGACTAATTCCGCAATTACAACCTCAGGTATCAACCTTGGACGTATTTTGTTCGGTGGTAACCCCACGGGAACTTTTTTGTCGAATGTTCTGTACTCTGCCCAAGTACACGCTGAAAGTGATTCTACTTGGTCTGACAGCACACACATGAACACTGCCTTGATTTTCAGCACTGGCGCAAGCGGTATTTCTTCTCCTGCTACTCTCTCCAATGCTGGTTCGGAAAGAATGCGTATTGCTTCGACTGGTCAGGTGAGAATTGGCAATCCAAACTCATACTGGTCAGGTGGAGATGTTGGTGGGCTTGATGTAAGTTTCGGCGGTGTTACCCTTGTACTGGGGGCTGAAGCAGGTGCATCTACCCGCACCGACCTGAATACAAAAAACCTCAGGGTTGGGGGTGCACCCCGCACAAATTCCCAGATTCCTACCGGTGTTTTGTTCTCCACCAGCACAAGCACTGTTAATGAATTGTCAATCGGTGGAGGAGACTCAGCACTTCAGGCAATGACAGGTTTGAAGTTTTACACAGCCTCTGCAATCAACACTGCAACAGGTACTCTAAGAATGGCGGTAACCTCCGCCGGTAGGGTTCTCATCGGTGCGACAGATGACTCTACAAACCTACTCCAAGTCAACGGTAGCATAGTATCATGGGGTAGTTTGTTGGTAAATACCGCAGGAAATGCAAGCACAGCAAGCTCACCTTATATTGTAGCCAGCAATGCCTTCTCTTCTGCCTATGCCCCCGACTATACTTTCTGGCAAGATACCAACACAGGTATTTTTCACAGTGCCATTGACACCCTAGGGTTTACTATAAACGGTACCCAAGCCCTACAGCTTAGCTCTACCCAACAACTTTTGGTTGGTACAGCTTCCTCAGGAAAGGGTCAGGTTGTCATCTCTGGGTCAGGACAAGTAAATGCCATTTCAGATGCTGGAGCCATAGGCGGTTCTCTTATTCTTCAGGGAGCAGATAACGTCTTGGGTAGCGGTGGCATTCTAGCCTTCTCAGCAACAGGAACCTCAGACTATGGTTTCTCTGCTCTAAGGGGTGTAAGGGGTACCAACACAAATATGGGTGACCTTGCCTTCTATACACGAAACGCTACAGGAGACACTTCACTTACAGAGCGCATGAGATTGTTCAGCACCGGAAATTTGGGTATGGGAATCACCGCTGAAATTAGTACAACCCCGCCGCTTGTTACCCTTTACAAGGCCACCCCGGGTACCCTTCTCCGCTTCTTGGAAACAAATCCGGGGGGTGGTGTCAGTTCTACTGGATTAACTATTCTTTCTGCTTCTGGGTCAATAGTGTTTAAGAACTTTACCAGTTCCAATGATACATCAAACCCCTTCTTTACTTTTGGTGTAGGGGCTACGCAGACATTGTCCACTGGAATTGGATTGACTGTAGGTGGAGCGTTGGCAGTTACAAACTCCATAACAGCAGGAACATCAAATACAAACTTAACTCTATCAGGTAACGGAACAGGAAGGGTAGCTACTTCAGCGGGTCTTACTGTAGGTAACAATTTAGTTGTAACAGCAGGTGGTTTGACTGTTACAGCAGGTGGTTTGACTGTTACAGCAGGTGGTTTGACTGTTACAGCAGGTGGTCTTACTGTAGGTAATGGTCTTACTGTAGGTAACAATTTAGTTGTAACAGCAGGTGGTTTGACTGTTACAGCAGGTGGTTTGACTGTTACAGCAGGTGGACTTACAGTAACGGGAGACTTTACTGTTACAGATAATAGAATTTATCTTAATAGTGCTAAAACTACTTATTTATATGTAGGAGCTTAAAAGTAT
>Ga0209084_1003822_pt1 | contig 10886 bp, 10 predicted proteins | sample C_130820_MF_Meta_FD_187309 | JGI IMG/M metagenome (GOLD analysis project Ga0209084, IMG submission 187309) | Freshwater microbial communities from Lake Croche, Canada to study carbon cycling - C_130820_MF_MetaG (SPAdes) (version 2) | ecosystem: Environmental > Aquatic > Freshwater > Lake... | reverse complement strand
GCTTAAGTATATTGGTTAGCAGTAACACCTAAGATGTTCAAACCAGACAAGAATTCTTCAGTATCCATAGTGTTACCATTAGGACCAATTAACTGACCAGCACCAGCGTTAGAAAAACCACTCATAACGATAATTACTTTTCTGTAGTTGTCTACTGGATATGCTTTTGGTAATAAATAACCAGCGTCAGACCAAGCATAAGTCACAGTACTTGCTGTTACAGCAGTCCACTGACCTTTTGAATAGTCAAACAAACCAGGAGGATTTAATCCAGCTTCATTACCTTCGTAGAATAAATCATACAAATCTTTGTTGTAGATTGGGTTAAATGAACCATTACCTGAAGTATAACCAGCGTCAGGGTCACCTTGGTAGTTTCCTGGAGAACCTATTGGAGCGTAGTGTGAACCACTATTTCCAAATAATCCATCTGCTGATGTACCACCAGAATAACCTTGAATTTTAGGTACGAAGTAGAACAATTTACCGATTGGTAAGTTCATTGCTTGTACAGACACGATGTCGTTAGCTAATAATTTAGAGAATACTCTTCTCACGATTGGGAAAACAACTGTTTCAAAAGAACCGCTATCAGAAGTTGAAGAAGCCTCATTGATTAAGAAAGAAGCTTGGTTTTCGTATAACTGAGCTACGTTTTCTTTCATGTGACCTTTTAAACCTTCCAAAAAGCCAAGTTTATCCCATTTGTTGATTGTGTCTTCTTTGATAACCTTAAGGTGTTTTAAACCAATGTTACCAACAAGACCGCTTTCTAATAATGCACCCATTTTAGTATTTTTTTTGTTTTTAAATTTTATTTATTTTTATTTTTGTATTTTTTGCATGATATCCTTCATTCTTAAGAATTGTGGATTTTCATAAGTTTTTGACTCAATTAAGTTTTGTGAAGAACCTGATGCTGGTGATTTACCAATTTTTTCCATAGATTCTGTAACTACGTTTTGAGTCGTTGTATTTAATTCATTTTTAATTGATGAATACAATGATTTTGATTCTTTTAATGATTCAACATCATCAAATCTTCTTAAGATATTAATCTTCTCTTGTTTTGTTGTTGTATGTTCTGTGAACAATCTTGTTGCGTAAGCCAAGTTTGAATTAAACACAGCAACTTCATTTAATTTTTCTCTGAAAATATTAAGTGCTTTTCTGTATTCTTCATTCTTCTCTCTCAATCTTTCAACTTCTTCAGCAAGAGCTTGATTTGGAATTACTTTCATTTTAGGTAAACCTTTTCTTTCAGCGTAATTTCTAGTTCCATTACCTAATGTTCTAGCAGCTTCTTTAGTTTCCTCTTTTTCGTAATCTTTGTAATGACCACCTTTTTCGCCAGCTTTCTTTTCAACACCATCAACATCCTTACGTTTGTATTCGTGTTTTTTAGAACCATAGTTTTCTTCCATTTCAGCTTCAGTGTATTCAAACTTCTTAGGTTTCAAATTCATACCAACTCCTTTAGCTTTACCTTTTGGTTCAATAGCCGCTTCTTTGGTTTCCATTTTTCTACCTTCTTTATATTCAAATTTAGCACTTCCAGTTTTAACACCTTTACCTACTACAGGTTTACTCATCATTGACCCTTCTTTAGTTTCCATTTTTTTAGCTTTGTTAGTTAAAGAGGATTTAGTTAATTTACCCATAACTGGTTTAATTGTCATTTTACTTTCAGACACGTTATCATCATCACTATCATCATCTTCTTCCATTTCTATTTCATACACCACTTCGTCCATTTCTTCTTCGTCCATTTCTTCTTCGTCCATTTCTTCTTCGTCCATTTCTTCTTCGTCCATTTGTTCTTTACCAAAAATGTCAGCCATCATAGAATCTAATTCATCGTTAGATAATTCAGCTTCGTCCATTTCTTCTTCTTCCATGTACTCTTCGTCCATTTCAACTTCGTCCATGTAACTTTCAGTTTGAATAATGTATTCAACATCTTCATCTTCATCGTTTAAAGTAATGTGGTTACCATCTTGTTTAACAATGATACCATCTTCATCGCTCATAGATTTGAAAACCTTTAAGATTTCATCATCAGACGCATTTGTAAGGTCTATTGGTAGTGTATCATCAGAATCCATATCAAAGTCCATATCTAATTCATCTTCCGATTCATCATCGTCAGAATCCATATCAATGTCCATTTCAACATCATCCATGTTTTCATCATTAGAATCCATATCAATATCCATGTCTAAATCATCTTCCGATTGTTCATCCATTTCAACTTCTTTTGATTCTTTTTCAGTCTCATTTTTCAAAGACTCTTTTACTAATTCTGAGATTTCTTCCTTCATTGTAGAAGCAAGTATTCCTTTTGCATTTTCGGCGACTACTTGTTCCAAATTTTTCATTTGTAGTAGTGCTTCCTCAACTAACGACTTTTTTTCTGTCATATTATTATAGAATAATTTAACATATAAATATATCCATATGTCAAAAAATTCTATTTGGGCTTAGTAAAAACCCTAAATAAATAAAAAACCCCTCGGTTAGGAGGGGTTTTTATTAATCTTCAATAACTTCGTCTATTTTACTTTCGGAGACCGCTGTGATTCTCCAATCATGTTGGAACCCAGTATATCGGGATGTTACCTTGGCTTCAACATCAGTTACAGAGTAACCTTTAACCAATTTTTCCTCTCGGATTTTCTTTAATTTACCTGTGTTTTCGTCAGGTAAATCGTACTGTACTTTTGCTACAAAATATTTTTCGTCCATGTTTTTTAAATTATCTGTCCAAATAATGGTTTAATTTTTTCAATAAGTCAATAGAGCGATTCATTTTTGTTCCACTTTGTTGTTCTATTGGTGACATTCTTGAAACTTTTTCTTCTTCCAAATTTTCTTCAAACTTGCTTCTATCATCAGGGTTTGTAAACAAATACGCTCCTGGTGTAGATGGTGAAGATACCAAATCAAAACAAATTAATTCAAAATCATCTTGTACTTCATTCTGTTCACCAGTCTTTTTTAAAGAACCAACACCACGTGAAGATATACCCAAAGTAACACCTTGTCTTAACAAGTTTGCTGCTTGGTCACCCTTTGTAGATACAATACCTCTCTCATGGAATCCTGGTGATGTTAGAAGACGCAACTTACCCATAAGGATATGTCCGTCCCACCATATATCATTAATGATGTGAGACACACGGTCAAGGTCAATTAATGATGATTCAGGGTGATTTAATTCTGAAAGAGATGTTCCTTTTTCAATCATCTTTTTATAATTTTCAGATTCACGTTTTAAAATTCTTTCAGGGTACACTCTCCCATTACGGTTTGGTGTATTGTATTTTTGAAGTACGGCATAGAATTCAAAAGGTTTTGAATAATCCAAGAAATTCTTGTGATTTTCCTCAAGCATCTTTTTATTAAATTCATGAGATGGTGACACATATCCGGCATCCATTTCAATCAATATTCCTTTACCTGTTTCGGTAGGTCCTAATATTTTCATACGTATGTTTTAGTAATAAATACTAAGATGCTTCTTCTTTGCTCTTTTTAGATAGTGTAAAATCAAAATACTCGTTCTTTTTAAAGTTTTCAATATAAATTTCTTTGGCAATTCTTTTCAATTTATCTTTAAGAATCGTATCTTTGAAATCAACTTCTTGTGATAAAAATAGGGTAATTTCCAAATTCATAAAACTTTTTTTCCCGTAAACAATTCCGCTGGTTCTTAAATCCAAATCAACAATATAATTGTCTTTAAAAAATGTCGGGTCTAATATTTCAAATATTGTATGTTTTATCTGTCTACCAAAATTTGATACTATTCTTTCCCAATTGTCATAACTTTGTTTTGGTGAAACCCAACTCTGTAGATTAAGATAGACTGATTTAAAATTTTTGGAATCAACTGTTCCATAACTCACTTTTGAATTGTTGAATCCTACAATTCGTGATGTTTTTCCTTTTTTCATTAATATTCATGTGTATATATTGTTTATTGTTAGTAAAAAAATAATCTAATTTGTTTCTATTGTCAAATTTTTACCAACTTTGTATTATTTACTATAATATGTTAAAAGTAAAAATAGATGCAAAAACTCCTTTAGAAAAAGCCTTAAAACAATTAAAAGGAAAGGTAATTAAAACCAAGCAAAATGAAAAGTTAAGAGAAAGACTTCAGTATGAAAAACCATCTGTTACACGTAGAGCACAAAAATTAAAGGCTCAATACGTTGAATCTCAAAAACCTAAAGATTAATTAATATTATTATACAAATTGTATAATTTTACATAATTGATTTTAGAAAACTCTTCACCTTTGATTTGGTTAATAGTTTCCTGTAATTTTTTTATTGTAATATCATCCATAGATTCATTGATATTACTTAAAGAGTGAATTGTTTTTACTTTTAAATCTTCAAACTCTTTTGACAATTCCACATCTTCAGTCATTAATACTTTAGATAAATCCCTTTTAGAATCTTCATCTAAATTTTCAATATAAGAACTAATTTCTCTATTGGCAATATTCATCAAAGTTTCCATTGGTAATTGTATTGCAGTTTTAACTTCAGTAGTCTCACTTAAATTTTTTATAAGAGTTTTTCTACTTTCAACATTCTCCATAATTTTATCAGAAGAGTTGTAAATTAAATTGTCAATATCTTTGTAGTTATTTTCACTTACAACATCTTTAACCCAATATTCAATTTTTTGTGTATTTAATTTTGGTAGAAGTTTTTCTACTTGTCTTAAAGATTCGTTGATGTAAGCCTCAGCTAAAGTTTTATCATAACCATTTTTCTTGGATAATTCAGTATAAATATAAAACATTGTACTGGCGTTTTTATTTTCCAACACCAATTTTTTGAAGTTTCTTAACTCCAATTTTGTAGTTTCATTCACATAAGAATTAATCATTAATCCTTCTATTTTGCTAAGTAATTGTCCAAATTTCATATCAATAAATATATCAATCTAATAGTTTTCCTAATTGTTCTTCAATTAGCCCTAATGAACGTTTTCCTTTTTCTAAATCAACTTCATCAACACCATACAAATTATCACGTTCTAAAATAATGTTCATGTTCTTTTTAACTGATTCCGGTGTAACCGCAGTTTCACCTCCTGCTGGTGGTGTTTCACCTCCTGCTGGTGGTGCTCCACCTAAGTCAGCTCCAAATCCACCCATATCACCTCCTTCTGCCGGTGGTGTTTCTGTGGTTCCTGACGATGCTCCACCATTACCATATAACTTGTCAATATTATCAAATAATCCTGTTCTTGTTATAACATTAGCAGTATTGGCGATTTCAGCGGCAACTGCTTTTTCAACTCTTTGTTGTTGTAAATCAAGTTTAATATCTTCATCAGAGAAACCAAGAATGTGTTTTTTAGCCCAAGTTTGTGATGTTGGAGCAATACCCTCAACAGGTGCAACAGCATCTTTATATAACAACATTTTTTCTTTCCAAACATCTATTGTTAACAAGTCAGCTTGTTTAGATGGGTTAGTTAAACTTAGTTGAAATGAATTTAATTCATCTTCAAATCCTAATAAAAATAAATGTATAATTGCAATTTTATTAAGTTCGGCAACCATAGATTTTTGAATTCTATTGATTGTTCTTGCAAAACGAATGTCTTGTAATGATAAATTTCTACCATCTCCAACAACTTCTTCAAATCCTAAAAATGCTTTTGGAATTCTTAAAGCTGTTAAAAGTTTCTTTTGGATATATTCAATATCGGCAATTTCAGACAAGTTTGTTGCTCCTGGCAAAGTTTCAATTGGGTTTGGAGCCGCTGGGTCTCTTACAGGTATAAAGAAATCTTGGTCAACCGCCATTTGGTTGAATCTCATATCTACGTTTCCTGTTTGTGGGTCAGTGACTTGGTCTTTCTTAAATTGTTGTGCAAATCTTTGTACGTATGGTTGAATATCTGCATCATCCATGTTACCAACGAATACTTTAAATACACGTCTTTCAGGTGCTCTTGATGTTCTATAAACTAACATTGCATCTTCAGCAAGAATTAATTGTTTCCAAATACGTCTTGCCTTTTCCAACATGGCAGTACCATATGGAAGTTTTCTATCATCACCCAATAATCTAAAGTGAGCAACTTCCCAAGTATTAAATTCTAAGTTTTTGTTTTTCCAAGTAAAAGTTAAACTTTTGGCATCACTATTAGAAGCCACGGCACCACCCATACCAGATGTTGCTCTACCTTTCATACCAACTTCAATACGTTCAATTTCAATGTTTGGTAATTGTAAACAACCAACAATACCTTTTTCCGGGTCCAACTTTAAGAAAACAAAGTTATCACCATATTTTGCGGTATTACGTGTCCACATTGGTAGGTTAGTATTAATATCCAATGCGTTATTAAATAAATCTCCTAATACTGACTTAATTCTTGGTGAATCAGAGTATATTTGTAACATATATCCATTTTCATCAACCGTTGTAGATTCTTCAGCGTATGTATCCAAAGCCGCAGAAATTTCAGGTGTGTACTCCATTGACTCATAATCGTAATATGATGCCAATCTTGTTGGTTGATAATAAATTGCTTGTGAATATAAATTATTTTCAATTTTACCCCATTGACTTGAAATATAATGTGTTTGGCGAGCTTGTAATTTTTCTTTCTCGTATTCAGCTTTATCCGTAGTTCTTAATAGTTCTTTCTTATCAAACTTATAAGTGGGAATATCTTGACCCAAAAGGGAATTCGGTCCAAGTTGTTGGGACAATCTTTGCCATATCGTCAGGTTCTTTTCTTCCATATTTAAAATTTAAATCAATACTAATATTTATCAACGCTTGATTCCGCCGAATACCCATAAATAGTCTTGATAATCCTTTTGTGTTGGTTGATTTTGATACGCAATGTTTGATTTATAGTTTGTGTTCGGAATTGAGGGGTTAAAGTATTGTTCTTTTGGTGGGTCATAAGAAGTAACCTGCCAAGATTCCAACATAGTTTTCGCCTGTTCTGTAACCTTTGTGAGTTGTGAAAAAGATGAATCTGATACATATACCGCCATCGCCAATGACATAATTAAGTCATCATGTTGTCCTTTCATGTGGTCAGGTCTACCATTAATATAAACAAACGTATTCATTTCATTCAATAATCTTGATGAATGAACTTTTAATCCATGTCTTAAACTTTCTTCAAGAGCGGCAATAATTTGAACCCTTTTATTGTTAAAGTTAATACCAGGAATTTTTTCAGCCGCCTTTGGGTCGTATTTCCATCTATTACCAAAATCTACACCATCAACATATAAATCTTTATATCCAAGTTCTTGTAATTTTCTGGCTGTTGCAACTCCCATACCACCCGTGATATCAATTACTATAAAACAGTTGTACATGTTACCCCATTTGTAAGCAATTTCAGCCAATACATCAGGAGGAAGTTTTCCAATATATTCCGCAACTTGTTCTCTTTCATCAAAGTCATAAATTTGAAACGTTGAATAGTCTTCAGAATCTCCACGAGATACATCCACACCCATAATATATTTATGACCTAATTCAGGTTCTTTCCATATCCAAAGTCCACCACCCATCATTTTATTCATGGGTTCTTTAATCATATTATCAGTAATATTTTTAATTAAGTTAGAATCAAATACGTTATCACCCGAACCCAAGAAATTACATTCCAATTCCTGAGAAACCTTACGTTTGTCATACTTAAGTTTTTTAACCATCGCCTCAAACCAAGATGAACATGGTCTATAACCTAAATCAAAATAAGCTTTTAACTCGTCATAGTTTCTTTCATATGGGTCACGACCTGAAAAATCAATAACTCTATCGGCAGTATATTCATCACGATTTAATAAATAATGAATAATTTCATCAGTTTTAACCAAATATAAATCTTTTGTATATCGGGGGTCACGATACCAATACATTTCTGTAATCTTGAAATCATTCATTCCACGATTGGCTTGTTCGTAGATTTCATAGTAAATTGGGTCGTATCCGTTTGGTGTTGATACAACAACAACTTTACCACCCGTAGATAATGAAGCCATACAAGCAGCCCAAAAATCACCATCGGCTTCAATATACGCCGCTTCATCAAATATCAACATAGTGGGGCTATAACCACGAAGTGCATCCTTTGATGTTGCAACGGCTTTAACTTCACAACCGTTTGTTAATTTAAAATGTCTTGCCGCGTTTTTATCTGGTGAAAAACTTACACCAACCCAAGCAGGCCATTGTTCAGTAAATCCACGAATTTTGTTTGCCATTTCCACGGCAGTATCCAATTTGTTTGCAATAATCAAAACCTTTTCAGGTCTTTGTTTTGATGCAAATACAAGTCTTTTACTTGCCCAAGCCGCAGTCACGGTTGATACACCAGCCTGACGGTATTTTAATGCAATATTTTCGTTGTAGTTTTCGTAATCTTCAACCAAATTAACTTGGTCAGGAAATAACTCTAATGGGACGTATCTTGACTGAGTGTTATCATAAGTCTGAAGATACGTCTTAAGAGCATATGGTGTATTTTTCATACACCTTGAATATTCTAATAGTAATTGTTCTCTGGTTAAACCCATAAAAGGTTAGTGTTAGGACCTGTCAATACCTAAACTACCTAAGAAATCATCTAAATCACTCAAATCATCATCGTCAGGACCCATAGTGTCACCATCTTCATCAGTATCATAGTCTTCGTCATCATCACTATGTACGTCATTCAAATGAGCCACAATTTCCTTAACCATTCTGTCCAAGATTGATGTTGCTTTTGCATCACCTCTTAAAATCATTTTAGCTAATTTGAAAAACTCTTCAGATGAAAGTGCTGAAAATCTTGCAAAAAGGTAGTTTTGTATGAATTTTTTATCTTCTTCAAATAATTCTTCGGGATACGCAGTCAAGAATTTTTCCCATAATACTGGACCAATTCTTAAATCCCAAATTTCATTTGATAAGCTGTCAGTTGATGCCATGACCATTTCGGCTTGTTTTGGGTCATCAGGAAGTCCTTGAGTACCCAAGATTTCCATTGTACCTTTAATTAACTCGTGAATTAATATAGGAAAAAATACACCTGTCGCTTTAACTGTTGGGGGGTCAGTTTGAATATCAACTTCTTCTTTACCACCAACACCACCTTGACTCATCATCATGTCCATCATTTCGTCAGGTAATACCCAATACAATAAATCATTTACAGACATAACAACACCGTACAAATTCAATAAGTCGGGGTCAACTCTATCTAATTCATCTCTAACTAATTCAAACATGTAATGTCCTTTTTTAGATGAACCTTGAATTAACGCATTTATAAATCTTCTTTTCGCCTTTTCAATATCAAATCTTTCAAATGCTGATATGAAATCTTCAAGGTCTTCTTCTTTTTCTTGGAAATTCTGTTCAACTTCCTCGTCTTCAGGTTCTTCACCTTGTTTTTGAAAACCTGTCATATCAATTTGACCTGGCATTACAAGTTCTGCAACATAATTAATTTGGTCTGGTCTTACACCCATTTCTTTTCTAACCAAATCAATTGCCAAATTTTCAAGATATTCTTTATGAGCCATTTGTTTTTGTAACAATTGCATGGCCATAGTCATCATCATTCTTTGTAATTGTTGTAAAGGATTACCTCTTGAAATATCAGCACCAGCATTTGGTACATAACGTCTAACTTTAGCAACAACATCTTTAAATCTTTTAGAAGCAACTAACTCTTCAAATGTTTCAGGTAAATTACCCTGTTCAATATTTGGAAATGCCGGATTTGTAGACAATGGAGTTCCTTTTGAAAGAATTGTTCTTTCAATATCTGGTGACATTCTTTCAGGTCTATCTCCATAATCAATTGGAGCTTCTCTTACAATTTGTTTCTTTTTCATTATTGGTTTTTAAAATCAATTTTTAATTGGTCAAATTCCAAATAGTCAGGTATTTTAACCGTTCCCATTTTTGGTGCTTCAGTAGATGCTTTTGGTTTTGGTTGGTGTTTTGGATTTTTAAAAGGGTCTGATGTGTTTGGTTTTTCTTTAGTACCGGGTTTTACTCTTGTTGGTGCTGGTGCTGTTTTTGTACCTTGTTCATCAATTTTCTCAGCCTTTGGTTTTGGTTGGTGTTTTGGATTTTTAAATGGGTCCATTTTACCAGGTTTTTCCTTTTCTTTAGTACCAGGTTTTACTCTTGTTGGTGCTGTTTTTGTACCTTGTTCCATAGTCTCTTTTTTAGAAACATAAACTTTTTCTGTTGGTTTGTCCAATTCATCATGACCAACAAATCCAATCATACTATTTTTAAATGGACGAGAAATAATTCCATTTTCACTTAAAGTGTTTATTAATTCACTTTTAGTCATTTTTGGTGAAATATGTTTTTCAACCATTTTTGCCAAAGCGGCTTCCATTATAGGTAAATAAGGATTTTTTCCTTCTTTTAATTGTTTTTTAATTTCTCTAACACATCTTTCCCACTTTCTTGATTTTTTTGGACCAACTTGTGAATGACAAATAGCCCAAGGATTTGGACCATCTTTTTTTTCTTCTTCAAACATACCCATTCCATCATCAGTTTCATTACCAAATCCATCATCAGATGAGGGGCCTATTTGGTATGGGTCTTGAGTTTCAACATCTTTATTTGGGTCCATAGTAACCTCATCATCTTCTTCCAACTCTTTTTCAGTTACAGTAACATTAATACCTTTATCAGTATATGGTTTTGGGTCATCACCTTTTTTTAACATAACAGAACCTTTTTCTTGTTCACCAACCATCATCTTATGTAGTTGATTGATTTGACCTTCATTCATTGTTGATAACAATGAATGGCTCAATCCATGTTCCATTAGTTGTTTAATTTTATTATTTTTCATATACAACGTCT
>Ga0209084_1003820_pt1 | contig 10889 bp, 3 predicted proteins | sample C_130820_MF_Meta_FD_187309 | JGI IMG/M metagenome (GOLD analysis project Ga0209084, IMG submission 187309) | Freshwater microbial communities from Lake Croche, Canada to study carbon cycling - C_130820_MF_MetaG (SPAdes) (version 2) | ecosystem: Environmental > Aquatic > Freshwater > Lake | place... | reverse complement strand
CTGCTATTTACGGTTCACGTGGTGCAAATGGTGTAATTGTTATTACCACTAAAAAAGGAAAATCAAAAGAACCAGAATTAACTTATAGTTCTTCTGTACAGTTTAGTAAAATTTCTGGTGATTTTAATATTATGAGTGGTAATGAATTTGGAGCTTATGCTGCACCTATTGATGCGGCAAATCGCGCAGCCTATATTGCTGCGGGTAATGATCCTACAAAATTTGTTCCATTAGATCAAGGTTCAAGAACCTATGATTGGAAAAAAGCTATATTACAAAATGGTTTTTCTACTAATCACGATTTGTCTTTTAACAAATCTACTGAAAATTCAAATACAAGAATTTCCTTTGGCGCTTCTACTAATGAAGGTATTGTTAAAAACACCGGTTTAGATAAATATACCGCTTCTGTTTTCAATTCTAATGATTTCTTTGGAGGAGCACTTAAAGTAGAATCAAGAATTATTTATGCAGGTATTAAAGATAGAACCACTTTAATCTCAAATGATGCTGGTTTTATTGGTAATGCAATTGGTACTGCTTTGTATTGGAATCCAACTCGACCTATTTATACTTCAGCAGGAGCATACAATGTAGTGGGTAATAATTATTTGAATCCAGTTCAATTATTAGATTCTTATACAGATAATACCGTTACAAACAAATTATTAGCGAGTATCAACTCCACTTTAAAACTTTCTGATCATTTGAAATATCAATTTTTATTTGGTATTGAATCTTCAAATTCAAGTAGAAAAAGTCAATTGTTGCCTACAATGTTAATTCAAGGAGATGCGTTTAATATAACGGTTCCAGGTACGGGAGTAAATGGCATACCGGCTGTCGTAAAACATGGTAATGCAGCAATACAAAATCAAGGTAAATTTAACCGAACTTTTGAGCACACTTTGAATTATAACAAAGAATTCAATCCTAATTTTGCATTAGATGCATTGGTTGGTTTTTCTTATTATGATTATACAGCTAACGGAACCTATGCTAGTGGTAAGGCATATGATTTGGCACAAACTAATTTGATCGATAATATTGAAGGAGGACTTCGAAATGAATTCAGAGTTAGTTCTTACAGAAATAGAGTTAATCTACAGTCTTATTACACTAGAGCGAATGTGACATTGTACAAAAAATTAATTGTTACTGCTACAATGCGTTCTGATGGTTCTACTAAATTGGGAGTAAATAACAAATATGATTATTTCCCCTCTGTAGGTGTAGCTTACAAACTAGTTGAAGGTAAAGATGGATTATTAAATACTTTGAAAGTAAGAGGAAATTACGGAATTACAGGAAATCAGGAATTTGCTCCTAACTCTGCAATTGCAAGAGCTTCTTATGGAATTGACGGTAGTTTAAATACCGATAGTAATGCAAACAAAGATTTGAAATGGGAAACTACTAAATCGTATGGTGCAGGTCTTGATTTTGAATTGATCAGTAATAAATTATCTGGATCGGTTGATTATTTCCACAGAGATACTAAAGATTTAATTTTCCCTGTGCCAGCAGCAGCTACTCAGCCAGGTCCACCATCTCCACGTTTCAAAAATTTACCTGGGAACTTAATCAATACTGGATATGAGGTATCATTAAATTACAAATTGATTAATACCAATGACTTTACTTGGGATATTTCTGGTAATGCTTCCTTTTTGAAAAACAAGATGCAAAATTTTGCAGGATTTATTTCAACAGGAGGATTAAATGGTCAGGGATTGTCTGGAGCTTATGCTCAGGTAATTACTAACAACATGCCAATTTATACTTATTTCATGTATGAGTATAGAGGTTTAGATGCACAAGGAATGTCAATCTATGCTGATGCAGCAGGAAATGATACTGGTCTTGGAACTGCGGCTAAAAAATTGTTGGACAAACAACCATTACCAAAAGTGAATGTTGGATTTAATACAAACATAAGCTACAAAGGGTTTGACGCTAGTGCTTCTTTCTATGGTGCTTTTGGAAATTATATCTACAATAACACTACAAATGCTTATTTCTTTAAAGGCGCTTTTCTTGGTGGAAGAAACGTAACTGCTGAAACTGCGGCATCTACACAGGCTCAAGGAGATCCAAACTCACCATCTACAAAATATTTAGAAAAAGGAGATTTCTTAAGAATGGGTAACCTTACTTTAGGTTATACTTTCAAAAGTGGTTCTTTAGATAAATACAAAATTAAAGCGGCTCGTGTTTATGTAAACGGTAACAATTTATTATTGTTCACTAAATACTCTGGATTTGATCCTGAGGTTGACACTGACAAACAGTTGAATGGTGTTCCTTCTGCAGGAATGGATTATTTAGCTTACCCTAGAGATAAAAGTTTTGCTGTTGGACTTAACTTAACATTTTAATTAAAAAACAATGAAAAGAATAAATATTATAAAAACCATCTTATTCACCAGCACAATTGTTTTTGGTGTAAGTTGTACTGACCTAAAAGAGGAAGTATTGGATGGTGTGGTTTTGAGTGGTGAAGGAAGCGGAACAGTAAATTCTGCTGCTTTATTACAAAGTGCTTATGAAGGCCTAAGAAGTTTTGAAACTCAAGGACAGATGTTTGCATTGGATGAAATGTCAACAGATGCTTTGGTTGGACCAACTCGTGGAGGTGACTGGGATGATAATGCAACTTGGAGACAAATTCACGTGCACACTTGGGCTCCCGATCATAATGAAGTAAGAAATGCTTGGAATGCTTTATTGTCGAATGTATATACTTGTAATTTAGTAATTGATAACGGATCAGCCGCAGAGAAAACTCAAGCCCGTTTTTTAAGAGCTTTTTACTATTATAATGTAATTGATTTATTCGGTCAAGTTCCTTACAGAGAGGCAGGTTCTTCCCTAGAAGCGGATCCAAAGGTTTGGTCAAGAACAGAAGCTACTGAATTTGTAATAGCTGAATTAGAAGCTGTTCTTTCTGAATTACCAGCAAGAGCATCTGGAGACGCTAGTATTGCAAACAAGGATGCTGCACACTTTTTGTTGGCTAAATTGTATTTGAACAAGGGTGTTTTTGAAGCTGCAAATGGCGCAGGTCCTTACACTTTTGCTGCAGCAGATATGACAAAAGTAGTTAGTAATGTTGATGCAATAAGTAGTAGTTTAGCTCCTGATTATTGGGATAACTTTAAACCAACCAACAACACTTCTCCTGAAATATTATTGTCTTCAAAGAATGTTGCTGGAGGAGCAGGTGGTGGAATACAATTTCATTGGAGAATGGGTATGCATTACAACCAAACTCCTGATGGATGGAATGGTTTTGCTACTGTTGCAGAATACTACAACAAATTTAATCCAGCTGATCGACGTATTCACAATGCAGATGCAGATATCATTGCTAATTTTGGTAATAACGTTGGTTTCCAAGTGGGACAAATGTACAGACCAGGTGGAACTGTAGCTCTTAATGATAGAAATGGTCATCCTTTAGTTTATACTCCTGCTGTAACTTTAATCACAAGTGGAGCTACATTAGAAACTGCTGGTATCAGAATGCAAAAATACATTCCGGACATTAATAATGTTGGTACACCAAATAATGATTTCGTATTTATGCGTTATTCTGATGCTTTAATGATGAAAGCAGAAGCGATACTAAGAGGTGGTACTGGTACTAATGATGCGGCTCAACTTTTAACAATAGTTAACAGATCTGGACAAGCCTCTACATTCCCTACAACTCTTGATGGTATCTATACTGAAAGAGGAAAAGAATTATGGTATGAAGGATGGAGAAGAAATGACATGGTTCGTTTTGGAAAATTCCTTGCTGCCAGAGAATTGAAACCTTATGTTTCAGCTGATAAGTATATTTTATTTCCAATTCCAGCGGATGCTTTGTTCAATGCGAATTTAAAACAAAACCCTGGTTATTAATTAAGAAGGGTTCGTAATTTAGTTTGAATTAAACTTAAAGAGGGTATTTTATACCCTCTTTATTTTTTTATAAATAATTTTTTTTTCGGTCAATATTATATAATTTAGACGATTCTAATTGAAGAAATTTCCTAACCAAATACTTCCTTATACTATGTTTCATCGCATTGTTTTATTTGTTTCCATTTTACTTATAATTACTGCTTGTTCTAAAGAAAATTCAGATAATAAAGACAGTTTATTTTCTAAATTAGAATCTTCAGAAACGGGAATTGATTTTATAAATGAAGTCAAAAACGGTAAGGATATGAATATTTTTAAATATCGTAATTTTTACAATGGTGGTGGTGTAGCTATTGGCGATATCAATAATGATGGACTAGCGGATATTTATTTTACCTCTAATTTAGGGGACAATAAATTATATTTGAATAAAGGTAATTTTAAATTTGAAGATATTTCTAAGAAGGCAGGTATTGATGTTGCTAAATCCTGGTCTACGGGAGTGGTTATGGCAGATATTAACGGAGATGGCTTACTTGATATTTATGTTTGTAATGCTGGAAATAACATTAATAAAATCAGAAAAAATCAACTTTTCATCAATAATGGAAATTTAACATTTACCGAAAAAGCGGAAGAGTATAATCTTGCCGATATGGGAATTACTACTCATGCCGCTTTTTTTGATTATGACAAAGACGGAGATTTGGATTGTTATATACTTAATAATAGTTTTATTCCAGTGAGTAGTCTTGATTATTCAAATAAAAGAGAATTAAGAGATAAAGATTGGGATGTTGCCGATATTTTAAAAGGTGGAGGTGATAAATTATTGAGAAATGATAACGGAAAATTTATTGATGTAAGTGAAGAAGCCGGAATTTTTGGTAGTTTAATAGGTTTTGGACTTGGTGTCACTGTTGGAGATGTAAATGGAGATCTGTATCCAGACATTTATGTATCCAATGATTTTTACGAAAGAGACTATTTGTATATCAATAATAAAAATGGAACTTTTACGGAGCAAATTCAGGACTGGGCATCTCATATCAGTCAATCTTCCATGGGAGCAGATATGGCTGACATCAATAATGATGGCAAGGCCGATATATTTGTAACCGATATGTTACCTGAACCAGACGAGCGCGTAAAAACTACTTTAAGTTTTGAAAACTACGATTTATTTGAAAGAAAAATAAATCTTGGATTCTACAATCAATATATGCAAAACACCTTGCAAGTTAATAATGGTAACAATCAATTTTTGGAAATTGCTAATTATGCCGGAGTAGCTAAAACAGACTGGAGTTGGGGTGCTTTACTTTTTGACATGGATAATGACGGTTATAAAGATATTTATGTTTGTAATGGAATTACTCATGACCTAACCAATCAGGATTTTGTTGACTTTTTTGCTAATGAATTTATGCAAAAAATGATTGTTACTGGTAAAAAAGAAGAGATAGAAACTATTATCAATAAAATGCCCAGCACACCTATTCCGAATTATGCTTTTAAAAATAATAGCGATCTTACTTTTTCAAATAAGGCAGAAGATTGGGGATTGAATACCCCCAGTTTTTCTAATGGAGCAGCCTATGGTGATTTAGATAACGACGGTGATTTAGATTTGGTTGTTAATAATGTGAATATGGAAGCTTTTGTGTATCGGAACAATTCGGAGAAACAAAAAAACCATCATTATATCAAAGTAAAATTGAAGGGAGACCAACACAATAAATTTGCAGTAGGTAGCGTTGTCGAGCTATTTTCGGGCAAAGAAACGATTAGACAGGAATTGATTCCCTCTCGGGGTTTTCAATCTTCCATGGATTATGTCATGACTTTTGGAATTGGTAATAAAAAAATTGATTCCCTGCAGGTAATTTGGCCAAATAGCCAATATGAAACGGTTAAAAAAGTTATTAATAATACGGTGATTAAATTGGATATAGCGAATGCCAAATTAAAATATGTGATTAAAAAGGAGATCGTAAAACCTTTTTATACAGAGAAAGCTAATTCTTTTATTGCTCACAAAGAAAATCAGTTTATCGATTTTGATTATGAAGGTTTAATTTCAAAAATGCTTTCACAGGAAGGGCCTTCCTTAGCGGTTGCGGATATCAACGGTGATGGAAATGAAGATCTATTTATTGGCGGAGCCAAAGGCAAGTCGGCTTCCATATATATGAATAAAGGAAATGATAATTTTAGCATGAGCATACAAAAAGATTTGGTTGCTGATTCTAATTTTGAAGATACGGCGGCCTGTTTTCTTGATGCCGATGGCGATGGCGATATGGATTTAATGGTAGGTTCCGGTGGAAACGAGAAAACAGATGCGGCCAATTACAAAAACCGACTGTATTTGAATGATGGAAAGGGGAATTTCACCAAAAGCACTAGCCTTATTCCAACGACAAATAACAATGTATCGGTTATTGCGCCATGTGACTTTGATAATGATGGTGATATGGATCTTTTTATTGGAAGTAGAAGTGTTCCTGGGGTTTATGGGATAGCTCCTAAACAACTTTTATTAGAAAATGATGGCAAGGGAAACTTCACTAATGTTACCGATAAAAAAGCATTTAAATTCAATGAATTGGGTATGGTAACCGATGCAGTTTGGGAAGATATTGACAATGACGGTAAAAAAGATTTAATAATTGTGGGAGATTGGATGGCTCCACAAATCTTTAAAAATACAGGGCATAGGATGGCTGAATATAAAACAAATTTGACGGAATATCCAGGATTTTGGAATGCTGTAAGATGTGTTGATTTAAACAATGATGGGAAAAAGGATTTGATTCTTGGGAACAAAGGAACCAATACTACCTATAAAGCTAGTGTAAAAAATCCGATGAAGTTATTCATAAATGATTTTGATGCTAACGGAACTATCGAACAAATAGCTACTCGATCCATAGACGGAAAAGATATGCCGTTGCATTTAAAGCTAGAGCTGGCCAAACAGATTCCGTTGATAAAAAAGAAGAATTTGAGTTATGCTGATTATTGTAAGAAATCTTTCCAGGAATTATTTGATAAAGATGTTACTGATAATTCCATTCAAAAAACAGTAACGATACAAGAAAGTGTGATTGCAATAAATAAAGGCAATGGGAAATTCGGAATTCAACTGCTTCCTAAAGAGGTACAATTTTCTAGTGTGAATGCAATTTGTACAGTAGATGTTAATCAGGATGGGTTTTTAGATATTCTTCTAGGAGGCAATCAATATGAATTCAAACCGCAATACACCCGACTTGATTCTAATTATGGAAGCTTATTATTGGGAAGTAAAAGTGGTGCTTTCACCTGGACACCCTACCATAAATCTGGTTTCTTTATGAAAGGCGAAGTAAAGCATATTCAAACAATTAAAAATAAAAATAATAGTATTTCTATAATAGCAGTAATTAATGACAACAAACCTAAAATATTCAAAAGCAATGAATAACAGTATAAAAGGACTATTTGTTTTATTGCTTTTTGTTGGTTGCTCTAAAAAGCAGGATCTTTTATTTGAAAAGCTCTCGCCTGAAGACAGCAACATCCATTTTGTAAATCAATTGTTAGAATCTAAAAATATTTCAATTTTAGATTATCTCTACTATTATAATGGGGGTGGTGTTGCTTTGGGAGATGTAAATAATGATGGATTAGTTGACATTTATTTTACTTCCAATCAGGGAAAAAATAAATTATACTTGAATAAGGGCAATAATAAATTTGAAGATATTACAGTAAAAGCAGGAGTTGAAGGCGAAAGTGACTGGGAGACCGGATCTATAATGGCCGATGTTAATGGCGATGGTTATTTGGATATTTATGTTTGTGCTGTAGTAGGAATCAACGGATTTGAAGGACACAATCAATTATTTATCAATAATAAGAACAATACCTTCACGGAAAGTGCTGCGGAATATGGTTTGGATTTAGACAACTATAGTACTTCGGCTGCCTTTTTTGATTATGATGGCGATGGTGATTTAGATATGTATTTGCTCAATCATGCGGTTCATTCTGAATTGTCTTATGGAAGTGCGAGTATTCGAAACAAAAGAAGCTATGAATGTGGCGACAAACTATTTCGAAATGACAACGGGAAATTTGTAGATGTGAGTGAGCAAGCCGGTATTTTTGGCGGAGCCAATGGATATGGGTTGGGATTAGCGATTAGCGATTTTAATTTAGACGGAAATCCAGATATTTATGTTTGTAATGATTTTCACGAAGACGATTATTATTATTTAAATAATGGAGATGGTACCTTTACAGAAAGCTTGAAAAGTCATTTTGGTCATACCAGTCGATTTTCTATGGGAGTTGATGTAGCCGATGTCAATCACGATGGATTTCCGGATATCATGACTTTAGACATGCTTCCTGCTGACGAAAAAGTTTTAAAATCTTCCCTAGGCGATGATAATGTACAAATGTTAAAATTGCGAACTGAAAAATTAGGGTATCACTATCAGTATACCCGAAACATGCTTCAGATTAATCAAGCGGGGAATAATTTCACAGAAACGGCTTTACTAAGTGGAGTAGCGGCAACAGACTGGAGTTGGAGCGCTTTGTTTGCCGATTATGATCAGGATGGAGAACAAGATTTATTTGTGGCCAATGGAATTCCGAAGCGCCCAAATGATTTGGATTATGTGAAATATTATTCGAATGATAATATAAAAAACAAAATCAACAGTACTAAACTATTGGATAAAGAAGCTTTAAAGAAAATGCCCAAAGGCAATGTTACTAACTTTATTTTTCAGGGTTCTAAAGATTTAATATTTAAAAACAAATCAGCTGACTGGATAGAAAATGATTCTATTATCTCTAATGGAAGTGCTTATGCCGATTTAGATAACGATGGGGATTTAGATATTGTCACCAATAATTTAAACAGTCCAGCTTCCATTTATATTAATACAACCAATACCAAATCGAATTACTTAAAGTTAAAATTACAATTTGAAGGGAAAAACACTTTTGGAATAGGAGCTAAAGTCATTTCGTATTTGAAAGGAAAAATGCAATATAAAGAACTTCAAACTACACGTGGATTCCAATCATCGTCGGAGCCAATTGTTCATTTTGGATATGGAAGCGCCGCAAGTATTGATTCATTAGTTGTGATTTGGCCTGATAAGACCTATCAGACACTTAAGAAAGTTAAAACCAATCAGACGTTAAGAATCATAGCCAATAAAAGCAGAAAGGTATTTGATTATAAGAGGTTGCATCCGGCTGTTTTGCCAGTGTTTAAAAAATTAGAAAGCAATTTAGGTATTGATTTCGTTCATTCCGAAAATGATTATATTGATTTTATCAATCAAAAATTAATTCCGTATCAACGAACCGACAGAGGACCTGCAACTGCAATTGGCGATTTAAATGGAGATGGAAAAGAAGATATCTTTTTTGGCGGATCCAGAAATAAAAAGGCTGCAATTTACCTTCAAAATGAGAATGGTTTTTCTAAAAAAGACTATGCAGCAATTTACAAAGATTCTGTATATGAAGATATTTCAGCAGTTATTGGAGATTTCAATGGCGATAAGGCGAATGATTTATTTGTAGCTTCTGGAAACGGAGAAAATGCGTCCGATCTTTTAGACCGATTGTATCTTAATGTCAATAATCAATTAGTTTCTTCGAGTTTGTTGAAATTAACACAGAATGCTTCGGTTGTAAAAGCTTTCGATTATGATAATGATGGTGATTTAGATCTTTTTATTGGAAATAATTCTATAAATAATCGATTTGGCAGTGTTCCCAATTGTTATCTATTAAATAATAACAAGGGTGTTTTTACGGAGGTAGAGCCAAAAACTTTTTCAAAAGTTGGAATGGTTTCTGATGCCGTATTTAGTGATTTCAACAAAGATGGAAGAATGGATTTAATAGTTGTTGGAGAATGGATGGCACCTAAATTTTTTGCAAATAGGAATGGAAAATTTGTAGAAGTTACCCAAATCGTTTCTTCGGATAAAAACAATGGTTTGTGGCAAACGATACTCCCATTTGATATAGATAATGATGGCGATATGGATTATTTAGTTGGAAACTGGGGACTGAATTCTAAATTCAAAGCTTCGGATGAATTTCCAATGAAAATGTATTATGACGATTTTGATTCTAATGGGTCCTATGAGACTATCGTTGCCATAGAAAAAAACGGAAAATATTACACTACAATGGGGTTGGATGAATTAGCGGATCAATTTAGTGGTTTGGTAAAAAAGAAATTTAATAGTTATAAATCCTTTGCTGGAAAAACGGTTGAAGAGATTTTTGATCCTAAATTACTTGAGAAAGCGGCCTTATTTGAAGTTCATAATTTGAAGTCCGGTTATTTAAAAAACGAAAATGGAAAATTCACTTTTGTTGCGTTCCGTTCTAAAATGCAGGTGGCTCCGATTACTAGTTTTGTAAAATCAAATTTTGAAGGTGATGCAAAAGAAGAAGTATTTGCTGCCGGAAATTATTTTGGAGTTTCCCCCTATCATAGTCGATTTGATGGTTTTTCAGGTGCACTAATTAAAAATGAGAAAACCATTTATTTAGGAAACGAGATAGGAATAGATCTAAGCCAAAAGGCAGTTCGACATTTGAATATTATTACTGTAAAAGGCAAGAAATATCTTTTAGTGACCCTAAACAATAGGAAGGCGGAAGTTTATGAAATGCCGATGCTTAAAAATTGAAAAGATAAAAATGCTTAAAATAAAATCAATAAAATACACTACAATGAGACCGAAAATTTTTCTTTTTGGAATTATAACTCTTTTTTTTATTTCATGTAAAAAAGACAGTCCAATTCAGGTAACAACAAAAGATTACTGTGCCGCTGTGGACACCGTAACAGGAATTATGGTTCATGATATTTTTTCTCCACCAGTGGCAAGTAGGATTTATCTTTATCCAAATGTAGCGGCTTATGAAATTATGGCTCAAAACAG
>Ga0209084_1003817_pt1 | contig 10892 bp, 8 predicted proteins | sample C_130820_MF_Meta_FD_187309 | JGI IMG/M metagenome (GOLD analysis project Ga0209084, IMG submission 187309) | Freshwater microbial communities from Lake Croche, Canada to study carbon cycling - C_130820_MF_MetaG (SPAdes) (version 2) | ecosystem: Environmental > Aquatic > Freshwater > Lake | place... | reverse complement strand
TCATGTTGTCGTCTAAAAATACAACATCTATTTCTGGATAAGCCACTTTCATCTCCGCCAAAACTGGCGGGAGCAATCGGTAAACGGCAGATGAGAGGCAAGCGATCGTGACTCTTCCCCGGCCAGACTTGGCAAAGTCTTTCAGTGATGTAATAGATTGGTCCATTGTTTCAAGCAGACGCACTGCATCTTCTAAAAAAATTGACCCCGCCTCGCTGATTCTCACTATCCGTGTAGTGCGATCCAGCAGTTTGACGCCCAGCAAATTTTCTAGTTGCGTTATGGCCTGGCTTGTCGCTGGTTCGCTCAAATGCATGGCGTTTGCAGCGTTGCGAAAACTGCCACGACGGGCAATTTCTACAAAAATCCTTAAGTGCTTTAGGTTGGGATTCAACATGTGTACTTCTTTTTAATTAGTAAGCCATTAACTATTGAGGGCTCTCGCCATATATATTTGTTTTATCAATTTATAAATAAGATATTTCTAATTGTTTTAATTGTCCACCATTTATAAGATGTGGAGAGATACATAAAAACTGAGACAAAAAGTGCAACTAACTTATCGACTCGATATTGGCAAGCCTATTCTGAGAGGTATCTTTGCACTGATTTTTTTGACAAGCTTTTCTGCTTATTGCGCGTGGCCAGAAAAGCCCATAAAAATAATTGTTCCCTTTATCCCTGGGGGTGCTGCTGACAGCGCAATCAGGGCAATGGCTCCGGGCTTACAAAAAAGACTAGAACAACCCATCGTTATAGAAAACAAAGCTGGAGCTGGAGCCACGATGGGAACGGCAGCAGTCGCCTCTTCACCCGCTGATGGCTACACCCTGTTAGTGGGAAGTGCCAGCAACGCCATTGGCAATGCCATTCAAGCCAAGATGCCCTACGTCTTCGAGCGAGACTTTGTACCCGTGATGTTGATTGCAGATGTTCCGGGTGTAGTGGTAGTGCCCAGTAAATTACCTATTAAAAATATTCAAGAGTTGGTGGCCTACGCAAAGGCACACCCCGGAGAGATGAATTACGGATCTCCAGGTTACGGCACAAGTGTTCATCTGGCTGGCGAGTTATTCCAAAGTATGACGGGCACCTCCATGGTTCATGCACCTTACAAAGGTGCTTCCGCAGCTATTACTGATTTGTTAGGCATGCGCTTGCAACTGATGTTTCCAGCACTTGCTGCGGCACAACCACATATTCAAGCAGGTTCCCTTCGCGCCCTAGCGGTCACTACCCGAACGAGAAGTACTTTGGCACCAGATTTGCCTACGGTTCATGAATCAGGCATACCAGACTATGAAGTAGGTGGATGGATTGGAATGTTTGCACCCAAAGGGACCCCGCCAGACGCTATTCAAGCATTGGCGAAAGCCATAGAAGACAACCTCAAAGATGAAGAAATCAAGCGGGTGTTGTTCAAACTTGGAATAGAAGCCATGCCAGGCTCAGCCACCGTATTACGCGAGCGTGTTTCCTCAGATTCACGCCGTTGGGAAAAAGTTATAAAAAACCGAAAAATGGAATTGCAATAGAAAATGTCACCTGAAACTAAAACGTTGAAGCCAAATAACTTCCTGAGTCCTGCTGCTCTTGCGAATAATGAAAAAGCACAAGCCCTCATCAAGCAACTGGCGCATCCAGTCTTAGGGCACTTTATTCATGGCAAGGAAGTAGCTAGCCTAAGCGGGAAAGTCTTCACCAATAAGTCTCCCATCGATGGCACAAACTTAAACGAAACAGCCATGGGTGATGTGGAAGATGTTGCGGCTGCAAGCAAGTCATCCAGCGACGCATTTGAAAGTTGGCAAGCATGGCCAGCCAAAAAAAGACGCGATTTATTGCACACCATCGCAGACACCTTAGAGCGCCATTCAGAATCTATTTCCTTACTGGAAACAGCAGATACCGGGCAACCTCTTAGGTTTACAGAAAAAACAGCAGCGCGGGGCGCTGAAAACTTTCGCTATTTTGCTGACCTCTGCACGCGCGCATCGGATGGGCATAGCTATCCAACTCCCACGCATCTCAATTACACCGTGAGAGACCCTATTGGTCCGATTGCTGCCATTACACCGTGGAACATGCCTTTCATGCTGGCCACTTGGAAAATTGCACCTGCATTGGCGGCGGGCTGCAGTGTGATTCACAAACCTGCTGAATGGAGTCCGCTCACGGCCAGCCTTCTAGCCAAACTCGCGTTTGAAGCTGGCTTACCCGCAGGCGTACTCAATCTTGTGCATGGGACGGGAGATCAAGCAGGAACCGCGATCACACAAGACCCACATATCAAGGCCATCGCATTTGTGGGTGGTACTAAAACAGGCTCGCGCATCATGTCCCAAGGTGCGGCTAGCTTAAAGCGTGTGCACTTTGAGCTCGGTGGCAAAAGCCCTGTTGTAGTGTTTGACGATGCGGATCTCGATCGCGCTGTTGACGCAGTCGCTTTCATGATTTTTAGCTTAAACGGTCAACGCTGTAATGCAGGCTCACGGTTACTTGTACAAGACACAATTCATGACCAATTTGTACAACGCTTAGTTGAAAAAGCCAAATCTATTCGCGTGGGTAATCCGTTTGATCCTCTAACGGAAGTTGGGCCACTCATTCATCAGAATCAACTCGCCAAAGTGATTCAACACTGCACTGAGGCCAAGAAATCAGGCGCGACTATGCATTGCGGTGGTGCTGTCAATGGACAAACAGATTTACCGTCTGCTGGGCATTGGTTTGAACCTGCCATAGTGACCGGACTCAGTGCAGATATGCCTATTGTTCAAGAAGAAGTATTTGGCCCAGTTTTAGCCGTTCTGCCCTTTAAGGATGAAGCGCACGCACTAGCACTCGCCAACAATAGCCGCTACGGTTTATCTACTTACCTCTGGACAAGCCACCTTGCAAGGGCACATCGACTCGCCCGCTCGTTTCAATCTGGCATGGTGTGGGTCAATACGGAGATTTCACGCAATTTATCTACGCCATTTGGAGGCATGAAAGACAGTGGCATTGGTCGTGATGGTGGCGATTGGAGTTTCGACTTCTATATGGAAACCCGAAATATTTGCATCGCATTGGATGCACATAGCATCCCAAAAATTGGTGCGCCAAGTGTAAAAACATAAACCCAATCAAGTTACTCCTAACTGCACTATGAAATACCGTCCGAATATCTTATTTATTACAACTGATCAACAGCGCGCTGATTGCATGGGGTATGAAAATTCGCAATTAAAAACGCCCCATCTTGATGCACTAGCCAAGTCTGGCACCCGATTTTCAAACTGCATCTCACCTAGCATTGTTTGTCAGCCTGCACGTGCAGCCATTCTCACGGGCCGGCTGCCATTGACCAACGGTGTTTGGGATAACGGGGTCGATTTGGACCCCAAAATGGGTGATGAAGGAATAGCCGCACAGTTAAGCAAGAAGGGCTATAAAACGTCCTTCGTAGGCAAAGCACATTTTTCTTCCAAAATCACATTTGCACCCACAGGCACACCTGAAGACAGAAAAAGCGCCCCTAATTTTCCAGATGACTGGGTGGGCCCTTATATGGGTTTTGAGCATGTAGAACTTGCCGCATTAGGCAAATTTCACAGAGCACGCATACAACAAGGGGCGCCCAAAATCCACCGATTCGAGCATTGGTTTATGAACCACCCCAATGCATTAGAACTTTGGCAGAGTAGTTCCACCGAGGGTAGTGGCGCCGCTCAGACTTGGAGTTCCAATTTACCTGCAGATTGGCACAGCAGCACTTGGGTGGCAGATAGAACATTGGCAATATTAGAAGGTCATAAAAATGCAGACAAGCCATTTTTTACATGGGCATCGTTTCCCGATCCCCATCATCCTTTTGATTGCCCAGCGCCTTGGAATGCGATGTATGACCCAGCAGAAATGCACCTACCGAAACACAGAACGCTTGATTTAGAGAAAAGGCCTTGGTGGCATAAAGCCGCACTAGAAGGCGCTCCTCAAATCGCCGATCCAGAGTTAGCAAAATTCCGATCTGAAGGTTTTAAAGTGCCGCCACAAACGGATGCGCAACTTGCGGAAATGACTGCTAACTACTACGGCATGATTTCATTGGTGGACTTCCAAATTGGTCGCATACTAGATAGCCTCAAAGAATTAGGTCTGTCCAATGACACATTGATTGTTTTTGCAAGCGATCATGGCGACATGATGGGCGATCATGGGCTCTACCTCAAAGGGCCGATGTTTTATGAGGGCGTATTACGCGTCCCACTCATCATTGCGGGCCCTGAAATTCCTGTTGACAAATTGATCGAGAGTCCAGTTTCAACTATTGATTTAGCTTCTACTTTCTTAGAGACTGCAGGTGCTATTTCTACGAATGAACAAAGTCGATCGCTCCATCCTGTGATCCAAGGCGATGAAACACGGGAATGCGCTTGGAGTGAATGGAAAGTTCACCCCTCTCGACTCGGTGTTGCTCTAGATTTACGAACCGTGAGAACAAGTCGATATTCCTATACATACGAAATGGGATCAGGCGCCGGTGAACTCTACGACCTATTGGAAGACCCGCAACAAATGTCCAATCTATTTGAATCTCAATTGCACACGGCAATACGTGAAAATTTACATGCACTACTGATGGCAAGACCAGGCACTTTCAAATCTGAATTGGCTGAACCCGTTGGAATCGCTTGACACATCGACATTCAAAATAACTATGCCCACCACAACACCTCATTCAACGGCTTCCATTCAAATAGTTGTGCCTTTTCCTCCAGGAGGAATTGATTTAATTTTGCAGCTTTTTATCAATGGATTGAAAGAACGTCTTAGCCAAGATGTCACTTTCATTAACCGACCAGGAGGCACTGGGTCAATAGGCAGTTTTGAAGTTACAAAAGCAAATCCTGATGGGCTAACCTTGCTTTTCGCGTCACAAGGCCCGCTGGTTTACCAACCACAGATCAATTCCGTTGGGTACACCGTACTGCATTCATTTGTTCCTGTGTGCCGCGTTACCTCAACACCGAGTGTATTGATGGCCTCTGGCAATAGCGGCATTACAACTATCCATGACATAGTCACGGCATCTAAAGCAGTGCCCTTTTCGATCTCTTACTCCACACCCGGTGCCGGAGGCTTGCCACATATTGGCATGGCTGCTTTCTCTAAATTAATGGGTATAGACCTCACGCACAAACCAATGGCTGGAGCAGCCGCTGCCATTAAAGCCCTCAAAGACGGCGAGGCTGAATTGATTGCAGAACAACTGCCGACTGCCATCGCATTGGCCAATGAAGGCGCAAAAATCATTGGTGTTTTTGCATCCCAAAGACTTAGCGCACTTCCTGAAGTACCTACCATCAAGGAACTCGGGTGTGATCTATCGTTTCAATCTTGGAATGCTTTGATGGCCCCTGCCAACACTCCATCAGATATTCTTCAAAGACTCAGCGAAGCCTGTCTAGGCGCATTGATTGAGGCAACGCCCTCTATGAACCAAAAAATGGGTATCGATCCAGCCTATTTAGGTTCTGCGCAAACTGCAACATTTATTGCTGGCGAGCTGGATAAAGCGCGTGAATTGATAAAAGTTAGTGGGATTTGAGTGACAAGTTTTTTGTAAATTTATAAATTAAAGGAGACAACCATGTTTAAAAAATTAGCCATCTCTGGATGCATCGCACTGAGTTCTTTGGGCTTGATCGGATCACACGCCTCTGCACAACCCTTCCCCAATAAACCGGTTACTTTGGTGGTTCCTTATCCTGCGGGCGGAGGCGCTGACATCATTGCGCGAATGCTTGCTGAATCCATGAAGACCACATTAGGTCAACCGGTGACGGTCACCAATCGTCCTGGTGGTCAGGGAACTATTGGAACTGCTGAGGTTATCCGTATGCCGGCTGACGGCTACAACATTGTTTTGAGTGCGGCAGCCACACTGACCGTGCAGCCACATCGTCAGGATTTGCCTTACGAAACGCCTGACGACTACGACCCCATCATCAAAGCCGCTAATTTACCCATGGTGTTAGCTGTTTTATCTACATCACCCCATAAAACAGCAAAAGCAGCACTGGATTTTGTCAAAGCCAATCCAGGAAAAATCAGGGTTGGAACGCCTGGTAATGGTTCAGTAGGCCATTTGATTGTTGCAAGCATCAATACCAAAGCTGGAACAAAGCTTGGACATATTCCTTATGCCAGTGGCGCAGAATCCATTCCATCCATGTTGGGTGGCCACATTGAGGCTGTTGTTGCACACCCCTCCGAGTTACTCCCGCACGTCAAAGCTAAAACGGTAACTGTGCTCGCAGTATTTGAAGAAAAACGTAATGCTAATTTCCCAGATGCGCCTACTTTCAAAGAACTCGGGTACGACATCACTATGGGCGTCTACTACCCCATTGTTGGACCTAAGAACTTACCAGCTGATATCAAAGCAAAAATTTTCAAAGCCGCAAAAGATGCCATGGAGAGCCCTAGTTTCAGTAGCCAAGCCAAAGAAAAGGGCTACAACCTCGATATCAAAGAACCTGAACTTCTTCGTAAAGACCTATGGGTTGCTTACAAAGAAAATGGCCTGTTGGTAAAAGAGCTTGGAATGGGTAAAAAATGACCTTCAGATGGATAAGTCTTAGCACTGGACTTTTTTTTCTGCTGCTTGGAAGCCTTGAGATGTATTTCTCTCAAAAGCTTCCAGGTGGTTTAGGCCTTAACGCCGCAGAACCAGGGCCGGGGCTTTTTCCAATGATTGTTGGGTCGCTCATGTTTATTGCTGCATCTCTGCACATAGTTGATTCGTTGCGTGCAACTCCAACTATTGAAACATCGGAGAACCGCATTCCAAAAGACATCATTTATATGGTGCTGACTATTGCGCTATATATATATTTGCTTCCGCGCGCCGGTTTTTTTGTCGCAGCTTTTTTATTATTGATCGGCTCACTTTCAATTTTTGAAATGCCAGGATGGATAAAACGTATTGCAACTGCTTCCATAGCAACTATTCTTTCGTTTGCACTTTTTACCCAAGTATTGAGCGTCAAAATGCCAACCCCGACTTGGTTTAATTGATATGAACGCATTCGAAGGCTTGGCTTACGGATTTTCCATTGCGCTGCAAGGACAAAATCTGCTGGCTTGTTTTATTGGTGTGTTGATAGGCACCGTCGTTGGTGTGCTGCCAGGTATTGGGCCCATAGGTGCTATGGCTCTGCTGCTTCCGGTCACCTATGCCATGACACCTGCTGGTGCATTGATCATGCTGGCAGGTATTTACTACGGTTCTATGTATGGAGGGTCAACCACTTCCATTCTTTTAAAAGTACCGGGCGAGGTTTCATCGGTCATTACCACTATTGATGGTTACGAAATGGCGCGTAAAGGCCGTGCCGGTGCAGCTCTTTTTGTTGCCGCAGTAGGTTCATTTGCTGCGGGCTCTGTAGGCATCCTCGGGCTGGCTTTTTTAGCGCCTGTGTTGGCAGCATCTGCACTTCGTTTTGGGCCTCCAGAGTTTTTTGCACTGTGTGTATTGGGTCTGCTGGTGCTCTCTAAATTGACTGGTTCATCTCTTATTCGTGCGGCAGTCATGGTGGCATTGGGACTCAGTCTCAGCACGGTCGGAATGGAGCCCATGTCTGGGGTTTCACGCTTTACTTTTGGCTACCTTGATCTTGCGCAAGGATTGGAATTAGTGCCCATTGCGATTGGATTGTTTGGTGTGGCTGAATTATTGTCATCTGCGCACAATAAATTAACCAATGAAAAGCCATTGAAAGTCAGCTTCAAGGAATTGCTGCCAACGCGTGAAGAATGGAAACGTTCACAGTGGCCGATTGCACGTGGTTCAGTTTTAGGATTTTTATTTGGATTGATACCTGGCCCCACTGCCATCATCGCCACTTTTAGCTCTTACGCATTAGAGAGAAAGCTATCTAAGCACCCAGAAGAATTTGGACATGGCGCTATTGAAGGTGTTGCCGGTCCAGAAAGCGCGAACAATGGCGCTGCGCAAGGTGCTTTTATCCCTCTATTGGCTTTAGGCATTCCATTTGCTCCAGCTTCTGCCATGTTGCTGACAGCACTTTTAATTCATGGTGCCAAAACAGGCCCCATGCTGATGACAGAAAGCCCAGAAATATTTTGGGGCGTTACCTCCAGCATGTATATTGGTAACTTGATGTTGCTACTACTCAATTTGCCTTTGATCAGTGTTTTTGTGGCATTGTTAAGACTGCCCATGTACTTAATTTCAAGCATCGTCGTACTTTTATGTGTGGTCGGAACTTACGCAATTTCAAACAGCATTTTGGATTTATGGGTTTTGCTTATAAGTGGTGTTGCGGGTTATGTTTTGCGGCAGCTCAAATTTGAGCCTGTTATCTTATTGATGGCATTGGCTTTAGGGCCCATCTTGGAACGTTCTTTTATTCAATCCTTGTATCTCACGCAAGGCGATTTGCTAGAAATCTTGACACGCCCTATCGCTGGATCCATGATCTTTATTGCGCTGTTGGTTGTGTTGATTCCTTTTATCCAAAAAATTTGTAGAAATCTTTTTAGGAAAAATTAATGTCTACTTCGAAGACAAGCGCCACACGCCCGAACATACTTTTTTTAAGTGTGGACCAATGGGGTGGATCTTTGTTTGGTCATGAAGGCCATCCAGTCATCCAAACGCCAACCATTGACCAGCTAGCACGACTGGGCACTAAATTTAGCAAAGCGTATTCAGAGTCACCCATTTGTATTCCTGCGCGCAGGTCGATGATGACTGGGCAATCACCTCGACGCCATGGTGACCGTTCTTTTTTGCCGGCTCTCACCATGCCCAACGAAAATTTGCTTGCGCAATGCATGGTCGATGGCGGCTACCAAGCCACAGCCATTGGAAAACTGCATGTATTCCCCCAACGCGATCGCATTGGTTTTGAAAACACGCTTCTGGCAGAAGAAGGCCGTCCTGGCTTAGGCGCTGTGGACGATTACGACCTTTATCTAGCCGACCAAGGTCAAGCCGGATTGCAATTCATGCATGGCATGAGCAACAACGGTTACGAACACCGCCATTGGCATTTAGATGAATCGTTGCATGTGACCAACTGGATCACACGCACTGCAGCCCGCGAGATCAAAAGACGCGATCCCAACCGACCTGCGTTTTGGCACGTGTCATATACACACCCCCACCCCCCGCTTGTACCTCTGGCAAGCTACGAGGCTCTGTACCAAGACATACCAATCGATCTGCCCATCATGGCTGAATGGTCGAGCCAAGTTGTCGAAAAATTGCCTATGGCTTTGCAAGTAGTTCGCGACTATTGGCCAGCCAAATGGAGCGACGGCGAGATGCGTAATTTGCGCCGTGCTTATTACGCACTGTGTACCCATATCGATCATCAAATTCGTATCTTGATCGGTACATTGCGCGAAGAAGATCTACTGAACGATACCGTCATTTTGTTAACAGCGGATCACGGCGACATGCTCGGAGACCATGGCATGTGGGCAAAACGACTTTTTTATGAAGGCTCTGCACGCGTCCCTATGGTTTTAGTAGGCGCTAAGAACCATAGCGCAATTCCTATGGGCAAGGTAGATGATCGACTAGTAGGTTTACAAGATGTCATGCCCACGTTGCTGGATATTGCAGGCTTGCCCATACCTTCATCCGTTGAGGGCCTGTCTATGTTGGGTGATAAACGTAGAGATGTGTTTTTTGGTGAATGCGGCGAAGATCGAAATGCATCTCGGATGATTCACGATGGTCGGCATAAATTGATCTGGTACCCAGGCGGGCAAATCGTTCAACTGTTTGATTTACAAACAGACCCCAAAGAATGCCATGACCTATCACTTGATCCGTCAGCCAATGAAGTCCGACTGCGCTTAGAGGCTGCGTTGATTAAGAATCTTTACGGCACTGACCTCGATTGGGTCCATGAAGGCCGATTGAAAGGCTATGCAAGTGATGGATCACGCATCCAACCTGATAGACAACTAAGTGGACAAAGAGGCGTGCACTACCCACAACCTCCGATTGACCATCCAGAACGCACCGCCATTCGGCCCGCATAAATTTAGGAGATATAGCCATGAAAAATCACCCAACTACAGAATCTTTGCTGCGCTGGACGCGTCGCGAATGGCTTGGTAGTGTTGCTGCCACCGCATTCACAGGTCTCAGCACTACAGCGCTGCATGCACAAGACAACTATCCCAACAGACCTGTCACCCTTATCGTGCCATATCCTCCGGGCGGAAATAATGATGTCGTCGCGCGTGCCTACGCGGTGCCCTTATCTAAAGCAATTGGCCAACCTGTTGTGGTGGAGAACAAAGGCGGTGCTGCAGGTGCTATTGGTGTAGGTCAAGCGGCTAAAGCCGCCCCTGATGGATACAACATGGTGATTGGTGACTTGGGAACCTTGTGCATCAACCCCATTGCCAATCCGGCATTGACCTATGTACCTTTGCGTGATTTCACGCCAATTTCAACGATCGCTTCTGTATCTATCGTGATCACTGGTCGCAAAGATTTACCTGTGAACAACCTACGTGAGCTTCTCAACCTCGCTAAATCTAACCCGGGAAAGTTCCGCTGTGGCACTGCAGGCCCTGGCAGTATCGGACACCTTTCACTCGAAATGATAAAGAGCATGGCAGGTGTAGATATTTTGCATATCCCCTACAAAGGAGGCGCCCCAGCTTTGAACGATTTGCTGGGTGGGCATATTGACATCATGATTGATGGTGCCGCTTTCAATAGTGCCAAGTCTGGTCTTGTCAAAGCTTTGGCAGTGACGGGTGGAAGAGTTGCAGCTTTGCCAGACGCACCCACAGTGGCAGAGTCTGGCGTCACAGGTTTCTACTTTACAAACTTCTGGGGCTTTCTGATGCCA
>Ga0209084_1003812_pt1 | contig 10898 bp, 13 predicted proteins | sample C_130820_MF_Meta_FD_187309 | JGI IMG/M metagenome (GOLD analysis project Ga0209084, IMG submission 187309) | Freshwater microbial communities from Lake Croche, Canada to study carbon cycling - C_130820_MF_MetaG (SPAdes) (version 2) | ecosystem: Environmental > Aquatic > Freshwater > Lake... | reverse complement strand
CTGATTTTTCATGATGTTCGTTTTGGACACGAATGTGGTGTCTGAGTTGCGCCGGGTGCGACTTGGCAAGGCCGATAGAAATCTGGCGGCATGGGCGCAAAGTGTTGAGGCAGCTAACCTCTTTATCTCGACCATCACCATTATGGAGTTGGAGCTTGGCATTCTGTTGATTGAGAGAAAGGATGCCCATCAGGGGGCCCTATTGCGTTCATGGTTGGAGCAGCATGTATTGCCTGAATTCTCTGGGCGCACCTTGCCGATTGATACCGTTGTGGCACAACGCTGCGCTCGGCTGCATGTGCCGGACAAGCGTGGTGAACGCGATGCGCTCATCGCAGCAACCGCCCTTGTGCACGGGATGACGGTGGTTACTCGAAACGTTGCAGACTTTTTGCCCACCGGCGTGTCTCTGGTCAATCCTTGGGAGTCATTGCCGTAAGGGGATGAGGCCAGCTGAATAAGCTCATAAAACCCAAATCTGCGGGAAATGCAGGTGGTGCATCAACTCCCTGACAAACACCACGCTTGCAAAAAACCTTGCGCTGTCGGGCAGGGCTTCTTGATGGGGCGCTTGCCCCATGGCCTGCATCACCAAGCGGCTGAAGGTTTGCTCCACCGCATCCACATGCAGCACGCGTTGAGCACCCTCAGACACGCCCGTCACATTCGCCAAGGTTTGCAAATCGGCTTCGCCAGTGAACAACTTCGCGCCCGTTGGCCAAGCTGGATGCGCGGCTTGGATATGGTCTTCCACCCACTCGATGGCACGTTCCAAAAGCCCAGGAGTCAATTGCCCTTGAGGGAAAAAAAGTTTTTCCATGTCTGCGTGGCTGAAAGTGATGCGAAGCGGCGGCAGATTCTGCTGAACGGAGCTGTGCAAGACGGCGGCATCAGGCTCGAAAGTCAGTTGCAGCCACAGGTCTTGGCTTGTATCTATGGACACACTGGATTCGGTGAACAACATGTTTTTTCCTTAGGCGAAGTCACTTACTTGGGTTGGGCAAGAGTCGCCCCTGAAAGCCCAGCCTAGCCGTTTGCCAGACCAGCAAAGCAAACACCCCATTGGCAACAACAAACAACACAGGCACCAGCAGTTGCCATAGCCCCTCATCAGGCGCGCGCGCCCACATTCGCAAACCCATGCTGGCCATGGCCATGACGCCGAAGCTGAACGCCCAATAACTGGGCGCAAATGCAGCTTGCAAGGTCCAAGGCAATTGGCGAATGGCCAACAAGCCTTGATACAAGCCATAGCCCAACAGCATCAGCGCCCACAGATCGGGCGGCCCCGAGGTGAGCGCCAAATAGCTGAGTCCGCCCACCACGGGTGGGGCGAGTTGTATGCCTTGCAAGGGGCGTTGTGCGGGCTCGAGTGCCGCCAAGGTGGCAGCGCGGCCAGTGATCATCGAGTCCAAAGCCAGCCAAGAAAATATGCCTGCGCCAAAGAACAAGCCTGCCAATGTGAGGTAACCAAAGCTGGCACAAGCGGTGGCCGCCACAAAATTTTGCGCCACACTGGGCATATAGACCGAGCCATTGATGGACTCGGACTCACGACCACCTTGCCAAAACCGACCCGTTAACCACAGGCCCAAAACCAACTGCGCAAGCAAGGCCAAGACCAACAAGCCATGAGCCCATTCGGGCAGCCAAGGCTTGAGCGTGATGGCAGCCAACAAGCTTGACACTGGCAACAAGGCGGTCAAGGCTGACTGCACTGGATGCTTGAATTCATGCAACACCGCCTGCGGCTGCATCCAAGTTTTATGAATATAGGCCGCCATCAAAACCAGCCACACCACCACGCCCAAAGCGCTGGCCAAGTTGACAACCCAAATGGGCACAGGCCACACCAACGCTGCCGCCTGCCAGCTCTGCCCCCAAGCCAGAGTGCCCACGGCCATGCTGAAAAAGGAAACAGGAACTCTCATGCGACTGGCGGCGACGGCATGTCGCGCAGATGGTGCAGTTTGACCCACACTTTCGCACCGTGCTTGTCCGTTTGTGCGCTCAAGTGGCTGCCAGGGGGCAAGCGCAGCCATGACTGTGCGGAAAAAGCTTCACCGCCTTCTGAGAAGCCGCCTTGCAAGACCAAAAACTCACCGCCTTTGGGTAGGGCCAATTCAATCAAGGTGTGGGGTGCCCACTCTTCCAAGCGCACATCTTCGTGTGCGTCCATGAACAGGGGCGAGACCCTCACCCCGATGCGCTGCGCATCGGCCACGCGAGCCAACTGCTCGGTGTGCACGATGACTTGGCTGCGGTCTAGCGGGTCAAATTGCCAAAGCTTGACAAAAATCGTGCACCCTTTTTCCGAGCCTGGGATGTGACGGCTAAGAGGTGGGTTGCGGATATAGCTGCCTGCCGGATAGTCCCCATGCTCGTCTTGGAACACCCCTTCGAGCACCAAGAACTCTTCACCCCCGCTGTGGGTGTGGGCGCTGAACTGGCTGCCCGGCGCGTAACGCACGATGCTGGTGGCTTGCGCCACCTCGTCGCCCACGCGGTGCAGCATGCGGCGCTCCACGCCGGCAATGGGCGATGCCAGCCAATCGAGTTGGGCAGCATGCACCACGGCTTTGTGGTTCATATCGGCATGCAGTTTCATGGTGTGTTCCTTCAGGTGTTCTGTCAAGTATTCACGGTCAAGGGCTGGGGCGTGAGCAAGACCGCGCTTTTAAGCAAGTCAGCCACAGCCAACTCCGCTGACTCCAGCGCGCCTTCCAAATAGCCGCCATGGTCGGGCGCGCGTTCGGTACCCGCCAAAAACACCCGCTCGCGCCACTCAGGCGGCACCTGACCTTCTTGGTACATAGGGTGGTGAGACAAGGCACGCGTGTCTTCCTTGGCCGCAGTCAAGGGTTCTTGCGCCCAGTCTTGCAGTTCATGCCACAACGGTGTTGCCGCTTGGGGTCCGAACATGCGCACGAGTTGTGCCAAAGATTGGCGTTTCAACTCCTCTGGTCCAATGCCCGCTCGGTATGAGGGTGAGGCGCCCACAAAGCCAAACAGGGCAGCTTCTCGGCCTGATGCATCTGATGCGTCATGGATTTCAGACAGAGGGCCTCGGTGGCTCATGCCGTCGCCCGACAGCCCCGCTTCGCGCCAAAACGCGTTGGGGTAGGCCGCTACAAATTTGGCTTGCCCCGCCATCCAAGTGGGCGTGGCTTGCATGTCTTGCAGCATGGCAGCCGGCCAATCAGGTTCCAGCGCCATGTCTTGTGCCCACAAGCGCGGCGGAATGGTGACCACCACTTGCGACGCGAGTTGGCTCCAGCGACCGCTTGCGTCTTCCAGTTCGAGTTCAACCGCATGCGGGCGCAGTTTCAAGCCCCGCACGCGGGTGCTGGTTTTCAGGTGGACCGTCTCGCCAAACTGGGCAAGCAATGCATCGGTCAAAGCCTGTGTGCCACCGGCAATGCGGTAAGACGAGGGTGACTGCTCCCAAGCGCTTTGGTGTTTGTATATTTTTCCGTCTTGGCCTTCTACGACGGCAGCGCCTTTGCTGTGTTGAGGGAAAGAGGCCAAACCCATGTGTTTGAGCAAACTGTCCATGCGCGGGTTCATACCCGGCCAAAACCAAGCGGGGCCCACATCGAGGCGGTGATCTGAGAGTTTGGGGGACACACTGAATACACGCCCACCTACGCGCTCGCGGGCTTCGATCAACCACACTTTGTGACCGGCTTGCTGCAGCAAACGCGTGGCATACAGGCCACTCAAGCCCGCGCCAATGACAACAACTGGGTATGACATAGTGATGCTCCTTTCAGACCTTGGCCGACATCGGCCGAAGATCGAGTTCATGGGTCCAAGCGCTGGGCGCTTGGTGAAAAAGTTGCCAGTACACCTCGGCCAAATCGGCGGCAGCCATGCTGCTGTTCGCTTGTGCACCGTCAAAACGTTGCTGGGTTTTGTCTGACCAAATCAGGCCATCCATAATCGTGTGCGCCACATGGATGCCCTCGCTGCTGTGCTCTCGCGCCAAGCTTTGCGCCAAACCGCGCAAGGCAAATTTCGCGCTGCTGAACGCCGAAAACAGGGGCCCTGCACGCAGGCTGCCCGAGGCGCCGCTGAAAATCAAACTGCCGCCGCCCTGGGCACGCAAAAGCGGAATGGCTTGGTGCGCCACGTTCACTGCTGTGAGTGTCATTGAGCGCCATACTTGCTCGAACACCTCGGGCGTGGTGTCTAAAAAAGCCTCGCGGTGAAACTGCATGGCATTGTGAATCACGCCCGCCAAGGGCTTGCTGGCATCCAAGCTTTGAAACAACGCGGCTGTGGCGCCTGCATCGCTCAAGTCCGCATGGACATGACCAGCGCCATGTCGGGACACGGGCACCACGTGGTAACCACCCGCACTGAACCTTGCTTGCAAAGCTTCACCCAAGCCCCCACTGCTGCCAGCGATCACCAGTGTTTTGACATGTTGTTTGTCTGGCATAAAGGCTCCTTTTTATAATTCTTATTGTTTAATTTTAAGCTTTGGTGCTGTTGAATGAACCCTGAGGACATGAGGGCTGAATTCCTTTTGCCCTCAGGGCTCAAGCGCTTGCATCAGCCTTGCAAACGTGCAGCCAAGGCTTCAGCCAAAGGTGGCGCAGACGCGGGGCTTTGGCCGGTCATCAAAGGACCGTCGACCACCACATTGGCCTCCCAGTTGGCTTTGCTCTGGTACTTGGCGCCACGGCCTTTGAGCTCATCTTCCAGCGAGAACAACAAGTGCTTGAGCAACTCGATCTCGGTATCCTCATCGTTCTTGAAGCCGGTCAAGCTCACGCCTTTGACCAAGTACTCACCATTGGGCAATTTCACGTCGCGCAAAATGGCAGGCGCATGACAGACCATGGCGATAGGCCGGTTGCTGGTGTAGAAATCTCGGATCAACTTGATCACGTGTGAGTCATGCGCCAAGTCCCACAGCAAGCCGTAGCCGCCGGGGAAAAACACCGCGTCAAAGGTGTTGTAGTCGACGTTGCGCAATTTGCGGGTTTCTTTGGCTGCATGCAAAGCCACCTCATCGCTCAAAAAGCGACGGGTGTATTCGGTGGTGAAGGGGGCTTTCATGCTCAGCCAATCGATGGGCGCTTCGCCGCCATCGGGGGAGGCCAAGACCACCTCGTAACCAGCTTCGGTCAAGATGTAATAAGGCGCAGCCAACTCGGTGAACCATGTGCCTGTGTGTTTGCCGCTGATGCCCATTTCGTCGACCGAGGACATGACCAATAAAACGCGTTTTTGTTTGTTACCTGTGCTCATTTTTTCTCCTTACCGCTTTGTGCGGATTCACTTTTCAAACAATGTCTGCGAGAACCTTTTCCTGCAGACCTCTCTTGCTTCGGTTGCTGAACGGCTTCAACAACCAATGCACCTTCACATTACAAACCTATCGATAGGTAGGTAACATGCTTAAAAAAAAGCCCCTCAAGACCCCAACAGCCCGAGGAACAAATCCATCATGTGACGCGGCCCCATGGGCGCAGACAAGCAGCGACCCACCAACATGGAGCCTTCCAGCATGGACAAACAGGTTTGTGCCACAGCGGGTGCATCGTTGACTTTTTTGAGGGAACCGCTGTCCATACCCTCTTGAACAACAAACGTTAGACAAGTCATATTCAGCTGAAAAAAATGGTTTACTTCTTGTTTGACTGCCGCGTCCAAAGAATTGCTTTCAGCACTCAACATGCCGCACACACACAGGTGGTGCTGATTGGCAAAAGTGGCTTCAAATAAATCGGCATAGGCGGTGAGGCGTTGCGGTGCTGATTTGGCGCTTGTCAGTATGTTTTGTAAGGCGTCTTCAAATTCATGGGTGTAACTCTTCACCACTGCCACGCCCAAATCTGCTTTGGACGCAAAGTGATGGTGAACGCTGGCCTTGCGCATGCCAACCTCTTTGGCAATGTGCTCAAACGAAAAGCCGTTGTAGCCCACTTCTTGCACCAAGTTTTGTGCAACTTCTGCAATTCGCTGTGCTGAGGGGCTGAGTTCTGTTCGGATGTTCATGAAATGTTTTCTTACCTATCAGTTGGTAGGTTGAATTATGCCACTCTTTGAGCTCTTGTCAATGCACCCATAAAAAATATGGAATTAATATAAAAATATTCATAAATACGGGTTTCTGTCGCCACTCCTGTTTTTAAAAGCGTTAATTAGGCGTATCCACTGAAGAGATCTTTCAAATGTTGAATATATGGACTACCAGCTTATTGCTGCTTGTTGCAACCCAAACGCAAGCGAGCGCTTGTACCCGTGAATACATACCGGTTTGTGGACGGCTGCAAGACAAAACCCAAACTTTCCCCAACCTATGCATGCTAAAAAAAGCTGGGGCTGTCTTTGTGTCAGAGGGCGAATGCCATGCTCCATCAAAGCGCAAGCAAATGAGACAACCCCATATAGAGCCCGAGGCTTACGGACACAAACACAAGTAAGGCCAAGGCGCGGGTACGCCATGTGTCTTTCGACTCTACGTCGGCATGCGGCCACTCACGAACGCCATGCCACATGGTTTGAATCAAGCCTTGGCGTTTCACCAAGGTATAAAACAACACCGCCAAGACATGCAGTGCAATCAGACCTATCAATACCCATCTGCCCACATCAGCGTGGTAAGCGGTCAGCCAAGAGACCCAGTCAGAGCTGATCAGTGGCGCCAAAGGGCCGTTAAACCCTATATCGTCATCGCTGCCCAAACCACTGGCCACTTGCAACAGCAAAAAAATCAGCAGGGCATAGACAGACCATGCGCCCAAGGGGTTGTGGCCTAAAGTAGCCTTGTTTTCAGTGGAAGAGGAAAGATATTGGCGGCTGGCCTGCCATGAAGGTATGAATGTTGCAAAGCGCGACCAGTGCCCACCTAGTATTCCCCATACAAGGCGAAACATACACAGGGCAAGAACGGCATAGCCAAAGCGTGCGTGCCAGACCATGTCTTGTGACACCCAAACACTGTAAGCTGATCCCACCACAGCCAAGACCAAAGCCCAATGAAAAGCCCGCGTGGGTAAATCCCATACCTTCAAGCTAAACTTAATCGACTTATTCACAAGGAGCCTCGCATGAAATCTTTCACCGTTGCAATGATGTTACTCATTGGCAGTTTCACCTCTGTGCCAGCGCTTGCACAGTTTGCCAAGCCTGAAGACGCCATCAAATACCGCCAAAGTGCTTTGTCGGTGATGGGTGCACATTTTGGTCGTTTGGCTGGCATGGCCCAAGGGAAAATCCCTTACGACGCCAAAGCTGCTGCAGACAACGCGGCTGTGGTTGAGTTCATGTCTAAGCTACCTTGGGCAGCTTTTGGTGAAGGCACAGACCAAGGCGGCAACACCAAGGCCAAGCCCGAGATCTGGTCTGACAACGCCAAATTCAAAGACGCTGCTGAAAAAATGCAAGCCGAGGTTGTCAAGTTGGCGGCAGCGGCTAAAACCGGCAAGTTAGACGATCTGAAAACCGCAGTGGGCGCCACTGGCGGCACATGCAAAAACTGTCACGATAACTTCCGCAGCAAATAAAACTGCTTCAGCCCGGATTCTCAATCGCCGAGCTGTTGGAGAGCAATTCGGTGATTAAGCCCATGATGGCCGTGCTGTTGGCCGAGTAGGGGTCAAACTCGGGGTGCTTCATGGTCACCATGGGGTCGTCAATGCTGAGGTGGACCAAGGCCATGGACCATTCTTTGAACTGCCTTGACTCGATTTCCCCAAAATAGACGATCTCGGCTTGGGCATGCCGGCTGTCGGCGACGATGCGTCGGTAAAGCTCATTGACAATGCTGCGCTCGCCTTCTAGCACTTGCACGTACAGACCCTTGCCTTGGCACAGCACACCGGTGAGATCGTGGGCTTTGTTAAAAGCCCGCGCTGTTTCCAAAATTTGGGTGGTGATGGTGGTGGTTTGTGGCCCCACTGCACGGCTGATGTAAATCAAACGGGTAAGCATTGTTGGCCAATCAGTGGGTTTCTTGCAAGGCTTCACCAAGGGCTTGAACCAAGCTGTCAATGTGGTTTTTTTCCATGATGAATGGTGGAGCGAGCTGAACCGTGTCGCCGCCATAACGCACATAAAAGCCTTTGTCCCAGCATTTCATGGCGACTTCATAAGGTCGCTTGGCGGGCTCGCCGGGCAAGGCTTCTAGCGTGAAGCCTGCCGCCAAGCCGAAGTTGCGAATATCGGTGATGTGGCGCAAGCCTTTCAAGCTGTGCACCGCAGCTTCAAAATAGGGTGCCAAGGCATTCACACGGCCCAGCATGTCCTCTTTCACCAAAACATCTAATGCGGCCAAGCCCACCGCGCAGGCCACGGGGTGGGCCGAGTAGGTATAGCCGTGGGCGAATTCCAGCATGTATTCGGGGCCGCCGTGGGCCATAAAGGTGTTGTAGATGTCAGCGCTGGCAAGCACCGCGCCCAAGGGTTGGGTGCCGTTGGTGATTTGTTTGGCCACATTCATGATGTCTGGTGTCACACCAAAGGCCTCGGCGCCGGTGTAACTGCCGCAGCGTCCAAAACCGGTGATGACCTCATCGAAGATCAGCAAGATGTTGTGGGCGCTGCAAATGTCGCGAATACGCTGTAAGTAGCCCACGGGCGGGACAACCACGCCAGATGAACCCGAAAACGGTTCGATGATGACGGCGGCAATGTTGGAGGCATCATGCAAAGCGATGAGGCGCAACAACTCTTCGGCCAAATGCACACCGTGGGTGGGCATGCCCCTAGAGAAGGCGTTTTCGGGCAACTGGGTGTGCGGCAAGTGGTCTGCTTCCACGCCTTGACCAAAGGTTTTGCGGTTACCCGGCATGCCGCCCACCGAAATACCGCCAAAGTTGACCCCGTGATAGCCTTTTTCACGGCCAATGAAGCGGGTTTTGCTGCCCATGCCCTTGGCTCGCCAGTAAGCGCGGGCCATTTTGAGCGAGGTGTCTGCTGCTTCAGAGCCCGAACCGGTGAAAAACACATAGTCGAGCCCCTCGGGCGTGAGGGCTTTGAGCCGGTTGGCCAGCTCAAAAGACTTGGGGTGCCCGTGTTGAAACGCTGGTGAATAGTCAAGCGTAGCCATTTGCTGAGCGGCGGCTTGCACCAGCTCGGGCCGCGCATGTCCCAAACCGCAGCACCACAGACCCGACATGCCATCCAAAATTTGGCGGCCATTGACATCGGTGTAATAAACGCCTTGCGCACTGGCGATGAGGCGTGGCTTGGCTTTGAAGTTGCGGTTGCCGGTGAAAGGCATCCAGTGCGCTTCCAAAAACGCAGCGCTGTAAGGCGTATTCAGGTCTTGCAAAGGTGCATCGTTAGGTTTCATGTTTATCGACGACGTCCGCCGCCCCCCAGTAAGCCGCCCAACACTCCGCGGACAATTTCACGACCGATGGCTGAGCCCACGGTTCGCACCGCACTCTTCACCACCAGTTGCGCCACGCCGTCATGGCGTCCGCCGCGTGGGCCTGAACTGCCAAACAGTATGTCAGACATTCCGGCCATCAAACCACCGCCTTTTTCTGCAGTCGCCCCTTTGATCTGGGTTTGGGCTTGCTGCACCGCGGCCTCGTCCATGGCGGGTGCGCGCCCCTTGATCAACTCGTAAGCAGATTCACGGTCTACGGTTCTCTCATAAACGCCGGCCACCAGCGAGGTTTGCAGCAAAGCTTGGCGTTGATCAGAAGTGATGGGGCCGAGTTGGCTGCCTGGGGGCAACACAAACACCCGCTCAGTCTCACTGGGGCGACCCTTGGCGTCGAGCAGGCTGACCAGCGCCTCGCCGACGGCCAAATCGGTGATGGCGGCTTCGATGTTCAAGCCCTTTTTCGGGCGCATGGTTTGCGCCGTGGCGGCCACGGCTTTTTGGTCGCGTGGCGTGAAGGCACGTAGCACGTGCTGTACACGGTTGCCCAGTTGGGCCAGCACACTGTCGGGAATATCGAGCGGGTTTTGGGTAACGAAATACACGCCCACGCCTTTGGAGCGGACCAAGCGCACCACCAACTCGATGCGCTCAATCAAGGCTTTGGGCGCTTCATTGAACAGCAAATGCGCTTCATCAAAGAAAAACACCAACTTTGGCTTCTCGGGGTCGCCAATCTCAGGCAGTTGCTCGAACAATTCAGACAGCATCCACAGCAAAAACGTGGCGTACAGGCGCGGCGAATTCATCAGCTTATCGGCCGCCAATATATTGACGATGCCGTGGCCATTGCCGTCGGTTTGCATGAAGTCATGGATGTCGAGCATGGGCTCGCCAAAGAACTTGTCGCCGCCTTGCTGCTCGACTTGCATCAAGCCGCGCTGTATCGCGCCTATGCTGGCCGCGCTGACGTTGCCGTACTCGGTGGTGAATTCCTTGGCGTTGTCGCCCACATATTGCAGCATGGCCCGCAGGTCTTTGAGGTCCAGCAACAGCATGCCGCGGTCATCGGCGATTTTGAACACCAAATTGAGTACGCCCTCTTGGGTGTCGTTCAAATTGAGCATGCGACCCAAAAGCAGGGGGCCCATGTCGCTGACGGTGGCGCGCACGGGGTGACCTTGCTCGCCAAACACATCCCACAACGTGGTGGGGCAGGGGGCGAAAGCGGGGGTGTCTAAGCCGCGGTCTTTCAACACAGCGGCCATTTTGTCGGACAACTTGCCCATTTGGCTCAAGCCGGTGAGGTCACCCTTGACGTCAGCCATGAACACAGGCACACCACTACGCGAGAGGTTTTGCGCCATGGTTTGCAAGGTGACTGTTTTGCCCGAACCTGTGGCACCCGTGATCAAACCGTGGCGGTTGGTTAATTCGGGCAGCAAAAAACACTGGGCCGAAGCGTTACGGGCAATCAACAGGGGGTCGGACATGGAAAAGAGCTTAGCGCAAAGCGGTATCAGAAACGGCTTGGGTGGACTCAGTATTG
>Ga0209084_1003805_pt1 | contig 10913 bp, 12 predicted proteins | sample C_130820_MF_Meta_FD_187309 | JGI IMG/M metagenome (GOLD analysis project Ga0209084, IMG submission 187309) | Freshwater microbial communities from Lake Croche, Canada to study carbon cycling - C_130820_MF_MetaG (SPAdes) (version 2) | ecosystem: Environmental > Aquatic > Freshwater > Lake... | reverse complement strand
TACCTGTACCATATGTTGCAATACCTCTTGAACGAAGTGTTGCTACAACCATATCGTCAAAGTCGGTGTATGAAACACCTGAATACACATAAATTTTACCACTTACAGTACCACTATAACACGTTGTTATTGACCCTGTAGTGTTTGACCCCGTATTACCTGTTGTCAATGGGTTACAAGGATTAATTATTGATACATTAACAGTCCAAGGTTGTATATTGGTACCATCTTGTGATGTTAAAATATATGGTCTTGTTCCGGCTGAGAAGTTTTGTGTTGTTCCCGAACTTTGTTGTGTAATACCAGTAACTGTCACTCCTGTAGTACAAGCACTAAATGTTACTGTTAAAGCTGTTAAACCTGATGTTGGTGTTGTGGATGGTAAATAAACATTAATTGTGTTAGTATTATAGTTTACACTACCAACAGTGTTTGACACAGTTGCTGAACTAACCGATAATGAATAGAACGATGCACAATTTGATGATGTCGAAGTTTGTGTTAAATTATTAACAACATTATAAAATGAAAATCCACTATATGAACCGTTAATATTGTCGAATAAAGAATAGTACCAAGGGTCGTTATTTGGGTCTGTGTAATCCGCATTTGTTGAACTTACACTATCAATACCATATACATTAGTTGCATTTGTATATCCCGTACTTAATGTATTATAGTCAGAACCTGAAATTGTTCCATAGTAATTAATTGATGTTGCCGAATGACTTGGTGTTGTAAGAATATCAAATAATTGTGTTTTAATATTATCTAAAATTGTTGAAGTACTACCATTAAACGTTTGGTAAGTATCATTTATTTTATTCATAATTAAAGTAGAAGAAGGTGTTCCTGATACTTGAATAGTCCCAATACCACTATTACATCCTGTAAATGTGAATGTAAACGGAGTAATAGTATATCCTGTACAAATATTTGAACAAGAATGAACATCATAAGTTGTTCCTGAACATTTAAATCCTACTGTTGATTTATCTACGTTCGCAATTGTTGTAATAGACCAAGATGGTCCTGCGTCATATCCTGATAATCCCAAAATTCTTGTAACAAACAATTGATTAGATTGTTGTAAATAAGCTTTTGCGATATACGAAGCTTCATACTTCGGTATTTGTGTATTAATAAACTTTTCAGGGGATGTTCCTCCAAAAAAAGTTGAGAATTCATTGAAGTTACGTATAAAGATAGGTTCAAAAGCAGGTCCTTTTTGTGTCTCACCTACGATACCTAATGTGGTTACACCCACACTCTGTGCTACGAAACTTAAATCAACTTCGGAAGTATATACCCCAGGAGATACGAATACTTTGCTGTTTGTTGCCATTAGTTTGTCTTGTTTATAATTTTATTTATATATAAATATTAAAAAAAAATCAAAATACTTTACTTCGTAGCAACTATTTATATTTTAGGTAGATTATTTTCTGCCTTTTTTCTACTTATGGATAAAGACATCAAAAAGATTAAAAATTTAAAGATATCTGTGGAGACACACGAGATTCTTAAGACCTATTGTGAAAAAAGGGGTATTAAAATGTATCGATTTTTAGAAAGGTTAATTATTGAAAAATGTAAACCTAAAAAAGATGTTTACGGGGAGGACTAAAATACTTTATCAATAAATTGAATTGTTGATTCTAATGATGGATTATTCTTAACTATTTCTAATCTTAACACATCTCCTGAATTAATTTGTATTAATTCCAAATCAGAACCATAATAGTCATCATTAATATAAACATCAAATGAGTCAACATTAATAGTGTTACCAATTTTAATATCAACAACGTAATTAAATAATTGAGTTAAACTTGTATTACCTGATAAAAATAATGCTTGACTTCCAGGACCTTCTTCAATTGGTTTTTTCTTATTACGTCTTGTTGTCTTTTTTTCAAACTCAACAACCTGTAATACTCTAGTTATTGCAGGAGATACTTCAAATTCATCTTCATCAATTAAAAATCCTAACATTGTAAATTCATAAGTTTGGATGTAATATTTTCTTTTTTCAACTTCCATCACTGATTCGTCAGTAATGTTACCCATAATAATCGGAATATAATGACCTTTGATTACCGCATAAGCTTGTTTTGATGCGAATTTCTCTAAAATTATTTGATTAAGTTTATTCAACTCTCTCATTCTATTACAAACAATTTTAACCGAATAAGTTATGTCTACGGGAACAGGTTGAGGTATTGTATAAATGTCCATACCATTTCTTTCACCATCCCAAGTAGGAACTTGAGCGTAAAAATATTGTCTTCTATTTGGAATATTATATAAAAGTGCAGGGTTAGTTCCAAATTTAACTTCAGGTGTTCTAACTACGGTAATGAATGGTGGTTCTGCGTTTTTATCTATATTTTGAAAATTCCAAGTTTCGGTAAATTGTGACCAATTTTGTGTTGTTACTAAGATATCAACAGTTGGTATAGTTTTACCTTCGACAACAACTTTTAAATCATTTTTAACAAAATCCAAGAATCCTCTATCCAAATCAGCGTGCAATAAAGATTTTGGAAGGTAAGTTCCGTCTTTATTAATTTTTTCTAAAAGTTCTTCTCGTCTAGCTAAAAGAGTTTTAGGTTCTGTTAATGGTAAATTTTTCTTTATTTTACTTGGTAAACCCATTTTATTGTTTTGTTATAAATATTTTGTTTCTTGAATTTATCATTTCTACACCCCCCACTCTGTATATTGGTTCTTTGGTATCTTTCATTACATAAGAACTATATTTGTATGGGTCATAGGTAACAATGTTATTATTTGTTTCGTTTGGCAAACTCTCACAAGGATATTTACAATATTCAAGTAATGTTCCAATTACAAATGCGTGAACATTTTTTTGTTTATCTTCTAATACTCGAGCTCTACCTCCCGGTCTAACTCTAAACTCAACATCATTTAATTTGATGTGGTCGGCGTGTGTTATTAATTTATTTTTGTAAGTAATTGAAAAGGTGTGTTTGTTTAGATTATAATGCACCATTACTTTTTTATTTATGTGATTATTATCTATATTCATAATTGTAATATGTTGATAATGTTTTAACCGGTAAATTAAAATTATCTTGAAACCATTTTTTCATTGGTTCCTCCCAATGGTTATCAAACATAGTGTCTAAATGTACCGCGTGCTCACCAATGACTTCTAAAATTGGAGCTTGGTTTCTAAAAGGTTTATGTGACGGGTCATTTTCATCGTAGAAATCAACATCAAAATAATAAAAAATAACATCAGCATCATCCACACCTTGCCATTCACCCTTAAAGAACATTAAAAAGTTTTCATTTTCTTCCGGCTCAGAATATTCATCTTCCGCATCATCCACACCATAAACCCAATCCATTTGATTTGGATTAAAGGTTTCATCAATATAGTTGTAAATTGAATTAAATAATCTATTTTCTGTTATTACTATTTTCATTATAGACCTCTAAATTCATTATTTGTAACCGGAGACGCCATAATAGTTCTATAGAATGATTTGTAACCTCCAATTGTATGTTTGTTATCTGAAGTCACCCTTCCATCATTGTTAACCGTATAGTATCTTACTTTATCTTCTGTTTCGTAGTATCCAATGTAATCTCCGTAATTAATGTCAATATCCAATTCTACCAAATCTCTTTGATAAACAGACACTTTAAGATTACCTGGCTCCATTTGGTCTATCTTAGAATTACCCAAATATTTGTTTTCAGGTACCATAATTTGAACATAACCTTTAAACTCAACCGGTGGTAAAAACTTAATACCATCAGATACGGTCTCACCATAAACATCGTCCGTTTTGGTCTTATATCTATCAACACGATATAGAACTAATGTAAAGTTCATATCCCCGTGTAACCACTCACTTCCAAAATCTTGTTCTAACTTGAAATCCTCCGCTCCGAAGAACTTACCTATCCTTGTAATTGGTACTTTATTATTCATATTGTTTTTATCTATTGTAAAAATTCTTCGTTTCTTATTCCTGTTTGAGTAATCATTACTTTTAACCCAAAAAAATTATAAATATCTTTCTGTATATGACTATTCCAAGTATATCTAACTCTTTCTTTTTCCAAACGTAAATATTCACTACCATCAGGAACAATATAAGTTATATACATATAATATTCACTCTCATCTCCGGTGGGTCTTAATTCAAACTCAATCTCCGATACACCATTAGGTTTAGAGATGTTTAAATATCGTCCAATTAACTTAGTATAGATTTTAACTTTGTCTGATTCATCATTCATATTGATAAATATTATAAAATATGTTATATTTCTATAAAAGATTAAATTTGGAAAACAATACATCTGAAAATTCTAATTTAACAATAGAACAACGAGCAATATCTCTCCTTGAAACTTATCAGGGGGCAAACAACTATATCTTAAAATTAAAACACCAAAAGGAAACTAACAAAAGATTTTTTCCTACAAGAGCCCAATGTGATTACATTATAAATTATTACGAAGTTACACCTAAGGTAGCCAAACGATGGGTTGATTTAGACCCCTACTTTGCCAAAAAAATTGCCGACGAAAAATTGTTACTTAAAATCCCCGAACAGGTATGGGTGGAAAAGCTATTAGTTGAGAAAGAAAAATCCTACCACGTTTGGGGGAAAGTATTAGATTCTGAAACTATCCACGATTTTTGGCTACCAAAAGGTGCTTTAATTAAAACTCACACAATTAAGAATGTCGAAATTGATTATGAAAAATATTCACATCGACCACCACTTGCACATCAAAAAGAGGCGATTGAGAAATTAGCAGGTTCCAAACGATTCATTCTTGCTGACGATATGGGGTTAGGTAAAACCACCGCAACCATTATTGCGGCGTTAGAGACAGGAGCGAAGAAAATATTGATTGTTTGTCCGGCATCTCTAAAAATTAACTGGCAAAGAGAGATTGAAAACTATACTGATAGAAGTGTTTATATTTCCGAAGGTAAGAATTTCTCAATTGAACACGATTTTGTGATTGTTAATTATGATATTCTTAAAAACTTCTACGACCTTAAAGATAAGGACAATTCATTAATCACACAAGGAAATTTTGACTTAATTATATTGGACGAAGCTCATTATGTTAGTAACGGACAAGCGGCAAGAACAAAATTGGTTAATAGTTTTTCTAAAAAATGTGAGAGAGTATGGTTATTAACCGGGACACCAATGACTAACCGTCCGATGAATTATTTTAATTTATTATCGTTAGTTGAAAGTCCCGCAGCATTAAATTGGATGGCTTATGCTATACGATATTGTGGTGGTTATCAATTTACCGCAGGAACACGTAAAATATGGAATGTTGCAGGTGCAACCAATTTAGAAGAATTGAGAGACCGAACATCCCGACAAGTTTTAAGAAGATTAAAAACAGATGTTTTAGATTTACCCGAAAAAATTATTACACCAGTTTATCTAAGATTAAAATCAAAACTTTACGAAGGATTAATGGGAGAATACTACGATTGGTATGATAAGAATCCGGATGAAAGTTCATCTTTGACGGTTCAATTTAGTAAGTTAATGAAAGTTCGTCAAGTTATTGCCGAAGAAAAAATCAAAGACACCATCGAATTAGCTGAGAATATTTTAGAACAAGATAAAAAAGTTATCATCTTTACCAACTTCACCGAAACATTAAATAGAATTGCTGACCATTTTGGAAAACAAGCGGTTAGATTAGATGGTTCAACATCAAAACCTCAACGACAATATGCTGTTGACCAATTCCAAGACAATGAAAAAATTAAAGTGTTTGTTGGTAATGTTAAAGCTGCCGGAGTAGGAATTACCTTAACAGCCGCTGAAGCGGTAATAATTAATGACCTATCTTTTGTTCCGGGTGATTTAGCTCAAGCGGAAGATAGAGCATACAGATATGGTCAAAAAAATTCTGTATCAGTTTACTACCCAATTTTTGATAATTCAATTGAGGCAATAATTTACGATATGGTAAATAGAAAGAAACAAAACATCGGAACCGTTATGGGTGATGATTTAGAAGACAAAGGAGATTTTATCTCAAACATTATGAATAAAATCAATAACCGAAGTTAATTCGGTTGTTCAGATATTTATCATAATAACACAAGCCTATATGAAAAATACTGAAAACAAAGTTAATCTTATTATTGAAGAGATTAAAAAAAACGAAACGGATAGAAAAATAACTTTAATGTTGTCAGAATCCAAAGCTGAAAAATGTTCAACTTCTAAAGTTGAAGAAATAAGACAAGTATTTAACACAAATCCAAAAGTTAAAGATTTATTTAAATTTGCAATCAACCGAATATTAAAAGATGTCTTCCCCGACAATTACTATAATAGAGGTGCCTATGGTGAAAGTGAAATGTCCGGAATATATGACTTAGAACAACAGGGTCGTTCAGTAATTAATAAATTAAACACAAACTATAGTTGTTTCTGTGTATTACTTAGAGATGTTAATAAAGTATTAAAATCTAAAAATCAACAACCAATATCATTCCAAAACATATCCGAACTTGAACAAATCAATCAAGTTAAACGATTTGTTAATGTAATTGATGAATATAAAACAAGAATCTTTAAACCTGAATCTTCAACATTTCAATCACTTATGATGGTGTTAGGTCAAACTCACGCTTGGGGTCAAAAACGAGAAGATTCTACCGTTGAAATTCTTAAAAAAGAATTTGGTCAAGATAATGTTAAATCCGTTGGGAAACTTGGAAGTAGTGAGGATATGATTGGTGGAATTGATTGTGAAATTATTGTTGATGGTGTAACCAAAACAGCACAAATAAAACCTTTTATTACTATTAGTGAAGAACACCACTTTATTGTTGTATTAGGTTCAGGTAATGTTAAAAAATACAAAACCGATTGGTTAATTTTCTCCAAAAATAATAAAGAGATATTAATCTTTGATAATAACAATACAACAATTGTTAATGGTAATTTCGTTTTCCCTGAAAAAAGTTTAATTTATACTCTTAGCTGATATTTATATAGAAACACAAATCTATATGGCAGTTATCGCAGAACCGGAAAGAACCAAACTCTATACAAGAATTAGACACCTTTTAGGTGCGCCTCTTCGTTCGATAGAAATTGAAGATGAGATGATGGATAGTTTATTAGAATTATCTATTAGTGACTATTCACAATATGTTCAAGATTGGTTAATAGAATCACAATGGACTTCATTGTATAATCTTAATTTAGATACACAATCATTATCTCGAGCGTTCATAACTAAAAGTTTAGATTATGAAACTCGTTATACTTACGCTTATTCCAAAATTGTTGGGTTACAAGCCGGTGGTGAATGGGAACTTAAAAAAGATTTCGTTCAATTAGCTCCGGGACAACAAATTTACGAAATACCTGCAGGAAGAGAAATTAACGAAGTAATGTGGTTTACTCCGGCAGAACTTAATAACCTATTATTTGACCCCTGGTCATTTGGTTCATTAGGTGGTATTGGTCTTGGTGGTCCGGGTGGTTTCTCACAAATGGGTATGTCAGGTTCATATTTTATGATGCCAGCATTTGATATGTTATTAAGAATGCAAGAAACAAACATTCAAAGAAGAATTATTGCTGGTGATTTAACTTATAGAATTACCGCTTTACCTGATGGTAAAAAGGCATTACATTTAATGAATACACCGGGTGGTAAATTTGATTTTGGGAACGCAACATTGACTCGTGGAAAAGTGTGGTACTGGTATTATGATGTTGGACCTCAAGATAGAGATAAATGTTTAAAAAATAATCCTGATATTATCAAATTACCTTCAGATGTTCCATTTGATGAAATTGATTGGGTGGATTTAAATAATCCCGCACAGGTTTGGGTTCGTCGATGGTTTACCGCTTATGTTAAAGAAACTTTGGCAAGAGTTCGTGGTAAATTTAGTGGAAACATCAAAACACCTGATAGTGAATTAACAATGGATTATCAATCATTAGCGACTGAGGCTAAAGATGAAAAATCAAAATTAATTGAAGAATTAATTGGTGCTGAAGGAAGATTAACTCGTTTAAAACCTGAAAAGGTTATGGAAAGAGAAGCACAAATTGCGGAGAATCTTAATAAACAATTAAAATTCAGAGCAATGCCAAGACAAATATACGTAATTTAATTTATATGACTTTTATAACAAGAACAAAAATTGGTGGAAACAAATTATTCGGAATAATGTCTGATTTACCAAGTAAACCAGCAATTCAAACAATTACTATTCCGGAACATAGAACAAATGGTGAAGAATTCATATTAGTAAAAGATGTTCCAAATTGTAAAATTATTTTAGACCAAAGTAGTACTGAACACATTGTAATTAAAGCTTTAACAAAAGTTTTAATTGTTCCATTTATGGGTCTTATTGATGAACAATATGATGAAATACTTATCGATAGAGGTGCTGCGGTTGAGTTCTTTAGAGTTGATGGTAACTGGTACATACTAAGTTCCGATGGATTAAAATTAGAATAAAAAAAGGTGTCGAATATGACACCTTTTCTGTTTATAGTATTTTACTTCCCTTACTTAAATTATCAAAAGCCCATAATGGTTGAAGATTTGTATAATGACAAAGTTTATATAGGTCTTCCTCAGTGTTAGCAGATGACAAAGGGATTATGTGGTCAATGTGAATATGTTGACCCATTAAATCCCAAGACATCCCCTCTGTAAATTTTTGTTCTAAATACTCTTTTAAAAATTGGGGTGTACATCCAACAATATCAAATGTTTTATTTTTTTTTGGAATGTTATTTAATTTTAAAATGTGATTAATTCTTCTACGAAGATTTTCGGATAATCTAATAATTTCAGATTCTTTTCTTTTTTTATTTGAATAATAATTACGGTAAATTCTAACTTTCTCTTTATTATTGTTTATGTATTCTTTTCTACTTTTTTTCATTTTAGTTTTATTGTTTGTCCGATATAAACAATATGATTCTAAAACTTTGTCCTTATTTAATTCTTTGTAAGTTTTACTTTTCTTTATTAAACATTCTTTACATAAATAACTTAACCCCCCTTTTCTTGATGAGTCTTTACCGAAGTCGCAAATATTCTTTTCTTCCTTACACTTACTACAAATTTTTGTTTCCACAATGTTCTCTAATTATTTTTTCTATTATCTGAGACACTCTACCCCCATCTTTCATAAGTTCGGTGTAGAGTTTTCTATCCAAGCAAATACCCACTTTAATTTTTTTATCTTTCTCTTCTTTTTTAGGTCGTCCCATATATATAAATATCTTGTTTTTTAGTAAAGTTCAAACTTTTATTATTAATTTTTAGTTAATATGTTCTTCCCATCCCGGTTCCGCTAAATCATAAATATAGTCAGGACTAACACCGACTTTATCCCAAAATTTTAACTCTAAATCAGTTATAGTTAATAAATCCTCAATTGTATCTTGGTCGGCATCTTTATTTGGAACACCACCAATTAATTCACATTGAGTCTTAGTGAAAAACCCTCTATCTTCCGGATTAGCGATTAATAAACTTTCTCTTAATTCCTTATTAAAAACAATCAATAATGGTTCAACCTTTTTATTAAATGTTGAGATTGCTCTTGCGATATTATAGTCACCCGTTAAATCGGGATTATTCTCAATTTCGGTTTGGTTTAACAGATAACAATTAAGTTGTATTGTTGATGTTGACTTATCTTCTGGTTCCACACCATTCACAGATGTAAATAAATCTAACTCTTTTTTAGTGTAATTGTTTTTTGTTATTTTTTGAACGTCTCCGTGGGAGGCTTTAGTTCCATTATTAACATAACTAATAACATCACCTAACGATACTTTTAAGTCGTGTTTAATTGCCAATTCTAAGTGAGCCATACGTGACATTAATGAACCCGCCTTAGTTTTCATACCACATCTCTTTTTATAATCTTCAACAGATAGTTTAACTCTTGCTCTTTGAGCGATTTGTTTTAAAGGTATTTGTTTGTCGTATATTCTTTGGTGATATTCAAAATACCACTCAATAAATTCTTGTCCTTTTCCTTCCAATAATAATCTCACACCTTTATCTAAAAATACCTCAATATATAGTGGTAATTTTTTAGATTTAATTGAGTTACCCGTTAATTTAATCTTACCGTTGGATTCCATCGTGGCGTAATTTTTTCTACTTAAATTAATACAAGAATCCCAAGTCCCATCACAATCTAAACCCATAGAATTTTTCATAAATAAATCGTTATATTCTGCGGTGTCGGCATAATAACCCCTATATTCTTTACCCTCTTTAACCAACCAATTTAATCCTTTTCCAATATAAACTCTATCCTCAACACCTTCTTTTGGTAAACTAAAATTCACTCCATCAGTGTCGAGAACCAAAGGTGTATAACCCCTTTTAACGAAATATTTAACCATCTGACGAAGATATTGTCTTCCGGTGCAGGTAATTCTCTCCCCACTATTCATTTCCCCCCATTCATATACGTGAGGAGCACTTAAACCACCAAATAAAGAGTTAATAAAAATCTTCAGAGGAAGCTGTTTACGGTCATACGATAAAGATTTTTTTGGGTCAATAGTTTTATATTCGGACGCTAAATTTTTATACATAATACGAGAATTACGGAAATAATCCAACATACCTTTCATCCCCCCCATTACATCGCATTTAGGAAACACGTCGTGAGTTAGTTGAATGGAGGGATATAAGGAAGAATAATCGAGTTTTAATACATCAGTAGAGTAACCAACTTTAAGTAACCTAGAAAGTCCTCCAACGAAGTCGGTCTTCTCTTCTTTTTGGGGTATTGCTAAATTATGTTTATAAGAAAAAGCCAACATTATCATCCTCCAAATCGTTGCTGTCCCCATTGTGGAAACTCTTTC
>Ga0209084_1003804_pt1 | contig 10917 bp, 14 predicted proteins | sample C_130820_MF_Meta_FD_187309 | JGI IMG/M metagenome (GOLD analysis project Ga0209084, IMG submission 187309) | Freshwater microbial communities from Lake Croche, Canada to study carbon cycling - C_130820_MF_MetaG (SPAdes) (version 2) | ecosystem: Environmental > Aquatic > Freshwater > Lake... | reverse complement strand
GTGGTGTTTATGCTGCATGCGCCTGGGGTGCAGACTACGGTGTAACTGCATATCCAACATGGTTAGGTCCAGCAACTCCGGGCGGTTCATTTATATATTATCTCGGAACTGGTGGTAAATTTGCTACAACAAACTGGGATCAATCAAGACGTTTAACTATGCCAATTAGACCGATTGAAAACTTTTCCGGTGTTCCGACTAACTATGGTCAAATTTATGGTCTAAAAGTACTTGCACCAGTTGGCCAAAATATGAACAAAGTAAACATTGCAGTTGATCAAGAAGGTAATTCATCAGTAACTGCCTCAGAACGCGGACATTGGTTACTTAACTGTCACTGGAAATCTTACGATACTACTAGCTGGTTATCAAATACTAATACTACTATCGGTAATACACCTTACGCAACTTCTGAAAAAATCTTAGGCATGGTTTCAGTTGGTACTGTAATCTATGCATACGGTTTAACAAAAATTATGAAAATTGACGCAGCTAACGGATATTTATGTACTGATATTTCAACACAAACTACTCCGGGCTATACTGATATTAAATATGACGGTGATAGATATGTGTATGTTTCTGCATCAACTGCAACACTTGGATTGCAAAAAATTGATATAGCATCAAATACTGTTGTTTCTACTTACACGTCAAACGGTATCGCATGTATATCAATCAGTGGAAGTACTATTTGTTGCGCTTCAGTAACTACGGCTACACAGCCAGTATTTTATTTGTTTGTAAGACAAAGTTCAACTGGCTCTGCTACTGCACTAGGAACTCCTACAACTCTTACAACAACTACAGCATTAGGTGAAACTGGAATTTGTAGAGATATACTTTGTGATTTTGACGGGAACTTCTGGGCAGCACCAGTAATTGCTACAACTGCATCAAACTTTAGGTTAATTAAAATTGACAAAGCTGGGTCTGCTGCTACTATCCCAACTTGGACTGGTAATGTGTATCCAGCTGTAATTTCTACTGGAGTGGCACTATGTATGGTTGACGGTAATACCTTAATGATATACGGTACTCCGACTGCGGCAGGTGTAATGCAATACGTTCAATTAAACCCAAGAACACTTACAGTAGTCGCTACCGGTGCAACTGTTGGTTCAACATCAGCTGGCGGTAATACTGCAAACTCATCGTTTAGTGTTGTTAAAATCCAAGGAAATTTACTTATATTACCTAAAAACGGTACAGCAATTGCTAATGCTGGATTTATTCAACCACTTGGTAGAAACGTAATTTCAACCGTAGCTATTATAAGCACATTAATAATTCCATTATTAGGTGCTGATATCGGAACTTCGTTTGGGGCAACTACCGCCGATACATTATTGTGGGACGGTACTAGATTGTTCATTAATACTGAGTCAGCAGGTCTAAGAGTATTTACTAACTTTAACGGCGGTACTGTAAACGGCGGAAACCCATTACTTGCAACAGTGCTTGGACAAGTGGCTATTCCTGCGTAAGTAAATGGCATGGACTCCAAACTCGTTTACAACGTTAGCATCGCAAACAGTTACTTTTTCTAATGCTAACAATAATGTAACATTAACTAATCATGGCTTCAATAATGGAGCCATGATTAAATTTAAGACAATAACAACCACAACTGGTATTTCAATCGATACCTTTTATTATGTTATTAACAGCCAAACTAATACATTTCAAGTATCGTCTAATGGCACAAATACCCTAACTTTATCCAATGACGGTACAGGGGCTTTGTATATTTTATGCTCAGCACTTAGCAAACTAACCGCAATTACGTTTAGACGATTAAAAATTGAGTTACCATTTAGAAAGTTTTCAGCAATTAACAGTATCAATAATATTACAATCTTAAAACAATACCTTACTAAAACCACTTTATTTTTTCCGTTTAGATTTTATAGTGGCTTAAATGCTATAAAATCAAGCTCTTTAAATTTAGTTTCGACTGGTTATTCATCTATAGAACAGTATGCTATTCCTTCAAATTTAAATAAACTATTTTTTAGCGGTATTAACAGTATTAATACAATAACATCAAAAATGATCAATAATATTGTATTTAAAAAGGCGTCTTCAATTAATGCAGTTAAATTAAACACATTTAAAAATTTTAAACTTGAACAACCGTTTAGGAAATTGTCATCATTAAAAACCTTAACATTAAATTCATTTGAATATGGTATAAAATTCAATGTATTTAGAAAGTTCTCACCAATTAATAATTTAAAAACATTAACAATAAAGTATTCAACTGCATTTGTTGACAGATCTGTTTATACAAAATATACAGTTAGTGCCCTTAATAATGTAAAAACATTAACAATGAAATACTCAACTGCATTTGTTAGTAACACCGTTGGAACCAAATATACATTTGTTAGTTTAAAATTAATTCGTACTAGCAGCACGGTTACAAAATTAACCAATATAACAAATGAATTGTTTAGTAAAATAAAATATAGTGGATTAAAAACATTAAATACCGGAACAACTTCTATAAAATTAACCAATATAACAAATGAGCGGTTTAGTAAAATAAAGTATAGCGGAATTAATACAGTTAAGAATATTACAATGTTTTATTCATCGGTATTTGCAGATAATTCAGTAACTACTAAATTTACATTTGCTGGGTTAAAAACTATAATTACAAGTAGTACAACTAACAGATTAACTGATATAACAAATGAGTTATTTAGTAAAATAAAATTTAGTGGGATTAATAATATAATTACAGGTAGTACACCTAAAAGATTAACCAATATAACAAATGAGCGGTTTAGTAAAATAAAGTATAGCGGAATTAATACAGTTAAGAATATTACAGTATATTACTCTAATCGTATTATTGATACTAAATTTACATTTGCTGGATTGAGCAGTATGATTGCAGGTAGTACAACTAACAGATTAACCAATATAACAAATGAGCGGTTTAGTAAAATAAAGTATAGCGGAATTAATACAGTTAAGAATATTACAGTATATTACTCTAATCGTATTATTGATACTAAATTTACATTTGCTAGTTTAAATACGATGTTTGTAAAAACATTTTCATTAAAAACTTGGAAGGAAGTAATGTCTGACCAAGTAACAAAAATTATACAATTTTGGAGTTAAATATGAGATATCAAGAAGCACAAGAAAAAATGCCAAATGCATTGTTCTTTTATGACGGTGTAACACAAGAAGAAGTAGATAACATTACTGTTTCTAAATTTGAAATTGAACGTGAAGAAACCCCAGGAATCTACACTGTAGGAACTACACTTGAAGTTGAAGCACTAGCAGAAAAAAAACTAGTACAATCAGTTAACATGAAATTTGGTTGATTTTTATACTGCGAATCATTGACAGCCATTAGTGTTTCTGTTATAGTGTAGCTTTACATTAACAGAGAATCTAATGGCATTAACTGATATTATGATCGACCTTGAAACACTAGCAACATCTTCAAATGCTGCTGTCCTTTCAATAGGTGCAGTTAAGTTCGATCCGTTTGGTGAAGAACTCAAATCTCCAGATATGGAGTCCTTTTATATACGTGTAGATCTAGATAGCTGCAATGAACTAGATTTAGAGGTACACGATTCAACTATTGAGTGGTGGGCAAAACAAAGTCCAGAAGCACAAGACGAAGCATTTAACCCAGAAGGTAGAGTTACAGTACAAGATGCATTTAACCAATTGTACAAATTTTGCTGGGGTGCAACTCGAGTTTGGTCAAACGGATCAGGCTTTGACATTGTTATTTGCGAAAATATTTTCAAAAAAATTAATAAAAAAATTCCTTGGGACTTTTGGCAAGTGCGAGATGTACGCACTGCATTTGATCTAGGGATCGATCCAAAACGACCACCAATTACTGCACACCATGCATTAGAAGATGCCTGGAATCAAGCAGTTGGCATTCAGCATGTATACCGAGCGTTACGTGATATTCACGGAGTTAACGCATTTACAAAAATCAAGTAATATGAAAACACAAACAGAAGAAATATTGCATATATTGCAGGAAGAATGTGCCGAAGTATCACAAGTCATTTCAAAAATTTTTAGATTTGGATTTACCTCAAAATGGCAAGGGGTTACTAATACTAAAAAACTTGAAGAAGAACTAGGTGATGTTGTTGCAATGATACAGTTGCTAGTCGAACATGATATTGTTAACCAAGAATGCATCAATGCTGCAGCAGCTAAGAAACGAATTAAACTTCAAACCTGGTCAACTATTTTTACTCCAGAGGAAAATCTATGATACAAAAAGTTTCATTTAGATCTATGAACAATGGCGTCGAATCGCGCAATAAACTTATGGTCTATGACTTTTCAAAACAAGAAAGAGGCATTACTCAATTGCTAGTTAATTTGGCTGCGCATGAATCACTGAGAGGTAACCACGTAGTGTTTCTCAGCCTAGAAATGCATGAAGCAGCAATTAGAAACCGTTTCAATGATGCAAATTCAAACGTTGAAAACATTCACATTATCGAAAGTTTAATTAGTGTAGCAGTTAAATCTACACATGAAATTTATAATGGCGAAATGGTGCCATACTTATTCGAAGTTTACAAAGGTGTCGAAACTGCAGTTAACCCAGATATCCTTGTTATCGACTGTGCTGACTTTTTAGTCGGAACAGATATAATTAACAAACTTATAAACTTTGCAGATAAAGAGAACATTAACATTTATACTGCAATCCGTAACAAAAGCAAATTACCCAACGTATGGGAGGATTAATGATTAATTCACGAAAACTAATAAAATATTCATCACAAGATCATGCAGTATACTTGTTTATTACCGATTTAGACCGCAAACTACGTGCAGTGCGGGCTACTAGACTTGATCGTGTATTAACTGTAGTAATGTACGATAAAATAAAAGAAAATAAAGGCTTGTTTAGTCCTAGACAATACAAGCCAAATAGAGAGCCTGGCGTTGATTGGTATTATCAGCCATCTGTTGCTACTTGGTTTACTGAACCGATGATGGTTAAACTAGTAGACGAACTTGACGAATACGGTTACAGTCTGCGAGTCGATGTACATGATTCGACACAATTTAACCACGCATTTAAACTAACCATTACTTGGTAAAAAAACCTACTATGAAAAAAGAATTAGAAAAAGAACTTGATAAGCATTTACAAGGCACACTTACTGACAAGCAGTGGAAATACTTTAAGGATTTGTGTAAACATCAACAACTTGCATTAGACGAATCTGCAATCGAGCGTGGCTCGTCATTTATAAATGCACGGTTTTGGTTTGATATCGGATGGCGTGCAAAGAAAGTTATCAAGTCACGTAAAAAAGAAGCTGCCAAAATCTAAATAAATTTTTATCTCAAAGATAAATAAAAACGTATTAAATGCCAATAGGGTTTAGTACACGGACATTGTGTCCAAATTACTCGCTTAAATATATAGGAGAAATACAATGAGCAAAATTATCGGAATCGACTTAGGTACAACAAATTCATGCGTAGCAATTTTAGAAAACGGAATTGCTAAAGTGATTGAAAACGCAGAAGGTACACGTACTACCCCTTCAATCATCGCATACACTAACGACGAAATCCTAGTTGGTGCAGCTGCAAAACGTCAATCAGTAACAAATCCAAAAAACACATTATATGCTGTTAAGCGTCTTATTGGTCGTAAATTTGATGAGTCAGCTGTACAGAAAGATATTGACTTAATGCCATATAGCATTATTAAAGCTGACAACGGTGATGCATGGGTAGAAGCAAATGGTGAGAAACTAGCTCCTCCACAAGTGTCTGCAGAAATTTTACGTAAGATGAAAAAAACTGCAGAGGACTATTTAGGTACAGAAGTAACTCAAGCAGTTATTACCGTACCTGCATACTTTAACGATTCACAACGTCAAGCAACTAAAGATGCAGGTCGTATTGCTGGATTAGAAGTATTGCGTATTATCAACGAACCAACTGCTGCAGCATTAAGCTACGGTGTTGATAAGACTGACAAAGTAGACCGCAAAGTTGCTGTCTTCGACTTGGGCGGCGGTACATTTGATATTAGTATTATTGAGATCGCCAATGTTAACGGCGATAAACAAATTGAAGTGTTATCAACAAACGGTGATACTTTTTTAGGGGGAGAAGATTTTGATCAACGCTTAATGGATCATTTAATTGATGAATTTAAGAAAGAGTCAGGTGTAGATCTTAAAACTGATACAATGGCATTGCAACGTTTAAAAGAAGCTGCTGAAAAAGCTAAGATCGAACTATCAAGCACAGCACAAACAAACGTTAACTTACCATATGTAACAGCAGATGCTACTGGTCCTAAACACTTAAATGTAACAGTAACTCGCGCTAAGTTTGAATCATTAGTTGACGACTTAGTTCAACGGTCAATTGAACCATGTAAAATTGCAATTGCAGATGCTAAAGTTAGTTTGTCAGACATTGACGAAATTATTTTAGTAGGTGGTCAAACACGTATGCCTAAAGTACAAGAAGCGGTTGAAGCATTCTTTGGAAAAGCTCCACGTAAAGACGTTAATCCAGATGAATCTGTTGCTGCAGGGGCTGCTATTCAAGGTGCAGTGTTAGCAGGTGACAAAACTGACGTACTGTTACTCGATGTTACTCCACTAAGTTTAGGTATCGAAACGATGGGTGGAGTGTTTACTAAGTTAATTACTAAAAACACAACTATCCCAACTAAAGCAAGCCAAACTTTCTCAACTGCAGAAGACAATCAACCTGCAGTTACTATTAAAGTAGGACAAGGTGAACGCGACCTGTATCGTTATAATAAGCAACTAGGTGAATTTAACTTAGAAGGTATTGACTCAGCGCCGAGAGGTCAACCACAGATTGAAGTAACATTTGATATCGATGCCAATGGTATTATGCATGTAAGTGCTAAAGATAAAAATACAGGCAAAGAGAACAAAATTACTATTAAATCTGATTCGGGATTAACTGACGATGAGATTCAACGTATGGTGCGCGAAGCTGAAGAAAACGCAGAATCAGATGCTAAAGCTAAAGAGTTAATCGAAGCGCGTAACAGTGCAGAATCACAATCACATTCTTTGAAGAAAGACTACGATGAAGTTAAAGACGAGTTAACTGAAGAAGAACGTACTGCGTTTGATGATGCGTTAATTGCACTTGAAACTGCACGAGACGGTGAAGAAGTTGAATCAATTACTGAAGCAACTACTAAACTGTTCGAAGCAGCAAGTCCAATTTTTGCAAAAAAACAAGCTGCAGAACAAGCAAACAATGACCCGTCAGCTGAACAAACGGTTGCCGCAGAATTCACAGAAGTTGACAACACAGAAGAAAAATAGTATAGTATATGCAGGGTGCCTATAATAGGGCCCTGCAATTTTCTTGCTTAAATAAGGAGAACTAAAATGGCAGCAATTAAAACAATAACGTCAACGGACTTAGTAGGTTTTGATCGGTTAAAAGTAAACGCAGCACCGTCTAACTATCCACCACATAATATTTTAAGATACAACGATACTAGCTATAGTATTGAATTAGCAGTAGCAGGTTTTAGTAAGGATGAAATCGGTGTTCAAGTTGAACACAATATATTAACTATTACCGGTGAACACAAAGATCGTTCCGAAGAAGAATCTTGGGAATATTTACACCGTGGGTTAGCTGCCCGAAACTTTGTAGTACAATTTCCGCTAGCTGAATACATGGAAGTAAAAGGTGCAGAAGTTAAAGATGGTTTACTTCGAGTTTCTTTAGAATATGTATTACCAGAATCGTTAAAGCCACGTCGAATCGAAATTAAATAATTTTAACCTGGGAGTAGGAAACTGCTCCCCTTACACAGGAATAAACAATGTCAGATACTGATATTAAAATTGACCACCAAGTTACCGTTGACGAAAAAATTAGAATTCGGATTTCTGAACCAAAACGATGGAAAGTAATTATTTTAAATGATGATGCTACTTCGATCGAGTTTGTAATATCGATGCTTATGGAAGTATTTAATCATAGTGCAGAAACTGCAGCCGACGTTACTTTAAAAGTTCATCAAGAAGGATCTGGTATTGCAGGCATTTACAGTTTTGAAATTGCAGAAGTTAAAGCAGTAGAAGCTACTAACCTTGCGAGACAGAACGGATTTCCATTACAACTTAAAATCGAAGAGGAATAAATGAGTTTACGAGAATTAACCAAAGATGCACACACTGATGCAGAAACACAGCCGTTTGTAAAGATATTATTTTCAGGCTCAATCGATCCAAAATTATACGCTACATATTTAAAAAATCAACATCCTGCTTACGAAATGTTAGAAGTATGTGCCATGCAGCATGGCTTATTGAACGGGTTACTGGACATCCGAAGAGCTCCTTCGATCTTAAGTGATTTTATTGAGTTATGGAGTGATAATAAAGAAGCCCCGCACATTTGCCCAGCTACCTTAAAATACGTAGATTACGTTATGAGTATTAAGGATCAACCTGAAAAGTTGCTAGCACACATGTATGTTAGACACATGGGTGATTTAGCAGGCGGCCAAATGATCGCAAAACGGGTACCTGGATCTGGAAAGTATTACCAATTCGAAGACCCAGAGGCATTAAAAGCCGCTATCAGAGAAAAACTAGATGATAGCCTTGCAGACGAAGCTAGAGTATGCTTTAGTTATGCATCACAGTTATTTGTAGAATTAATGGAATTAGTTGATGAGTAATGTTTGGAAAACCTTAATAAACATTCAGCGTTATTTTGAATCAGCGTTTAATCAATACGGTTCTGAAATACAAGAACTCGGTATGGATAGATTTAATCAACCTGGATGGGTTAACAAGGTATGGACTAGCACCGAATTTCGTCGCGCACATATCGACGTAGTTGACGCTAGAGAATCTCGAGGTCTGTGGATGATGCACTGTTGCATCTTTCCACACACTCACAATCCTGCACCTATATTCGGTTTTGATGTAGTTGCAGGTAAAAATAAAATTACCGGTTGTTTCTACGATTACAGCCCAGCCGGTGATCCTAATCACCCGTTGTTAGATTCGTTTACAAACGATGTTAAAGATCTTGCTTGGAAGAAAACAAGAACTTTACCGGATTGGGCTGAACGTATTTTTAGTCAAAATATGATTGCTGCTAGTAACGTGCAATCTGAAGAAGAACTTGAACAAATTTATGATATGGCAACAAATGGAGTTGAAACTTATCTTGCATCAGTCAGTGAAACTAATAATACTACAGATAACACTACTGCAGAACAAAATTATTACGCACACAATCAAAAACAAAATCCACACACACCAAAAGTTATGGCAGCATTAGGACTAAACGAAGCTGACGTGCAAGCGTTTATTCAAGATTGTTTGTTTCCTGAAATAGCATAGACTCTAAATATTTCACCTCTTGTTTCTGCATTTTATCAAGAGGTGAACTTAACCAGCCTTTTCGTAAATATATTCACCATCGTCGTCGTATACCGGATCTTTAATTAAAACCAATGCTCCTATTTGTATTACTCGACTACCGCCTATAATAGGTCGTTCTGTTTTTCTATCATAGAAAAATGCATGGCGTTTTGGATCCATTCCTACTTGCGCCCAACTCTTATCATGCAACGCTTCATTTGCCTGCGTAAATGCATCTTCAGGAGATGTTTCTTCCCAAAATCCTTTTATAGTAGCTATTGGAGTTTTATGAGTTTTTCCAGTTGCAATATTTAATGTTCCTTTCTGTGGTAATTTAACAGTAACATTATTAATAACTGCTGCACCTCTATGTGAAATCGATACACCTGCTTTATTATGAATTGTCGGTACCCATACATTTTTATGATTGTATGCAGGGATGTCTAATCGTAATTGTACAGGTTCGCCGTCTTGTATAGGTGAATTAATAAGTTTACGTTTATCTACGTCTAACCCGCGATTCATATCTTTTTCTGATGCTGGCGTAGGAATATAATCATACGGTCTCACTGGTTTATATTTCTTTACTAGCGCATTATATTCAGCTCTAGACATAGTGCCCGATTCGACTTCTTTAGATGCAGCCTGTAGTGTCGGATGTTTTTCTAAATTAAACGGTAGCTCATATCGTGCAGGCGTTTGTCCGTGATCTTTTTTAACACGTTTATGTTTTACTTTCTGCGGTAAATCTTTAGGTTCATCTTGAAATGGTAACTCCAATTGTTCACTTTCGAGCAATTCAGAAATTTTCATAGTACATCCTTAATTTTTATATATTTATCATATCATTAAGCTGGTACATAATTTACTACTTTCTACTGTTAAATACTATTGATATTTAAGCAGGAGCGAGAAGTGAAAAAAATATTAGCAATCTTATTAGTATTGTCATCATCGGCATATTCTGCCGAACTCCAACATACATTTAACAGTCCGGCATTTAGCGGTATCGGATATAGCAATCACATTCTAACTATTCAACAGTTAGAGCAGCAAGGCGTTGAAAAAAACAAATCACTTGCAGATTCATTAGCAGCTAAAGCAGCATCAGCAGCAGCCAATACGCCAGCGGCTAAATTCTTAGCAAACTTAGAATCAAGGATCTATTCACAACTAGCAAAACAACTTACTGATAGCATGTTTGCCGAAGGGTCTACATGTACTACCCCAGGTGCAACTTGTGGAAATATTCCAGACTTAGGTGGAAACACGGTTACTTGGGGATTAGGAGCAGGTACAGACAATGGCCTAATTATTATCAATATTACAAGTAATAGTAATCCAAGTCAAACAACAACAATGAAGGTGCCAGCTGGCGCATTCTATTTTTGAGATAAACAATGAAAAAATTACTCATAATATTAGGAATCATGTTACTACAAGGATGTGCAGCAAGTAGTTCAATTGAAAAACTTATAACAGGTGAACAGTT
>Ga0209084_1003803_pt1 | contig 10918 bp, 18 predicted proteins | sample C_130820_MF_Meta_FD_187309 | JGI IMG/M metagenome (GOLD analysis project Ga0209084, IMG submission 187309) | Freshwater microbial communities from Lake Croche, Canada to study carbon cycling - C_130820_MF_MetaG (SPAdes) (version 2) | ecosystem: Environmental > Aquatic > Freshwater > Lake... | reverse complement strand
GGCAACGGAGTCGTGCCAGCAACCGCAACCCTAGCGTTTCAAACCCTGCTTGATGAACTCCTTGCCTTATGAAAATGACCGAACAACAGGTGCGTGAGCATCAATACAAGCACAAATTTCAATGTGCGCTGGATCAACCGATCAGCGTTGTCGAGCAACCGACGCTGGCTCAAGAACGCTGGCAAGCAGGTGAAGAACGTGAACTTAATGCCCTAGTCTGCACAGACCTGCGGCGCCGGGGCTACTATGTGCTGGTCAGCAGGACTGACAAAGAATCCACCATTCGCCGAGGTCATCCCGATTTGACTGTGATGCACCAAGGTAAGGTGTGTTGCATCGAACTCAAGGCGTCTGGAGGCAAACTGAGCAAACATCAGACCGAGTGCATTGATGAGTTGAATCAATCGGGAGTGCCAACGAAGGTCTGTTGGAACTTCGATGAGGCAGTCAAATTTGCAATCGTTTCCCTACTATGAGCAACCTAATCCGTATCACCTCCCCTCGCATAGAATGCATGGCCGATTCCTTTGGTTCACATGAGTATATAGTCAAACGAGATGGCAAGACATACCTTGTCCGCGCTCACTCGCTCACAGAAGCCCAAGAGACTGCTAGGGATTATGTTGAACCACCTCCGAGCAACGATCCTCCCGAACCTTTGCTCTGGGATTGAATGAGTAAGCCACCTCAATTGATTGACTCTAAAAGTGTCAATTATTGCGACTGTGGCACACGGGCCATTTATCGAATCGGCAATGCCAGAATCTGTGCTGGTTGCTGGCAAAAAGATCACTCGGACTCCCGGCGTGATAAGAGCAAAAAAACTGGCGACGGAAGAGGTTTGCCAGTTTATTTGGTGAATCTTCCCAAGGCATCTCGCGATGAAGTTTGACCGCTCAATTCGATACGCCCCAACGCTTTGCATAAGTTTTGGTGATTGGGATTTAACCCATCGAAACTATTGCTTAGAGGCAAGATTGATGATCGTGTTAAGTGTTGTGCCACAAGGATTTGTGGAATCCGCCGTGGCTTTCAGCATGAACTAATTCAAGAAAAGTGCTGGCGAACGAAAATAAATCATTGACATCCATTTGATCTGCTTGCAGATTACTCGCCTTATGACATACCAACAATTAATTGACCAAGAGTTCTGCCGAGTAATGCCAACCTTCGACATCCTGCAACAGCAGTTGCTGGTGTTGGCACAGTCTGTGCCACAGGAAAAACTGGATTTCAGTTTAAGCGTGGGCAAAGACTCAATCTTTGTGTTCGTTTACGCGAAGCACCTCGGCAGCATCCGCCAGCAGGCGACCATTGAGTTCTACCGCTGGCATTCCCCAACGCAGTGGATTGAGGCGCTCGGCATCATCCGCGACCGATGCATGACTCCTCCTGCCAAACCAGAGCCAAGCCACATGGAGATTTTGGTGGAGCAACTCCGCTCGGAGCGACTGGAGGTGATTCGCCTTCGCAATATCGTCAAATTTATGGAACAAGCATTATGATTGAAATCGAAAAACCAGCACCAAAAAAGCGTGGTCGCAAGCCGCGCAAGATCAAGCGAGTGGCATTGACCATTCGCGTCGAACCACACGTTGCCGAGGGATTTGAAACCCTCCGCTTTGAACTAGGACTGAGCCAATCAGAATTCATGGCGCACCTAGTAAAGATGGCGCTTATCTCATCGATTGGAGGAATGCCATGATTGATCTTACAGGCATGGTCATCCCTAAGCATTTGGAGGCGCTTTGGAATCGCCGATTTGAGGTCGAAGACACCCTTCGTTATGTGCAGGTACTTCGTAAAAGTATCGCGTCTTCTTGGAAGGACGATCCCCTCTATCTGCCAGTCAGTCTCGTCAATGTTGCCAGTAAGCTTGAATCGGTCTACCGAGATCTGCTATGTGCAGTGCCATATGCGGTCTGTCCCACCTGCCAAGGTGAGGCGACTCAAGCGTGTTTGATGTGCAAGAAGCGAGGATTCCTGTCGAAGACTCAGTGGAATGTCTGTGTGCCACAGGAGATGAAGGACATTAGGAAGGCAATGCAGTAATGGACTTCCTTAGACCATATCAAAAATTAGCGGCAGATTCGATCCTCAAGGAGTGGGAGACGAAGCAAAGCACGATGGTTGTGCTTCCAACGGGCGCAGGGAAGACCTGTCTATTCGCGGCAGTGATTCACAATCGACTGCCGGGTCGAGCATTGGTGCTGGCACATCGGGAGGAGTTGATCTTCCAAGCGAAAGACAAGATTGAGAAGTTTACGGGCTTGGACTGCGAGATTGAGATGGGCGAACTCACGGCATCAAAAAGTTTTTGGTCTACCATGCCTGTGGTCATCGCCACAGTGCAAACACTGGTATCGGGGAGGGTCAGACCTCGGATGGAGAAATTCAATCCAGCGGACTTCTCGACGATTGTCATAGACGAGTTTCATCACGCCACTGCCAAAACATTTATCAAAATCCTCGATTACTTCAAGTCGAACCCTGACATCAAGATCCTCGGCGTGACGGCAACGCCTGACCGGACTGACGAGGAGGCACTCGGTCAAGTGTGCAATAGCGTAGCGTTCAACTACACGCTGACTGAGGCAATCAATGATGGATGGCTTGTTCCGATTTCGTGCCAGATGGTCAGCATCGCGGGATTGGATTTTAGCGAGGTTCGCACTACTGCCGGAGATTTGAATGGTGCTGACCTCGCGGCGATCATGGAGGCAGAGACAGTCTGCCAAGGAGTATGCTCGGCGACGCTTCAGATCATTGGTAAGCGACAGACGATTGTCTTCACACCATCGGTCAAACACGCTGAGATGGCCTGCGCTATTTTCAATCGCCATCAGGATGGAATTGCCGAGTGGGTATCTGGCAAGACTGAGAAGGAAGCTCGCAGGAAGATCATGGACAATGTGGTGTCTGGCAAGACGCAAATTCTCTGCAATGTTGGAGTAGCCACCGAGGGATTTGACGCCCCAGGCGTTGAGGTGATCGTTATGGCTCGCCCAACAAAATCACGCGCCTTGTATGCTCAGATGGCAGGACGAGCAACTCGGCCACAAGCGGGGCTGGTCGATCAGTTTGACACGGCAAGTGAGCGTAAAAATGCAATCAGCAACAGCAAAAAGCCGGGGGCGTTGCTCATTGATTTCGTGGGAAACAGTGGTAGGCACAAACTGATCAGCGGACTTGATTTGCTTGGCGGGAAATACACCGAGGAGGAGCGCCGAGTTGCCAAGCAAATCGTTGCCGACGGGGATCTCCACGATATCGAGGATGCCCTTGATGATGCCCGAGACGCCATCATTGCCAAGGCGCAGGCGGAACGTGAGTTGCAGAAACGATTGGAGGAAGCTAGAAAGCGAAAACTGGTAGCAAAGGCCAAGTGGACATCGGCCTCAATTGATCCGTTTGATGCGTTCGATATTCGTCCAGCATCTCCAGTCGTCGAACAGAAAAATCCTCTGACCAGTAAGCAGAAGGATATTCTTCGCAAGCAGGGTATTGATCCAGATTCCATGACTACCTATCAGGCAAAGCAATTGCTGAATGAGCAGTTCCGGCGTTGGCAGAACGATCTGTGTTCGTTGAAGCAGTCCGTGCTGTTGAGCAAACATGGCTATGATGGAGCGCACACGAAGCGGGATGATGCTAGGAGAATCATTGATGCACTGGCAAAGAATCGCTGGAAGAGTCTCCCATCGGAGCATCCAATGTCTATTCGGCGAAGCGGAGCAAAGGCGCCACAGAAGCAACACCACACCAACCGCAGACCAGCATCGCCACAATACCAATCGCACACCATGCAACAACGGCAGCGCCAGCGAGAGGATGTGCCGTGGTAGAATTCGCCTTTGACTCCACACCATTGCCAACTGGTCAATGGGAGAAGGTCACTAAGGTTAACCCTTGTGGAATCTGCCACAAGGGTGATTGGTGTACCATCGGCGAGAAGGGGCGATGCTGTATGCGAGCCGAGAGTGATCGTCCGATGTCTAATGGCGGATGGTTTCACCGATTTTATGCGGACGCTCCGGCGTATGTCCACCGACCTCCGCCGCCAAAGAAGGTAGAACCAACCGAGGACTTTGGGAGGATGATGAACGACTGGAGAGCTAGTGCCTCGGAAAAAAAATTGGAGGGGATGGCAGATGCTCTTGGCGTAACGACACACGCTTTGTGGCTACTCGGGGCGACATGGTGTGAGGAGAAGAGGCTCATGGCATTTCCGATGTATGATGAGCGAAGTTGGGGCATTGACCAAGTCTGCGGAATTCGACTGCGAACAATGGACGGGAAAAAGTTTGCGGTCACAGGTTCAAAGTCTGGCGTCTTCTTTCCATTCCGCGCCCAACTGCTGATCGACGCTTCTCGGTTATTCATTTGCGAAGGGCCAACCGACACCGCCGCTTTGCTATCACTCGGCTTGTTCGGAATTGGGCGAGCATCGTGCCGAGGTGGGATACCCATCATTGAGGCTATCGTTGATCAGATTGCTCAAGAGGTGGTGATCGTGTGCGATAACGATTCGCCTGGACTTGAGGGAGCGGATCTACTGATGAAGTCTATTCGCAAGCCTGTGGTCAAATTGATTCCTCCCACAAAAGATATTCGCTCCTTCGTCCAGAAGGGGGCGACAAAAGCATTGATTGATTCGATGCTCAAAGACATGATCTGGAAGAGAAAATAACTTATGGATATTTTAAACACGCAGGAAATTATTAAGCAACCTGAAGGAGTAGAGGAGGATGTCTCTAGCGACCTGCTGTGTTCTAGCTTGGACTTTCAGATTGTAAAGGTTCATCCTTCACTGATAACGTATGTGGACAGCCTTCAGAAAAAGAATGCGGAAGCCTTGAGTTTTTATCCGAAATGTGTTTTTGAGCGAGAGGCAGAAAATGGACGCATTCTTTTGGGGCTATTAAACGGACAACCCGCTGGCTATCTCTATGTTGGCGCAAGGGGAAACGATGTGAAATGCCATCAGGTATGCATTGAGTATGACGCAAGGCGACGACTCTACGGAGCGGCACTTGTTCAAGCGATGGAGGATTACGCTCAAGGTGCATTTACTCTTACTTTAAGATGTGGATTTGATCTTGACGCGAACACTTTCTGGGCGGAAATGGGATACGATTGCATTGGCATTCAAGATGGAGGCATTCGACGCATGAGGAAAATTAACGTGTGGAGGAAGTCGCTGATGACAGAACTATTTGAGGATACCATCATAGAACCTGCCGTAGGAAAAGTGGATGCGTCCGTGTGGCGCAAGAACAAGCAGACTGGCATCGTCACGCAATTTGTTCGCGGAAAGGCGATGAGAGACTACCGAGCAAAGATAGTTGAAGCGGGAAACCCAAACATTTAAAAAATAACTTATGAAAATTAAAAACTACATTGTGATTCCTGTGAAGGATCAGAAGGATATGACTACGAATTTGCTGAACCAATTGGATCGGCAGGGTGGCTACGATGGTATCATCGTGCTGGACAATGGTAGCGGCGAGCAGACCAAAAATTATCTGGCGGAGCAGTCAATCGCCCGAGTGATCGACGCGACTGGGGCGGGGATACATGAGATGTGGAATATGGGCGTTGAGATTGCTCTGAAGACTGGATCGAACTGCAACATCACCTTCCTCAATAATGACCTCATCCTCGGCGATAACTTCATTGAGAACCTAGAGGTAGCGCTGAGAGCAGGACATCGATTGATGGCGATCTCGCCAAACTACGATGGGCGAGAGATTCCCTGCACAACCATCTACGACCGAATCTGCGCCAATCAGTATGATGGCAAGGGTGGTGTTCCTGGGTTCGCTTTCATGGTCAAGGGTGAATGGTTCGCCACTGGTTACCGCTTTCCCGAGGAGTGTATGTGGTGGTTCGGCGACAACGACATTCTCAACGAGATGCTCAAGAATGGATATTTTTGGGGGATCACTCCTAATACCACAGTCCAGCATATTGGGGGCGGGGGTCAGACTGGCGACTGGGATGCATACATGGCAAGCCCGGTGTTTCAAGCAGACTCATCCGCATTCTTTGCTAAGTGGCCCAAGGGAATTTTCGTGCCGCCACCATTTTAAGGGTATTGAATTTTGACCAAGGTGGGCGGGGGTATGTCGTAACCCTTGCCCACCTTGAGCGGGGGTGTGGTTGCCGAGTTGCGCGAGTTGCACTGATGACCTAGGTGAGTCTGCCAAAATTACAAATGGACGCCATGTTCGGATTGGCCAGAAATTTCAAATAGGGGCGGGGGTATGCTATGATTTTTACCATAGGAGGGCGGGGGTACATTGCCGAGGATTCCATAAGAGGGCGGGGGTGTGGTTGCCATTGGTTCAATTCCGCTGACCATCTATGTTCGGAATGGCAGTCCCGGCGATTGGCAAATCAAGCTCCGCCAATTCTATGAGTCGCCGGGGGTGATGCCTCAATTTCATTTTCAAATTGGAGGGCGGGGGTATGCTGCCGGACGCTCAGAATAGAGGGTGGGGGTGATGTTCGGAATGGCCCAAAATTGGAATGAGAATAATGTTCGGAATGGCAGTCCCCGGATACCAGATTATGTTCGGAATGGCAGGTTCGGGAAATCTGTAAAATATGAAAATTATAAAAAATATGGAATTTATAATAATGTTAAAACTAATGGAGAATATTGAATTTATATCAAGAGTGAAATTTATAAAAAATATCGATTAAAAATAATGTTCGGAATGGCCCGCTCTAGGTAAAAAATAATGTTCGGAATGGCGCGTTCGGGGTATTCCGTATTCCAAAAATATATTATCAGAATAGAATTGAAATAGAATTGGAATACAATTGAAATAGAATAAGAATAAAGAGTGAATAGATTTTATATTTCAAGAATAGGCGATGAAATAAAGCTTCGCCCTCCGATCCCCTTGCCCTCGCCCCAGCCCTCGCCCTCCGATCCCCTCGCCCTCCGATCCCCTCGCCCTCCGATCCCCTCGCCCTCCGATCCCCTCGCCCTCCGATCCCCTTGCCCTCGCCCTCCGATCCCCTTGCCCTCCGATCCCCTCGCCCTCCGATCCCCTCGCCCTTGCCCTCCGATCCCCTTGCCCTCGCCCCAGGCTTCGCCCTCCGATCCCCTTGCCCTCGCCCCAGGCTTCGCCCTCCGATCCCCTTGCCCTCGCCCATCGCCCTGGAAAGCGGAAAAGAAAAAGGGAGAAGCTTTATAAGCTTCTCCCTTTTCATCCGGCCGCTTTCCTTTCTTATTTTTCTTTCATCACGCTTTGAAAAAGCGCAATCTTTTCTTTTTCTGTCAATTTATTAAGCATCGTCAGAAGTTTAATCTTTAAATAATTTTCCCTTGCCCAATTGGCGAAAAGTTTTTCGGTCTTTTTCGTTTTCACTTTTTCTTGGGTGGCGGATTTGGTTGGGTGATTCTTTGTTTACTGATTCCAAGCCTAATTGAGATAATTCCAATGCATAATTCGCTTAGGGTCGACGCATCCAATACGGTTGAAATAATTTGGCCAACATGGATTAAACAAAGAATACCCATTAGCAGGAAGAATAAGCGAATAAACCAACGCAATAAATTCGTTGGCCAAAAGATCATCCCAAACATGGCCGCCCCTCTTTAATCCATGATTTAGCCATTGCGAGCGCTTCCCAATCGTTTCCAAGCTCACTAATTAAATATCCGTTTAGGAATCCATTCATTTCATCGGACATTTCATCTTCACTCAAAAGTTGATCAGATAAAGCGCAATAAATACATGTCGCTTTCCAATGAATCTTATTGAATAGTGAATAAGCTTGCTCGGCAGTCATATTATTCTTTCCCCTCCAATAAGACGCCGATAGAATGAATATAAAAGCGATTAGTTAACCCATTAAAAACTAGAGTATATGAATAAATATCGTCTTTTCCAACTAAATCAAATAATTTATGAATGTCGTTATAGTAAATCTCCCCTTCTCCAATAACTTCATTCAGCGCTTCATGGATTAATTCTTTTCTAGAAGGTTTGCGATAGCAAGATTTAATCCATTCATTAGCCAATGGGAATAAGGGATTGTCAGTGATTCTAATCTCTCCCTTTATTAGCTTTCGGCAAAGAATCGTCTTTTCTTTATTTACTCCAATTTTAGCAAAGCTTTTGATGCTTGGCGCATTAAAATAAGTGGGTTTCATTATTCATTCCCTCCCACTTGAATGACAAATCCGCTTTTGTCCTGTTTGCCGCTTCCCTTCGACCGGAGGCCAACTATCGTTCCTTTCCCACTTTTAAAAATAGGATCAAGGAAGCGAGCATCAGTTTCATCGCCATCAATGACTAAGCGCCCCCCATATTCAAGGGGAAGAGATTCACCCTTTTTCGTGCTGAATACCATTGCAATGGATATTCCCATTGGCATTTTATCCACCCAAGATTGGTTTGATTCGCTTCGAGAGAATGTAAGATGGTAATTCGCTGGAAGCTTACCTTGTGCCATTTTCAAAGCACGAAAGGGAGATTTAGCGTAATCATAAAATTGGACATTGGGGAAGGATTCCATTAGGCTTTTTCCATCTTCACCCTTTTCATTTTCCCAAGCGATATCACTCGTTCCATTCAAGCGAACGGCGGGCGTCATTTCCTCTTTATTCGCCCTTTTGATATGAGCAATAATGTCCTTCTTGAGAAGCTCAATAAATGCTTTTCGGTCGCTAAGGAAAAGCTTTGTCTTCGCAATTCTCGCCGCTTGGACATTGGAGAATTTGCCCATCCCTTGAAGATAAATGCATGATTTCAAACATCCCTCGCTAGCGAATGGACAAAGATTTACTCCGCTAATTGAACCGGGGGCGAGGTAGAGAATGGCAGTTTTCACTCCAAGCTTTTCCCCTTTTATTGTTTTTACGTTTGAATAGCTTAATAGTTTCATTGATAGCTTATTGGTTTGGTATTGGGTTAAATTAAAGATGCGTTGAATTCTCTTTCGATATCGTGCGCTTCTGACAATGTCTTGCAATGGGCGATCGTAGAACGGCCGTTCCAACGTGTGCCATCAGACATGATTTTAGGTTTGCAAACTTGATAAAATACGACATAGTTTGCGTCTTTGAAAAGGCGATTACTGGAATATTTCTTAATTATTGCTTTCGTGATCATAGGATTAAGATTGAATACCAAAGTTTTCTTTAAGCTTATTCACCAAGTAATCAGCTTGAATCTGCTTAAGTTTGACGAATGTCCCCCCCGCTTTCCTGTCGCTTGTGTCGCTTGTGTGCGCTTCGATTAGAAACCACGAATCTTTTCCCCTTTGGAGGGTGACACTAGAAACCACCCTTCTCCATTTATATGCCATTGGAATCCGGCCGCCGCTACGAATAGAGACAATTGCTCTAGGACGATGGGAGATTGGGAGATTAATGGCAATAAGCGCCTTCTCTGCAGTACTGGCCATCCCATCCCATTCGATGAAATGGAAGCAGTGGATGCGGGCTTTTCCTTGGGCAAGTTTGATGGCTTGCCAAGCTTGATTGGATTTGATGTTAATTTTCATTATTTAGAAGAGTTGATATCCAGTTGTTTGATATCTTCGATGAGCAAATAATATTCGTTGGAAGGGGACGCCCCATCTTCAATTTCAGACTGACAAAGCTCAAATAATTCTTGGATTTGTTGCTTAAGGTGCGGATGACGCTGGCCAATTTCCTTGGCGAGCTTGATTGCGTTTTCTTGGTCGTACATGGTAGTTATTGGTTGTTTGATTTATTGTTTGGGGAGAAGGTAAAGGGAAGCTGCAGAAACTTTCACCAATGCCCATTTAATGGCATTGGAGAGGGTGAGGGTGAGGGTGAGGGTGAGGGTGAGGGTGAGGGTGATGAGGGTTAAAAGGGTGAGAGAGATAAGCTTGATTTTCATGTTAGTAAATGAGGGTTAAGACTAGTAAAGCGACGCCCGCGGCCAAGGCGACAAGGGGAAGCGATAAAGTTTCTTGGGCTGGAATCGTGGAAAATTGCGACAGCTTGCCAAGTTTTTTCTCTACGATCACTCCCCGCTTAGAAGAATCGAAATACTGGCATGAAAGCCCGCCCCACGTTTCAAGCCATTGGCCGCGGGGGAGGATGAGACGTTTAGCGACAATTGATTGGACGACCGGACGAGTGAGAAGAATACTAGGTTGGAACTTCATTGGATTTGGTTGTTTGGTTGTTTGGTTTGGTTGACGTCCATCAATGTAGAGAGTTTTTTAATGATTGCAAGGGTTTTTTTAAAAAAAGTGAAGAATTTTTTACGCTTGCAAGTTGTTAAAATTGAACAACTTAGAAGAGTGAAGGAAAAAGTTTGAAGAAAAAGTTGCAAGTTTTTCTTAAAAAATTTGGGAAAACTTGAGAGAAAAAGCGGGTGAAAAAGTGAAGCTTGTAAGTTGTTGAAAGAGAGGGATTTACGTGAATAAATCGATGGGAGAGAAGAGAAGGGTGATGCTTATAAGTGATTGATTGCAAGCGAGTTATGGGAGAGAAAGGGGACGCTGCAAAGATTGATGAGAAGAGAAGGGACGTTGAAAGTTGGGCCTATATATATACGTCTTCCCCTCGCCATGGGCTTCCCCTCGCCATGGGCTTCCCCTCGCCATGGGCTTCCCCTCGCCATGGGCTTCCCCTCGCCTATTCACTTTTATTTCACGATCAAATTTTATGCGTATGCATATGCATATGCATATGCATTTAAGCTTTCATTTAAATGAAATGGGAATTTATTTGAATTGATATAGTGAGTATATACCATGTCTATTTCATGCGTATTCGCTGCGTATTCTATTCCACGGGTATTCCATGCGTATTTTACTTGTATTTAAATTGTATTCTGATTGTATTCTATTCTATTCCCATTCTATTCCACTAAATAAGAAATCTATTCGGGTAAAAATAGAAAATAGGTTCAGCGTTGGG
>Ga0209084_1003802_pt1 | contig 10918 bp, 8 predicted proteins | sample C_130820_MF_Meta_FD_187309 | JGI IMG/M metagenome (GOLD analysis project Ga0209084, IMG submission 187309) | Freshwater microbial communities from Lake Croche, Canada to study carbon cycling - C_130820_MF_MetaG (SPAdes) (version 2) | ecosystem: Environmental > Aquatic > Freshwater > Lake | place... | reverse complement strand
GTCGGGTGCGCCAATTTTAATCCATTAAATCGCAACTAAACTGCTGTAATGCAACGATATTTCAATCGTGGCTTATGGTGTTAGAATCGTGCGGGTAGAACAGTGGGTAGAACATTTTCCCCGAAGATTGTTTATCAAACGGGGTGTCTATTATTATGTGAGGCGAGTTCCAAAAGCCTTACAGACACGCTTTCAACGGCAGCGGGTGGTGCTTTGCCTGCATACTCGGAACAAAATTGAAGCGCTGAACGCTGCCAATCGGTTATCTGTTCAGTTGGATATTGCTTGGAATGCTGCTCGTCTTGATGCGATGGGCTTTGGCACGATGCCACAACCACTACCAACCGTGCAGACGGCAACTCCACCGCTACAATCGCAGCCTACGGTGAGGCTATCGGACGCCTACCAGATTTATGTGAGATTAAAGGGTCGGGGTAAAAGCAAACTGTTTTTTGCATCCACCAACCGTAATCTCGGATATGCCAAAGAGTGTTTGGGTGATGCCGAGATTGTGGCTCTTGGACGGTTGGATGCTGCCAAGTTTAGAGACTACCTGATTGCCAAAGGTCTAACGACCATCTCCATCAAACGGGTCATCTCTACCGTTAAAGCAGCGGTCAATCTAACCATCTCCGAACACGGGTTAGACTGCCAAAATCCATTCGCACGAACCTTCATTCCAGATGTTGGTGAGAAGAAGGTGCGACCACCGATACCTGTTGAACATATCCTTGCTATTCAAAAGGAGTGTATGCGGATAGATGATAATAACCGGCATCTCATTGCCCTGATATCCGATACTGGAATGAGATTATCCGAAGCCGTTGGACTGGTTAAAACAGACATCCACCTTGATGCAGCAATACCCTATATAGACTTAAAGCCACACGCTTGGCGTTCATTGAAGACAGCGACCAGTATAAGACAAATACCGTTGGTGGGTGCTTCACTATGGGCAGCAGGACGAGCAGTCAGTGAAGCAAAAGGTCAATTCCTATTTCCAGCCTATGCCAATCGTGAAGGTTGTAATGCTAACAGTGCGAGTGCTGGATTAAATCAGTGGCTTCGGCGGCGATTGCCAACTGGATGCGTAATACATTCATTCAGGCATTCAATGAGGGATAGATTACGAGCCGTTGAATGCGACCCCACACTTATTGATGAGATTGGTGGTTGGTCTCGTCAGTCAGTAGGTAATGGCTATGGGTCTGGATATCCATTGGAAGTAAAGGCGAGGTGGTTGGAAAAGATAATTTTATAACATTTTCAGAACCTTATCTTATTTTAGCCACATATCTTTTTCTTGGGCAGTAAATAATCTTTTTTGTGGAGGGTTCAAATTAATAATTTCATTACTTACAAGTAAAGATGAACCGTCATCTAAATGAACTAATAATCCATCCTTAAACGCACCCCGATCTCGGTTATTATAAGGAAGAATTTCAATTACCCTTACACCTGGTTCAAATATTCCTAAATTATCTTCAATTCTTTTCTTAAATCTTTCATAAAAATTATACTGCAACTCCGACATCCCAAGTTCAGTCATTTTTACTTTAGCTAATTTTTCTAAATTTTCTTTATCAGCAACCGCCCTAACAATTTTATCAGATAAATTTTTTAAATAGTTTTTATCATTTAATGCTAAGTATTTCTCAGCAAATTCTTCACCAAATTCGTCGCCCAGTGCTTTTACCCTTTCATATTCTGTAGCAATTTCTGTATCCACCTCAATCAATGACTTCCACTTAATAGAATTTGAAACACTGCCTGTCGTGAAATTATTAGCTGACTGTTCCGTGTTTGGGCTTAATGTATGTTCTAATACTGCTGAAGTAGCAGATATATTGTTTAGTTGAGAATTACGATATTTTACGACGGTTCCGAAAGCAAAGATTTCAAAAACCTGCTTCTTTCCTCCAAAGAAAGAATCACCAAGAGCACTTCTGTGCTCAAACTGTGCATTGATTACAGCATCGCCATTCATCAAACTGCATTGAACCCGAAGATTTTGTAATGTTCTTGGGAAGAGCACTTGAATTCCTCCTAATCCACGGTCATTGTCGGCGCTCTCTGCACAAAAAATAGTTTCAATTACATCATATGGGTCGCAAACACCGCTAGTAGAAACAGCAATCGAGTCATATTTCGCTTCATCATAATTTCTTAATTCAGATGCGATTCTAGCGTGCCACTGCCCACCTTTTATGGCATTATTCCAATGACGCTTAAGTCCAAACATCGTTAAACTCCCACTGTTCTACCCGCACGATTCTAACACCATAAGCCACGATTGAAATATCGTTGCATTACAGCAGTTTAGTTGCGATTTAATGGATTAAAATTGGCGCACCCGACACGATGGATGGCGCACCCGAGAAGCCCAGTTCTACCGCAATTGATACTGCTATTGATGCAATATCAATAATTTACAGCAGACCTATATGGCGTCAATGGGTAGCGGATTGTTCTACCCAAGTGCAGGAATGAAATGAAATTGCTACCTATTAGTAGTTTCGTTTCACTTGGCTTTGGTCTGAACCTCTCTCCCCAATAATCCGATAGGTGGATGCACGGCTAATTCCCAACTGCTGGGCAATGGCACTTGCACCCAGACCTTGACCATATAACTCCAAGACCTGTTGCGATTTGGCACGAGCAGTGGGCTGACGACCACGATATTTACCAGCCAATTTAGCCGCACTTATGCCTTCCCGTTGCCGCTGCAACATAATCTCACGCTCAAATTGGGCAATTGAACCCACAAGGTTCAGCAATAAGCGTCCAGTTGGCGAACCAGTATCAAGGTTCATATCCAAGATACACAGCGTGGCTTCACGCTCTTCCAACCGTTCAATGATTTTAACAAGGTCTGGGATGGAACGAGCCAAACGGTCAAGTTTGGTTACTACCAACACATCAGCACGCCGCACAAAGCGTAACACACGTTCTAACTCATCCCGACGCTGAACTGATGATACCTGTTCTTGGAATATCTCGGTGCAGCCATAGGTGGTCAGGTCACGGATTTGTGCCTCTAACCCTGCGGTCTGCTCACTGGTGGAAGTTCTTGCATACCCAATCTTCAAATTGTCTCTCCATCAGCAGTTTGTCTCAAATAAAATATACTACTTTGTGAGAATATGTAAATCTCAAAATAATATCATTTGAGTGAAACAGTTTATTGCCCACCAATGCGCAATCACACGAGCAAGCCCCAATGAGAAAGGTCAGCAAGGTTTATTGAGACAGCGTGGGTTGAGTGTGGGTTTGGATTGGTGGGGTGAGGCTTGTGCAAAATGCAGAAACTCGTAATCTCCCAGCGACTGTTCAGTAAAAGTGAGTCTGGTAATGCGTATTCTGTTTTTCCTTACAATCCTCTACGCATTTGTCTTAACTGAATATCCTACTGAAAGTTGGGCAGGTAATTGTGAATATAGTTATCAAACTGCCAAAAACGGTAGCCGATGTGGTGCCCGTGCCAGAAGTGCAAGAAAGGCTAGCAGTTATGCAAAATAGATTTATAAAAATAGTTTTTGGTATCGTTTTCAGTTTGACTTTAACCGATTTCTCGGTTGCATCAAATTCCTGCTCAAATATAAAAACTTTCGGTTTAGCGGACCAAAGCGGAATCATTGATAATGAATACGGCATTTACGCCATCGGAACCTTTAGAATTGATGGCGAGCAGGACGAGCACAAACAACCGATGTTTAATTACAGCAACATCAGTTGCGAAAATAATAATAATAATTCCGATATAATTTATTGCACACTGACGAAAGCAAGTGTTTCATCTGAAGATGCGCAGCCAAACGCAGAAATGCCAAATTGCGACCTTGATTTGGATATTTCAAGTTTTGTGCTCAAAAAAATTACAAATAAAATTTATTCGGGAACTGATGCGATGGCGGGAGGTATCGAGACAACTTGTTATAACACTATGCTTACGATTGATAAAAATTCAAACAAGGTATTTCTCAATTTCATACGCACAAAATATGCAGATACGATTGAAAAAACAATGCCACATATGTGTAATCCGCAAACAACTCAAGTGTTGATGAATTGCACATATTGGGCAAAGTTTAGGGCATCTCGAAAAACTGATAAACCTTTACCAACCAGATATTGTGATTTCAGCGGCTCTGGTGATAAATGAAGAAGATTATTAAATTCCTCTCATAGCCAATACGATGTCAGCCTCCGTTGGCTTGAACCTCGCATTATAGATTTCACTTTGCTTGAACCCATTAGATAATTGTTGGATTTTTGCTTTTCTTGCCATCATTAATTTCTGGTCGTGAGTTAGTGGTCGTTGCTTTTTGACTGAATTGGCTTGCTGCTTTATCAGCGGTGCCATCTTGTTGTAGGTATCAAGTGGTATGGATACCTGTGGGTTCTTTATAGATGGTTCGTTGTTTTGAATAATCTCTTTAATCAACATAGCTTAATCCTTGTCCCGTAATAGAAGGGCTGGTTGAACCTCGTCAATTTTGCATCTTTCACTGATAATGCCTTTCACAACATTTTCGGCATACCGCAGCATAATTGCCCTTTGCGCATTTATTTCTTCGCTTGCCGTGCGGTCTATTGCCAGTTGTAGTCGGAGAAGACTTGAGAGGTTCAAGGCATATTGACGACATTTCATTGAGCGGAAATATGAGCGGTTCTTACCGAGCAATTCGGAAAGATGGTCGCTACTTTTTGCAACACCGTAGCGGCATAGTTCTTCATATAGTTGTTGGTCTAAATCAGTTGGCTTGACTGCTGCCTTTTCTGTGCGTCGTGTATTGCTATTCATATTGGTATTTATACACGACGCTACTTTTGCAGCGTAGGATGACAGATGGATATCATCGCCGCACCCTTAATTAATTTAAGGCTATGCCGTCTTCTTGTTTGGCGTATATGGCTTTTTTAGCGTCTTCATTACCGAATTGACTTGAGACCTACGGTCTCTTGGCGAATGACCGAACATTGCTTCTGTTCGCAGCATTTGTTCAATCTCTGTCCAACCCAGTCCAGCAGACCGCAGTTTAACACCGAGTATGAATAGTGCGCTATTACCATCGCCATCTTGTGTGTTTCTCCAATTTGCAACAGCGGCATCAACCTTTGATTGCTGTCCCGCCATTGTTTGATTTTTAGGAGATTGGATAGTTTCACTTTGCTCATCCTTAGGTTCTTCAATTTCCAACGGGCGGATATCGCCATAAATCCAGTCATCAACATTCAAGATTTCACGGTCTTTCTTATAGTCTATAAAGAATGAGTTATTGGCAACGGCTGCCTGACAAGGCAAATAAAACAGCGAACACGGTGCAAACTTGCCTTCGTCAAATCCGTGAAACTGTTTTTCTGGATTGCGCTCGCAATATTTCTTGCAAAAGAAGCGATATTCAGCAAGTTTCTGCATCAGATTCTGGATAATCATATTATGTGTTTTAACACCGATTGCTTCCGATATTGGGATATAGCAACGCCAACGAGGATTTTCCTTCGTTGAGGAATGAGTATTCATAATCACCATCCGCAGCCTAGAGAAGATATCGGCAAACTCTTGATAAGTTAAATTGCCAGAATCGTTGTCTAGCCAAATTGCATTGATGTGGGTGATATTATCATTACCACGCTTGGTGTCTGCGCCACCCTTATTAGGGTCAAAAATAGCAGCACTTGTAAGGGCATTGGCTTCTTTGCTTGCAATATCTTGGCTATGGCATTTTCTTAAATTGGCGATTACCTCATCATAATTTGCGAAATAGGCTGTCTCGGCTGCGACTGGTTTATATTTTGAAGCAAATACAGTGATGCCGTTTTGGTTCGGCTTCTGGCGTGTCAGATTATCAGACCCATTGATTTCTCTTACTTCCGTCAATAATTCAGCCTTCCTTTCATTTGCTTTCGTCCTCCACGCCTTTAATCGCTCGTTTGGGTTTGCGTGGATTTTTCTTCGCCCAACCTTATTGATTGTTGGTTCTGCTATTCCGCCGATTGACGCTATCTGCGAGCCTTCAAACAATTCTTGAAGCCAATAGGCGGTGTCCCTGTCCATTACTGTTATGCTTTTGGGGTTGGTATCCAATGGATTACGAAGCGATATTCGCATTGCTGCCTGATAAACCGCACTACGGTAATAGTAGGTTCGCAGTTCATCTTCTCCTATGCCCAGCGTCGCCATAAATTTAAATTGCGGCGGTGCTGGGTTTAGGGCGGATATCACTACGGCGTGGTGGTAGTTCTGGTAGTTGTTTAATCCGTGCGGAGTATTTGGAAGTCGGGCAACATTTGAAGTTCCAAAATAATCATCTGGCACATCTGTATTGCCCATCCATACAAATGGCTTGCCGTCTAATTTATCACGCAAATAGTTTCCCAGATGGTCAATAAGTTTATCGGTCGCTCCCGTCTTTGGATTTAAGAATGGCTTATCTCGCAACCGTTTAGACCAAGCCGTGTTCAACAAATAGTTGATTGACAGGTTTGTGCCATTGGTATGGTTTTCATAGCGAAGGCTTTCATAAAGACTGCGATTGCAATCACGGAAAACTGCCCAGCCCTGTTTTGACCACAAATGGTAGAGAATGCTTTCATAGAACAAGGCACTAGCAATAATCACCTTTTCATAGCCAGCAAACATTCTTGGGGTTAGTAGCGAATGGATGCCAAGTTGGCGGATATTTTTATCTCCGTCTAACAGGTTCTTATATTTTGATGGGTCAGTATAGACTTCCCAATTATCCGATATAAGTCGGCGAGCGGTTTGTTGAAGGTAGGCGGATACTCCGTCCTCTCGCTTGTTCTCCGCAATGCGGCGAAGGCTTACCTCATTTACTCTAAGTTCAACTTCGCTATCCCGTATAAGGCGGGAATAAGCAATTGATGGTTTGGGATTGAAGAGTTGTTTTGTTAGCAGCGAATGATGGTCTGCCAAGTTTAGTGCGGTATAATCATCAACCGATGGAACCTCATCCATCAGCACCATCCAGTTTTGCCTCTGGCGGAAGCGTGGCAAGGTTTTAAATGCCTCGTGGGTAATCAGTAGTAATTCGCCGCCAACATCCTCTGCTCGCATCCGATTTAGGATTTCGGATTTCACACTGCGGGAGAAGTTATCGCTACCGCTGTGGACGGGTTGTATCCGATAGGTTGGCTTCCAACGGGCAAGAAACTCGTTTCGGTAAGTGTTATCAATCAATTGAATTGTTGGCTGCACGAATAATATTTTTTTGCCCGTGCGTGCAAGTTCGTCCGCATATTTTGCCAGTGCATAGGTTTTGCCTGCACCTGCTAACGCATTGAATACAAATATTGGTAGGCTTTCATAAACATCAAATCGCATATTTCATCTTTTCCTTTTCGCAAAAATAAAGTCTCGTGGGACTTCACGGCTCCCACGAGACTGTTTGCTAAAGGAAATTGATGTTTATCCAGTAGTATTTACCCCCGTGATGAGAAGTCTTAAAAGATTTATTACTTATATTTATATCATATTTTACATAATAAACGAAATTAAATCGTATGAAACGAATAAAATAATTTAACTATATTTCATAACAGCTTTATATAATTTTATTCATTCAAACTGCATCTACTCAACACGCTTTGAATTGTATTGTTGCTGACATTGAAAAACCTTCCACCAACCCACACTCAACCCACGCTGTCTCAATAAACCTTGCTGACCTTTCTCATTGGGGCTTGCTCGTGTGATTGCGCATTGGTGGGCAATAAACTGTTTCACTCAAATGATATTATTTTGAGATTTACATATTCTCACAAAGTAGTATATTTTATTTGAGACAAACTGCTGATGGAGAGACAATTTGAAGATTGGGTATGCAAGAACTTCCACCAGTGAGCAGACCGCAGGGTTAGAGGCACAAATCCGTGACCTGACCACCTATGGCTGCACCGAGATATTCCAAGAACAGGTATCATCAGTTCAGCGTCGGGATGAGTTAGAACGTGTGTTACGCTTTGTGCGGCGTGCTGATGTGTTGGTAGTAACCAAACTTGACCGTTTGGCTCGTTCCATCCCAGACCTTGTTAAAATCATTGAACGGTTGGAAGAGCGTGAAGCCACGCTGTGTATCTTGGATATGAACCTTGATACTGGTTCGCCAACTGGACGCTTATTGCTGAACCTTGTGGGTTCAATTGCCCAATTTGAGCGTGAGATTATGTTGCAGCGGCAACGGGAAGGCATAAGTGCGGCTAAATTGGCTGGTAAATATCGTGGTCGTCAGCCCACTGCTCGTGCCAAATCGCAACAGGTCTTGGAGTTATATGGTCAAGGTCTGGGTGCAAGTGCCATTGCCCAGCAGTTGGGAATTAGCCGTGCATCCACCTATCGGATTATTGGGGAGAGAGGTTCAGACCAAAGCCAAGTGAAACGAAACTACTAATAGGTAGCAATTTCATTTCATTCCTGCACTTGGGTAGAACAATCCGCTACCCATTGACGCCATATAGGTCTGCTGTAAATTATTGATATTGCATCAATAGCAGTATCAATTGCGGTAGAACTGGGCTTCTCGGGTGCGCCATCCATCGTGTCGGGTGCGCCAATTTTAATCCATTAAATCGCAACTAAACTGCTGTAATGCAACGATATTTCAATCGTGGCTTATGGTGTTAGAATCGTGCGGGTAGAACAGTGGGAGTTTAACGATGTTTGGACTTAAGCGTCATTGGAATAATGCCATAAAAGGTGGGCAGTGGCACGCTAGAATCGCATCTGAATTAAGAAATTATGATGAAGCGAAATATGACTCGATTGCTGTTTCTACTAGCGGTGTTTGCGACCCATATGATGTAATTGAAACTATTTTTTGTGCAGAGAGCGCCGACAATGACCGTGGATTAGGAGGAATTCAAGTGCTCTTCCCAAGAACATTACAAAATCTTCGGGTTCAATGCAGTTTGATGAATGGCGATGCTGTAATCAATGCACAGTTTGAGCACAGAAGTGCTCTTGGTGATTCTTTCTTTGGAGGAAAGAAGCAGGTTTTTGAAATCTTTGCTTTCGGAACCGTCGTAAAATATCGTAATTCTCAACTAAACAATATATCTGCTACTTCAGCAGTATTAGAACATACATTAAGCCCAAACACGGAACAGTCAGCTAATAATTTCACGACAGGCAGTGTTTCAAATTCTATTAAGTGGAAGTCATTGATTGAGGTGGATACAGAAATTGCTACAGAATATGAAAGGGTAAAAGCACTGGGCGACGAATTTGGTGAAGAATTTGCTGAGAAATACTTAGCATTAAATGATAAAAACTATTTAAAAAATTTATCTGATAAAATTGTTAGGGCGGTTGCTGATAAAGAAAATTTAGAAAAATTAGCTAAAGTAAAAATGACTGAACTTGGGATGTCGGAGTTGCAGTATAATTTTTATGAAAGATTTAAGAAAAGAATTGAAGATAATTTAGGAATATTTGAACCAGGTGTAAGGGTAATTGAAATTCTTCCTTATAATAACCGAGATCGGGGTGCGTTTAAGGATGGATTATTAGTTCATTTAGATGACGGTTCATCTTTACTTGTAAGTAATGAAATTATTAATTTGAACCCTCCACAAAAAAGATTATTTACTGCCCAAGAAAAAGATATGTGGCTAAAATAAGATAAGGTTCTGAAAATGTTATAAAATTATCTTTTCCAACCACCTCGCCTTTACTTCCAATGGATATCCAGACCCATAGCCATTACCTACTGACTGACGAGACCAACCACCAATCTCATCAATAAGTGTGGGGTCGCATTCAACGGCTCGTAATCTATCCCTCATTGAATGCCTGAATGAATGTATTACGCATCCAGTTGGCAATCGCCGCCGAAGCCACTGATTTAATCCAGCACTCGCACTGTTAGCATTACAACCTTCACGATTGGCATAGGCTGGAAATAGGAATTGACCTTTTGCTTCACTGACTGCTCGTCCTGCTGCCCATAGTGAAGCACCCACCAACGGTATTTGTCTTATACTGGTCGCTGTCTTCAATGAACGCCAAGCGTGTGGCTTTAAGTCTATATAGGGTATTGCTGCATCAAGGTGGATGTCTGTTTTAACCAGTCCAACGGCTTCGGATAATCTCATTCCAGTATCGGATATCAGGGCAATGAGATGCCGGTTATTATCATCTATCCGCATACACTCCTTTTGAATAGCAAGGATATGTTCAACAGGTATCGGTGGTCGCACCTTCTTCTCACCAACATCTGGAATGAAGGTTCGTGCGAATGGATTTTGGCAGTCTAACCCGTGTTCGGAGATGGTTAGATTGACCGCTGCTTTAACGGTAGAGATGACCCGTTTGATGGAGATGGTCGTTAGACCTTTGGCAATCAGGTAGTCTCTAAACTTGGCAGCATCCAACCGTCCAAGAGCCACAATCTCGGCATCACCCAAACACTCTTTGGCATATCCGAGATTACGGTTGGTGGATGCAAAAAACAGTTTGCTTTTACCCCGACCCTTTAATCTCACATAAATCTGGTAGGCGTCCGATAGCCTCACCGTAGGCTGCGATTGTAGCGGTGGAGTTGCCGTCTGCACGGTTGGTAGTGGTTGTGGCATCGTGCCAAAGCCCATCGCATCAAGACGAGCAGCATTCCAAGCAATATCCAACTGAACAGATAACCGATTGGCAGCGTTCAGCGCTTCAATTTTGTTCCGAGTATGCAGGCAAAGCACCACCCGCTGCCGTTGAAAGCGTGTCTGTAAGGCTTTTGGAACTCGCCTCACATAATAATAGACACCCCGTTTGATAAACAATCTTCGGGGAAAATGTTCTACCCACTGTTCTACCCGCACGATTCTAACACCATAAGCCACGATTGAAATATCGTTGCATTACAGCAGTTTAGTTGCGATTTAATGGATTAAAATTGGCGCACCCGAC
>Ga0209084_1003798_pt1 | contig 10928 bp, 8 predicted proteins | sample C_130820_MF_Meta_FD_187309 | JGI IMG/M metagenome (GOLD analysis project Ga0209084, IMG submission 187309) | Freshwater microbial communities from Lake Croche, Canada to study carbon cycling - C_130820_MF_MetaG (SPAdes) (version 2) | ecosystem: Environmental > Aquatic > Freshwater > Lake | place... | reverse complement strand
ACTTTTAAGAAGTCTACAACATCTTTAGGCATTACAATGATATCATTTACTTTACACATATCAATGATAGCCTTATTAGAAGGTAACTTTTGATTCATTTTAGTATCTTCTGAATAAACAATATGTAGTATTTGGTCATAAAGCATCCACTTTTGATAATTAGGATCCTTTTCAATCTTATCTCTAAACTCTCTATATGAACGAAACTTATAATACTCATTAAAATAAACGCCAGCTAAGATTGTAATTTCAATTAGAGTTGATATTAAAATAAATGCTAATGAGTTAGAATCATTACTTTCTTTTTTATTTTCAGATTCAGAACCTACTTCAGTTTCTTTTTGTTTAATAACAGTAGTTAATTCATCTTTTATTTTAGTAACATCGCCTTCTAATTTAGTAACATCAGATCTTAAAGTATTCCTTTCTTCTTTCAAATCTTTAATTCTTTGTTTAGCTGAACGGGTTGGTGGTTGAATAGCTTCTAAATCTGTTTGTTCTTTATCTTTAGTTTCTATTTTAGACTTAGTAGATTTGATTTCATCTTCAACTACTTTAACCTTATCACCATAAACAATAGTTAAACTATCTTTATACTTTGTGATAGTTTCTTTCTTTTCAACTTCAATCTCTTGACCTTTAGATGAAAATTCTTTAGCACCACTAATTGAAGCATAAAAAGAGATTGATATAATTGTAAGACTTAGTAAGAATAAAGGCATTACATCTTTAGTAAATGCTTTTGCCTTAAGATATTGAATACTAAATTTATCAAAGATATCTCTCTTTAAAAGTTCTAACCCTGAAAGAATAACAATAGAAGCTATAAAAACAGCAACTGGATTATTAGTCATAGCCCCTGATAGGACCTTAGATAGAATAAAGTAAGCTAAAAAGATAGAAGCAACATGTCCGAAATAGGATAAAAAGGTCATAACAATGTTAATTGTTTTATAACCTTTATTAAAATTTTGGTTGTTTATCTTGTCTTCAAGTTGTTTGAATTCATTAATTTTCATTTTAATTATTAATTTTTCCTGACAATCTTTCCTTAAAAGTAAGTTTTCTACTTGTAAGAGAATTAATTAAGTTATCTTTGTTAGCACTTTCAACTGAGATATTATTAATTTTAGTATTTAATAAATCTATATCAGCTTTTAGTTTTCTAATTGTTCCTTCACTATCAGTTGATACTCTTTCTATTTTACCATTTGCAAGTCTATAGAAGTATCTCCACTTTATAAGTAAATACTTTAACTCTACTGGTGAGTAGTCTCCTTCAAACTCTGAAGTCATTAAGAACTCTAATATTTCTTCATCTCTTAATTCAGATATCATGTGTCTATATATTTATTTTTTAAAACCCTATCTCTTTAGAAGCCTTGTTTTTTCTTTTCTTTATTATATCAACAAGTCTATTTTTGTTTTTATATTTTTTATCTTGATTTAAATGTTTAGATAAATCATTAGATTCATCTTCAGTTAAACAATCAAACTTAACTATATCAGTTAAGTTATTACAATCAATTAATGAATGGTCTATCTCATCTTCATCTTCAACATTAAAAATAGTTATTACATTTACTTCCATTGAATCTGATAAGAAACCATCAACCATTTGTAATAAGTTATTAACAAAGATATTTGACTTAGCAAAAGCCTCATTAAAAAACATTTCACAATCATCAATTACTATAACTGGTTTAGAATGTTTTTTAAGAAACTTTCTAAACTCTGGATTGTTTATAGTATTCTCAACCATATTATTTGGAATGAAAATAACAATACTTTCTAGTTTAGTTGTGATATAATTAATAGTTGATGTTTTACCAGTTCCTCTTTCACCATATAATATTGTAAGACCTTTATTTGATTTTTTGATAGACTTAATAACTTTATCTAAGCCTTTCATTGTTTTATCCGTGTAGTAAAGATCGAAGTTCTCAATATCAACAGAACTCATTTCAACCGGTTCCATTTCTAAACCATTTGGTGATAATGATATTGTGTTTAGTTTATACCTTTCATTTTCTTCTGTAAACTCAATAAGACAAGAACTAATTTGTTCAATAACTTCTTGAATCTTTTCAAAATTAGTATCATAATCTTTATAGAAAAAGGCAATCTCATTTATTATTGAGTTCTCACAATCTTTATCCATTGTTAGATAAGATATAAATATATCATCACTTATCTTAACAAGAACTTTTTCATTAACTACACTGAATTCATCTGATGGTATAACCTCAGTGAATCTATTTTCGGAGGTTCCTATGATTAGCTCACTAAATAACTTTGTAGAGTATTGATTATAAAGGATTATTTTATTTGGTCTTGTTCCAAATTCATCCCAGCAATAAAGAAAATCATTGATATTATAATCATCTTTGTTTATATTTAAATTTATTTTAGATTTCATGTTAGTTTTTATTTAATATTTTATAAAAAATGATTTTTTTATTTTATATATATGCAATGAAAAAAATTTCACTTTTATGAATAAAACAGATATTGACTCTATTCTTCTAGCCAATTGGTATTTTACAAAATTAAAAATTGAAAATCCAAAGTGCAATAAAACAGAATTAGCCCGAAAATACTTAGTTAATAAAGTAAATTTAGTTCTAAATCAAAGAACCGAATTATCAAAGTCTTTTTCTTTTTTTGATATTATCATAAATTAAATAGCTGGTCCCTCAATTATAGTAGCTTCTTTAATAGCAGATGATATAATTGAATTGTTATCAAACATACCTTTTTCTTGTTCTTGTTTAATTAAATTCATAATGAATTCTTTTTGCATCTTTTGAGCTTTATTCTTCTCTTGTTGCATTTTATTTTTTCTTTGTTGAAGTTTTTCTTTGTGTCCTTTTCTATGTCTGCTATTTCCCATAATAATTTATATTTTTTATTTATATGAAACCCAGTTTCAAAAGTTTAAATATTATTAATATCTAATTTTTTACCTTGTGGAATAGAATCAGGATTTGTATTTAACCCAAGACTACCTAACTTTTTATATAAATCACCAGAGTCATTATTAATTGGTTCAGTTTTAATTTTTTTAACATCAACATTATTATTATACTCATATTCAAATTGATAATCAGAATGTTCAGATACCCATTCTTGTAATTGTTGGTCATTTAACTGACTAACAACCTCACCATCTTTTGTAGTTACGGTATAAATAAAACTATAATCATCAGGATTAGCAGTTGGAATTGCTGAACCACCACCGTTTAATATACTATTTGCTTCTTCTGGTGTTAATCCTGGTTCACTAAACTTTTTACACAATTTTAAATGTACTTTCTCAGGTGGTATAACTAATTCTAAACCAAGTATCGCCCAGAATAAATCTATTAAAGCATTTATAAATGCCTCTATTAAACAAATAAACTGAGACATTATTTCCATAATAGGAGGAATTCCAACTTTTAAATTAAATCTATCATATTCTATATTTGGAGATTTCTTAAATATTGTCAATATGTGTTCCTGTGACATAGATGCCATACCAACAGGAATAATACTTTTCTCTATAGATGGCTTTTTAGCAAATGGACCAAATGTAAAACTTAAAACTTTAGTAAAGTCAATACCAGGTGTAGTTCTATCTGTTGGATATGGACTAAATTGTGGTTTTATATTAGATGTTGGTGGCACCACACCAGCTTTGTATAAAGCCATTAAAGCAGCCGCTTGTGACCAACCAGCATCAGTAAATGGTGGTGGTAAAACAAGTGGTAGAGTTTCCAATCCAAAGACTTTAAATAAATTAGCCGGTCCAAATATTTTTGGACCAGATGTTATTAACCAAGTAAATGATAAAAACTCTATTATCTTAGGAATAAATGATCCAAAACTTAAATTTGTAAATACACCAATAATATATTCAACTACTTGAGTAACTAATTTAAGAGGAGCAGTTATTAAAGCAAGAAGTAGTTCCATTAAACTTGACATATAATTTGGAATCTTATTCATTAACTCTTTTAATTTATCCAATATAAAAGTATTAGTTGGATCAGCTTGTAAAGCCTCATCATACTTTCTCATTGCTTTATTCAAATCATCTATATCATCAGATTGAGCTAATTGATTAGCTTCATTAACCAAACCAGAAACATATTCAGTAACATAAATATATTTGTAATTAATTCCCTCTATGTATTTACCAGTTGAATAAACTATTGAAACAGATTCACCGTTTAAAACTTGATCAATTGATCCAGATGACGGATTATTACCATTTGAATTTGGATTGTTAAGACCACTAAGATTTTGATCCTTAGCATTGCCGTTTAAGATAGATTGTAAACTATTTTCGGTTGCTCCTTTTAAATCTATTTTAAAAATTAATTTAATAGGAACTGGTTTTTTATGGTTAACTTCTATTCCAAATATTATAGTAAGTCCTAATATCTCTAACTTCTTAAGAGCAGCTCCATCAAATAAAACCTTATAATCACCAGTTGGTGAAACAAAGATATACTCATTTAATGATGAGTTCTTTGCAAATTCTTTTCTAAGATTTTCACCAGTATTTGGATCTAATTTTGGTAAAGCAATCATTTGTTTATAATCATTTAAAAACTCTGGCGAAAATACTTTCATAGATTCTCCTAGTTTTTCTTTAATAATATCAACTATGAAATTAGCAGGATTCTTAAATAAGGATATTAGTTTTTTAATTGCTGGTATTAGTTTTGAGAATATATCACAAAGTACAGATATAAATACCTTTATAGCTCCTAAGAAATCTTTTATTTTGTAATATCCACCTGAATCATTTGAGTTATTACCACCACTTTGATTACTACCACCACCATCACCACCAGTATTTATACTTGGTAATATACCTTCTACTATATAATATGTCTCAGTATCATACTCAGACTTCATATATCTATAAGCTATACCTATTTTGGTAGGATCTCCTTCAACACTTTGTCCGTAAATATCAGCAGAGTATTTATTAACTAATGGATTTTCTTCATATAGTTGTTTATTAACAACTCTTCTAGGATCTAATAAAGCACCAAAAGGATTGTTAGGCTCTTTAAGTCTTATTTGATTTGGTGGTATAGTTGTAGTTTCTCTTATAAATAATCTACTATTTACATTATTATCTCCGGGTAATCCTGAATTTATAACTGGAAAATTACTTGTTGTATCACTTATTGCCCTTCCAATTTGTGGAGCATTTAAAGTCCAGGTAATCTTTTTACTAATATCAGTTGGTAAGAAGTTACCTATTGAATAACCACCTTCTGTTCCATCACTTGAATCAAAGAATAAATATTCCCACGCTTCTAAGATATTATTCTGATTTAAATAAACATATGTAGATTCCTTATTTATACCAGCCTCTAATGGTATTCTAAATCTGTTACCTAAATTTAGATTTGTATTCGCATCATTAAAAAATGTAATATTAGTATTAGGAAAATCAAGCGTCTTATAAGTTTGTGTTATTTTTGAATATGTAATAGCGAATTTATATTGCTTAGTTGATTGAGTTGCACCTGTGTATGTGTTATTTTCAATAGTTATTTTATATTTAGTAGTTTCTATTATTAAGACATCACCTGGATCATTTACCTCTTTAGGAGTTCCTGAATTTACAACCTTAATACTTTCAAATGTATTAGTAGTTGAATCAATTCCTAAAAAATCCTTCGTATTAAGTGATGGAGGTGCGCTAGATGTCCATCCAAAAATACCATTACTTTGTTCGTAATACCACTCATAGATATTATCATAGAAATATCTTTCATATCCAGTACCCGAATAAACATCTCTTACTTTTATACTTAAAGTATCATCTAATATAAATTCAGTTAATCTAGTGCCCCAGTTATTTCTAGACTCATTAAAATTATTTATTACTTCTTCATATCTTCCGACTTTCCAACTACCTCTAGTTAATTTCTTAAAAATATAATTATCACTACCATTTATCCAAGTAAGCAAAGATTTATCACTCCAATATATTGGAGCTGTTTTATTCCAAATTCTAATAAGTGTAGTAGGTGATGTATCTAATTTAACATCGGGTGTAACACTATACAAACCAATCTCACCTGTTTTATAATTCCAATTATCAAATGTAAAATTTTTAATATTCTCATATCTACCAGCAACTGGAGTAGTAAATGCAACAAATGGCTGCCATGTTGTAATATTTCTAATAACATCAATATTAAAACTAGAATTATCGCTTATTGATATCTCAACCGTGTTTTTAACAAATCTTAATATTTCAGCTTCTCTTTCTGTAGGACTACCAGGTAGTTGATACTTTATCTTAGTAATAGGATCTACTCTGATTAATTTCATATCATAATCTACTTCAGGGTCTATCCATATTTGTTCACCATTAGCTATAGTTATCTTTCTTGGTCTATATGAATTTAATAGATTAGTAGGAATTGAAGCTGGAGTACCATCTGGGTTTTTAGCTCCATATTTTTTCATACTTCTAATAAATCCGTAAAGTGTCATTCCTTCAAGTATTGCTTGAACATTTTGAGTTGCTTCATCATTTATCTTTTGTCTGTACTTTACTTTCTCTTCCGGTGTTAGTTCACCTGGTTCTAGTTTATTAAATTTATAATCAACCGTGGTCATTAATAAATCAACATACTCACCTCTTTCATCATCAGAGAATGAAAGAACCGGTGAATTTGGTTCACCATCAGTTGTTGGATTATTAGTTTGAGCATCTCTATTTGTACCGTCATAAAATAATTGTTTATATTCTCTATATGGTTCACCACCACTAGGATTAGTTGGACTATCACCAAACCCTTCCCATTTATAAACAGGACCTCTTGTTCCAAAATTACCAAACCATCTAACATTTCTTTGTCTCTCAATCCAATCTGCCTTTTGAATACCTTGTGTACCAGCCGCTGCGTCAACATCTATAACCTCACCAAATTTTATATCACCATTAGTTCCTTTTATATATGATTGTATGTTAGATGATGGATCTATTTGATTACCCTTACTATCATAAAATCCAAATATTATAGATTGTGGTCTTTTATCTTTATTTGGATCTGTATCCTCAAAATCTAAACCGTTAAAGTCATCATCTAACTGACCTAAGTCATCATCATCAATGTCTATATAAACAAAATTATAATTCACATAAGGATCAAATTTACCTGTTGAATATATAGTTGATAATACTTGATATTCATATTTATTAGGTAATTCAGAACTATTTGTTCCAAATCCATTTGAGTTTGAAGCTGTTGGACTTATAGAAGCTGTTACACCACCACCATATCTTTTTAATTTTTTAGCTTCCATCTTTTTATTCAATGAATCTATCTTACCTATACCAGACTTTATATCAGCACCACCTCCAAAACCAAGTGCTTTAGGTCTACCAGTGCCGACTCCAAAGGGAACTCCACCATTTACTTTTGGTATTTTTGATGGACCACCAATTGCCATAACTCTAGCTGCAACATCTTCTATTTGTGCTAAATGTTGAATTAATAATTTCGCAATCTCTATGAAAGGTTTATATTGTTCTAAATATGATTTTATAATTGCTTTCTCTATGGCCTTTAGACCAACATCTTCCATAGACTTTGGTATTTCAATATGAGGAGTCTCAACATTTTGATTCTCAAATGAACTATTAACAGATCCTAAAGAAGCTTTAGTAACCGGACTCATACTATTATTTAGAAAAACAGCACTTGATGGAATTGCATAACCTGTAGGCTTTTTCCACTTTTCTGGATCTCCATCAATTGTTACTCCTAATGATTTAGCTAAGAATTTAAGAGTCTCAGCACTTTTACACTTATTTAGATTATAAACAGCCTTTGCTTTTTTGAGAGAATCAGCAATACCTAATTCACCTTGAACTGCACATTGTATTATATAAGGAATATTTGGTACTAGAAAGTTAGTTTTGCCTTCTTTACCAATACCTTTAAGAATAACGCTGTCTTGACCTGGTAAACCTAAAGAAACATGAAACTTACCACCACTTGGATAAAAAATATAACCCATTAAATTTTAGAAATTTTAAGGTATATATTCGGATATAGGTTATTCCTCCGAACCCATTTCTTTCTTAGAAATTAGATAATTAAAGTTATCAGCTAAGTCAAATTTGTACTTTGCACTTAATTTACCTGACATTTCACCACTAGAAAACTTAACTAAAATATTCATATCAATTAAAGTAGAATCATCCATATCAAGTTTTAATTTGATATTAAAATCATTCATCTCTTCATCTTCTTCATTAACATTGAAATTAACGTGATAATCAAATTTAATATTTAAATCATCATAATTCTTACGAAAGAATTCTCTTGATGGAACCATATTAAATATATTACCATTATTACCTAAAAAGTAAACAGGTCTTTCTAAACAACCCATCTTTTCAACTAATGTTTTGAATAGTTTCATTTTAACTGTACCACCAGATAATTTCCACTCATCATCTAACTTTTGAATATCATCAGGATGATTTGTTTTAAGTGAATTAGTTAATAAATTTTCAAGAATTTTAGAATTTAAAATAACAATTTTAGTTTCCATCCATTCTTTTTTAACTCTTTCTGCATCCATAAAACAATTATCTTTCATTTTCCAGATTTCAGACATTAAATCAGAGAACTTCAAAATGTTCTTATTAAATTCTTGTATAAATTCACCAAGGTGTTTGAATCTTGGATCCTTATGTCTTATATCATAATATTCAAAATAACCTATAGAATCAATTCTTTTAGTGTCTATGAACTTCTCAATATGTTGTTGGATATTCTTATTTGAGTTTTCATATAAAATTCTAATCCATTCTTGAGTTAGTTTATCCCATTTTGGTAAATATTCTTCTTTGTATAATTTATCAATATCAGTTCCTATAAGGTCATCAGCAAATAAATTAAAAGAAGCAGACTTTTGTGAAGCTAAGTTCTTATTTAAATAGAATGAAAATTGTTTACCATCTAATGTTTCAATAACTATATCTTCACCATATTCTTTATCTTTGTTTGGACCTATCCAATAAATAGATTTAATTCTTTCTGAATCTAATTTCTCATCAGGAATTAATTTATCAATTATATTTCTTGCTGTAATTCTAGCATTAACTAATTTATCCCAGTCTTCTTCTATACTAAAATCTACTGAATCAAATAAGCCATTTACTTTAGAAACTTCATCATCTACAACACATTTATTATCTACAAATTTACCAAGGTGTAATCTGTTTTTAGAAAGTAATAAGTTTTTAAGATCGGTTAAGAAAACTTCAGAGTTCTCAGAGTATCTTGCTTTAAGACCTCTATCTAATATATTGTCTAAAAATTCATTATTTAGAAGTACCATACTAACACATATTTCGTGTATTATATTCTTATTGGAATAATTCTCAGTCTTAGCTTCTTTGAATAATTTATAGTTTCTTAAGTATCTCATTTCTATTTTGACAATCCGATTTTAATATATATATTAAATATATTAACTCATTTTAATGAAACACTTAAAACCATATAAAAAATTTAAAGAGTCTTTAGTAATAGACTTACAATTCCAAGATATTGATTTAAAGGAATCTTTAGATATCTGGCATGATACTTTACTATCGTCTATTTCCGCAGAAGAAGTTGATTTATTTGATACCTTATTCTTACCAAAAGAAGAGTTTATAAATAATTTAGATATTGAATTTCTTGAAAATAGTGTTGAGTTTGTGAATGCTTTAACTAGTTTAAGATTGAAAAAATCAGAAGCTCAAAACACAGATACAATTGAAAGCTTTGTTAATAAACCTTGTAAGTTTATGTTTATCTATGGAATTGAAAGTAATGAATTAGAAAATCCTATTTATATTTTATTTCAAGTTTGGAATGAAACTCAAAAGAAATGGTCTGATGTCAAGTTATATACAGTTAATGAAAATATACAGATTTTTTATGATAAACTTTCAGGAAAAACGATTGAAGTTATTGATGGTGATGAAAAGTATATCTATGTTACATCAAATGGGAATGATTGGTTACTAAAAGATGAAGATAAAGAAAATGATATCTATAAGAAGTCATTAAGAAAAGAAGAGTTAGAAAAACTCCTTTCAGAAAGAAATGTTAAAATTTCAATAGTCTAATTACATTAACTGAGCTCTTATATAATTCATAAGAACATCATCTTTTTGTCTATTATCATCAGCAGTATACCACTTCCAAGTAAAAGTAGATTCCATAAAGTTTATTCTTTCTTTTAAGACAGTAATCCTATCAGCTATAAAAATATTATCTGTTTCATCAGATTCATATTCAATATTTAATTCACTACAAATAGCATAGATTGAAACTAAGTCATTCTCATCATAACTCCTAGTAGACTTTATATAAAGATCATTTAATTTTATATCATTAACTTTATCAGGATGTGTTAGTTTAACAATTTCTCTGTAAAGCTTTTTTATTTTTTCAGACCGAACAACTTTATTATCATTAACCTCCTCTTCCTCTTTCTCCTCAGCACTCTGATTTTCTTCCTTAGGTTCATCATTGATGACTTGTTCCTTTTCTTTTTGAGATTCATTATCAGCTCTTTCTTTTTCTCTAACCATTCTATCAATCTTCTCATTCATTCTCTTATCAATCATACTTTTTAATTCAGGATGTCTTAATAAGAACTCATTGATATTCTTTATGAAGTTAGTGTCAGCTTCACTTATAATTTCAGTCTTATATTCAAAGTCGGTTTCAACAAATTCTAGTTCTTTTAATAACTTTTTGTTTTCCAACTGTTTTATTTTGTCCATTTAGGCATTTCTATATTTGATAATTTATATATAATTAAAGCATTTGTTTGTTTTTAATTATGAATGGAGAAAGAAAAATAAAAAGATTTTCAGATTTTGATATGGATCCAAA
>Ga0209084_1003796_pt1 | contig 10933 bp, 11 predicted proteins | sample C_130820_MF_Meta_FD_187309 | JGI IMG/M metagenome (GOLD analysis project Ga0209084, IMG submission 187309) | Freshwater microbial communities from Lake Croche, Canada to study carbon cycling - C_130820_MF_MetaG (SPAdes) (version 2) | ecosystem: Environmental > Aquatic > Freshwater > Lake... | reverse complement strand
ATTCCCATTGAAGCCACAATAGCTGCTGGGTCTAATCCATGAGGCGTTCCAAATACCTCTTCAAAGCCGTCGACGCCACGTTGTGAAAGCGTTGAGAAGATTCCGCCACCATCATTGTTGATGACAAATATCTTGAGGTTGATTGCCTCTTTGTGAATAAGGCCAGTGAGATCATGCAGGAATCCAAGGTCGCCCAGCACTGCAATTGTCTTGCTACGCGTAGATGCAATACCTAACGCTGTTGAGATATTTCCATCGATACCCGCAAGTCCACGGTTGGCAAAGGTTTCAACGCCATCGCGAGCAACGGCAAAGCCCTCGAGATCACGGATTGGTCGCGATGATGAGATAAAGAGTGAAGTTCCTGTTGGAACTCCCACTGCAATTTCGCGAGCAATAAGTTGTTCAGACCAGGTAGAAATATCAGCGACCATCTTCATTGCACGAAGTGAATACTTCTTCCATTTCTCGGCGTATTCACTGTCAGCTGTTTGTACTTCAAGAGCAGGAAGTTGTATGAACTTCTGATCAGCCCTGCGGTCTGAGTCAACAGTTGCCATTCGTGGATCTATAACAATCTCTTTACGGGCCAGCTTGATAAATGAGTTGATAGAACGAGAAAGTGTTGTGCGGCCAATGACAACGACAGTATCTGGCGCAAGGTCCTCTGCAATTGTTTTGGAAGTAAGAAAGATGCTGGCATGTGAGCTCGCGTTCTTAAAAGTAAGTGGGTCTTCGGCAATAATCGGCCAACCAAGTTCTTTGGAAAACTTTTCTACAGATTCAGCGCTGAGTCCGCCGCGGTCGTGGCCGATGACCAGAACTCCACGAGTTGATTTTGTATAGAAAGTTCCTGGAGTTTTACGATCAAAGACTTTTGGTGAGGAAATCGTTAAATCACTAAGCCAGTTATCAGTGTTGTCACCAATGAGCGGTTCTTCAAATTGAATATTGAGATGCACGGGTCCTGATTGAAGTGAGTTAAATGGAAGTTCCATGGGATAGACGCTGCCGGATACATCTGCGAAGTAACGAACTGCTTTGCCGAAGATGCGAGCTTGTTCAGTTGTTTGGTTGGCACCGGTTTTACGCAGAGATGCGGGGCGATCTGCTGTGAGAATGAGAAGCGGAATATTTGTGTGCGACGCTTCCAGCACCGCAGGGTGATAGTTGGCAACAGCAGTTCCACTTGTACACACGATAGGCACTGGGCGGTTTGTAGCCTTTGCAATACCGAGTGCGAAAAATGCTGCTGTGCGCTCATCAATGCGCACATGAAGTTTGATTAAATTCTTCTTACTGGCTTGATAGAAAGCAAGAGATAGCGGCGCATTACGAGATCCGGGAGAAATCACAACATCTGTGACGCCTGCTTCAAGAATTTGGCGAACAATTACCCGAGCAAGCAACGTTGATGGATTAATCACAAGAGCTCCGCGGTCTTCATGACGCGATTCTTCCACCATTCATAGCGGTCAGGCGCCACTTCGTATGCGTTGAAAACTGGCTCAACTTCAGTGATTTCAATTTCACCATCAACGATTGGTAGCTCTGCGACATTGGCACCGAGTAGTGATCCGGTACCTAAGCCACAATCAAAGTTCATTTCTGGAAAAGATGCGGCAAAGATAAGCCCGTAATTTATTCCGATAGCGGTTTCGAGCGCACTTGATACCACCACCGGAAGTTTGTGATGTTCAGCCAATTTATGAGCACGTCTGATGCCACCAAGTGGTTGTACTTTGAGCATCAAGATATCTACAGCGCCACTGAGATCAACGGCAAATGGGTCAGTGGCTTTGCGCAGAACTTCATCTCCCGCAATTTTGATATCAATTTTTAAATTTTCTTTGAGTGCACGTAACTCTTCAATTGTGGCACATGGTTGCTCAACATATTCAAGTGGGCCTATGTTTTCGTAGATCGCGCGCAAGTTGGTGATTGCTTCTTGAACTGACCAATTTCCATTCACATCGATACGTAACCTGGCTTGTGGGCGTAAGGCCTTTACCTTTGCAAGGCGCGCAATATCTTCAGAAAGATTCTCGCCAACTTTAACTTTAAAGGTACGCACTCCTGGAAATGAGTTAACGATTCGCTCAAGGTCTGCTGAACCATTTAACGCCGGGATGGTGCCATTCACCTTGACTGAATTTCGAAACAACTGTGGGCGTGGCTGCGTGGCTGCCTCAATCGCACTCATCAGCCATGGTGCAGATTCTGCATATCCGTATTCGAGAAAGGGTGAAAATTCTCCCCATCCGTATTCACCTTGAAAGAGTGCAACTTCTCTGACGTTGATGCCTCGAAAATTACTCTTCGTCGGTAGCGCAACTACGCGCATTGTTTCAAACAGAGATTGATCCATAAGTTAAGGTCGCTTGGGAAACTTTCCAAAGTCAGGCTTGCGCTTCTCTTTATAAGCATCGCGTCCCTCTTGGCCTTCTTGGCTTAAGTAGAAGAGAAGGGTGGCATCTCCCGCAAGTTGTTGAACTCCAGCAAGTCCATCATCTGCTGCATTCATAGAAGCTTTAATCAGACGAAGTGCCATTGGAGAGTTCTGCAACATCTCGCGACACCAGGAAACAGTCTCTGCTTCAAGTTCTTTCAGTGGAACAACTGTGTTAACCAGACCCATTGATAGCGCTTCTTGCGCATCATATTGACGAGTTAAGAACCAAATTTCGCGAGCTTTCTTCTGACCCACATTTGCAGCCAATAAGCCAGAACCATAACCACCATCGAATGAACCGACCATTGGTCCGGTCTGGCCAAACTTTGCGTTATCGGCCGCGATAGAGAGATCGCAGACAACATGAAGTACATGTCCCCCGCCGATTGCCCAACCTGCAATCATTGCAATAACTGGTTTTGGTGTGCGACGAATTTGTACTTGCAAATCTAAAACATTGAGTCGTCCAACACCTTGTTGTGAAAGTGAATCATCACCTAAATATCCATCATCACCGCGAACGCTGATGTCGCCACCAGAACAGAATGCTTCATCACCTTTACCAGTAAGAATAATTACGCCAACTTCTGAATTGTCACGCGCTAAATCAAATGCAGATTTCAATTCGATAATTGTTTGAGGGCGAAATGCATTGCGTACTTCTGGGCGATTAATAGTGACCTTTGCAATTCCATCAGCAACTTCATAAGTGATATCTGTAAATGCGTCTCCGCCAGGACCTGTCACCCATGCTGGGATGGTGCGGTCACCAAAATCACGCTTTATAGGCTTGCTCACGATTCCTCCATTTGGTCTACGAGCGATAGCCTACGCGGGCAATGGAGCAGAACGCACAACGAGAACTTCGCGCAGTCGATCCCGATTGGACTGTACGCGAATTAATGGCGCGCCTAGCCAAAGCCCTCGATTCAGATGGTCCCGCCCTTACCTTCGGAGCAACATCAGCCACCCATGTCCCAGATGACATCAGTGTTGTACTTGCAACTACTGGAAGTTCTGGAGTTTCAAAAGCCGTTGGAATATCTGCCTCAGCACTGCGCGCATCAGCACAAGCTTCGAATACATTTTTAGCAGCAGTGCCAGGTAATACATGGTCACTGCTTCTTCCACTTACACATATAGCCGCCGTCAACGTTTTACTTCGTGCAAAAGAATTAGGTACTGAAGCAATTGATCTACGTAATCACAGTGGCGCATATCCACCGGCAGATTTCACGTCAATAGTTCCTACCCAACTTTTCCGTGCACTCAACCACGATGAGAATCTTTTAAAACATCTCATTGATGCAAAAACTGTATTGGTGGGTGGAGCACACCTCTCATCAGATCTGCACCAACGCGCACTGGAAGCCGGCATCAACATTGTGACCACCTACGGTATGACTGAGACAACCGGCGGCTGCGTTTATAACGGATCACCCCTTGAAGGTGTGGAGGTTTTGATAACCGCAGATAGCAGGATTGCAATAAAAGGTAAGACTCTTGCAAAGAGTTATATCGACGATGAAAAGTCATGGAACTCGAATCTGATTGACGGATGGTTTCACACTTCAGATTTAGGTCACCTTGAAGATGGCAAACTTGTAGTCGATGGAAGAGTCGATGATGTTATTATCTCAGGTGGAGAAAATCTCTCACTTAGTGCCATCGAAAATTCTTTGCACTCTCACTTTTCCGATAGTAACTTCTCAGCTTTCGCAGTAAGTGATCCACAGTGGGGCGATGCTCTTCATCTTGCAGTTGAAACAGATGCAACTCTTGATCAAACTGCAATTACTGATTATCTAGTAGAGATTTTTGGGGTTATCGCAAAACCAAAAGGGTTTCTTCAGGTAGCTAATTTTCCACTCATTGGAATTGGTAAAGTTGATCGCAAGAAGTTGGCAGAAATTTTCTTGGGAGGCTCACATTAATATCTGGGTTCAAGGTGCTCGTCCACGCACACTTCCTGCAGCTATCGCACCTGTTGTTGTTGCTACCGTTTTAGCCGGTAGTAACTGGAGGCCCATCCAAGCTTTATTGGCACTCATTGTTAGTTTGTCACTTCAAATCGCAGTTAATTATTCGAATGATTACTCCGATGGAATTCGTGGAACCGATGACAATCGAGTAGGTCCAGTTCGCTTAACTGCATCAGGTTTAGCACCAGCTGAATCTGTAAAACGTGCAGCCATACTTTCATTTGCAGCTGCATCTATCGCAGGGCTTGCATTGGCATCTCTTTCCTCATGGTGGGTAATTCTGGTTGGCGTTGCAGCAATTGCAGCTGCATGGGGTTACACAGGTGGCAAGAACCCTTACGGTTATAAAGGCTTGGGTGAAATGTCAGTCTTTATCTTCTTCGGAGTTGTTGCAACCATGGGAAGTTACTACGTACAAACGTTAGAAATTAATTGGGTCTCATTTGCTGCATCTGTGCCCATGGGTTCACTTTCTTGCGCGCTTTTAGCAATCAATAACATTCGTGACAGGGCTCAAGATCTCATAGTTGGGAAGAAAACACTTGCCGTGCGCCTGGGAGATCGTGGTGCACGTAATCTATTTGTGGCACTTATTCTCTCTGCCTACATCTTTGCCGCGCTCACAGGTCGCGCCTGGTCAATTCTGACTCTGCTTACTTTGCCGCTAGCGATACCTGTTTGCAGAGAAGTTCTTTTGGGCGCTTCCGGTCAAGCGCTCATCCCATTGCTCGGAAAGACCGGCAAATTACAACTTGCCTTCGCTCTTGTATTCGCTCTCGCACTTTGGCTCTAAGGTCATAGAATTACACCATGATTAAATTCGAAGGCTTCCTCTTCATTGCAGCACTTGCGATTGTTCTCTTCGCATTTATCGATTGTGCAAGACGCGATGAGACTGAAATTCAGAAATTGCCTAAATGGGGTTGGTTACTTGCAATTTTATTAACTGGTTCTATCGGTTCAATTATTTACTTGGTAATCGGCAGAGGCCCACTTGCGAAATTTCCAAAGAAGAAGCCGCAGAAGCGGATATTGCCACCCGATGATGATCCTGATTTTTTACGCGGGATTTAATAACTTCTATAAGCCAGAGTACGTGTGCTTTCCAGTTCCCCAAACATTCACATATACGTAATTAAATAAGAATGTAGAGCCTGCAAAGATACAGAGCCACGCAGCTCGACGACCGCGCCAGCCAACTGTTACGCGAGCATGTAGGTAAGCAGCGTATGCAACCCATGTAATAAATGCCCAGGTCTCTTTTGGATCCCAACCCCAATAACGTCCCCATGCACTTTCTGCCCAGATTGCTCCGGCTATAACTGCAAATGTCCACAATGGAAATACAAATGCAACAAGTCGATATGAAAGCTGATCTAAAACTTCTAAGGAAGGAACGCGCTTAAGCCACGCTGGTCTTTCTCCTCTGCTTTCGACACGTTCCAGATAGAGATACGCACCAGCCACAACATTGGCGAGTAAGAAGACTCCTCCAGAAATAATCGCTGAGACAACATGGATGACAAGCCATGTTGATTTGAGCGCAGGTACAAGTGGCGCGCTATTTCGGTAGAGAAGCGTGATTGCAGTACCAAGAGTGAGTAGAACTGAGATAGAGATAAAGAGTCCGAGCCAACGAAGGTCATACTTTCTCAACGCAACTAAATATGCCCCAGTAAATGCAAGTGCACCAGTGATTGAAAATTCATACATATTTCCCCAAGGGACATGCTTTGCAGAAATTCCTCGAGCTACTACACCTGCTAGTAGAAGAAAGAAGGCAAGAATCATCATCGCAGTTGCGATGCGAGCCGCGCGTTCAGTGCGTTTGTAATCAAGAGTCTTAGTGAGCAAATTGCCCTCTGTTTTATCCGCACTTTCTGGAGCGCGCACAGCGAATGCTGTCTCAAACGCGTGAGCAATAAATGAGATCGTAAAGACTGACATCGCTGAATAAACAAAATAGTTTGAGATGTAGGCCCACGTCGTCTGCATTACTTTTCTCCTTTGATATGTTTAACAAAATCATTTACTTCTGCTTCTAGCCCTGGTGCGCTGTTCTTTGCTAGCGCTGCAACTTCTACTCCTGAATTCGTTGTGCGAATCCATATTCGACGTCGTCGTCCATACAGTGAAGAGAGCAGGCCAAGGACGGCAACAATACCGCCGATGAGTGCATACCGCTTTCCGGGATCATCGACTACTTGAAGGTTGATCCAAGGAATAGCTGTCTCCAATGTGATTGACCCTCCACGATAATTAAAAGTCTCACCTGGTTTAACTGAACCTAGACCAATTTGTTTCAACTTACTTGTATCAATTTTATATACCGACTGTGGGACTCCTGAATCGAGACCTAAATCTCCTTCCCAAATAGAGAAGAGGAGTTTGGGATCGAGAAGCTCTGGAAAAATGGAGATTGCGCCTTGTGATGTAGTTCGTGCATTCGTTGGAACAAAAGATGCAACGAATCCCACTGAAGGTTTTGCATCTGGAACTTTTATGGCACCAATTGATCTCAAGTTTCCATCCTGAGGCAAGAAGGGCACAGGGCCTTGGAAAACTATCTTCTTCTCTGAATCTCTCACCGTTACTACTGGGCTATAGCCATTCGCCTGTAAATAAACTCGAGTATTTCCAAAAGTTAGAGGTTCGTTGACTTTAAGAATCTTCTTTGAAGTTTTTCCAGAATCTGTCACTGTGACCCAAGCCGTGTAATCCTTTGGGGCATTTGTCTTCGGATCATATAGAGCAACAAATCTATCTACCTTTACCGTGAAGGGCGGCAGTGAGTTCGCATTTATTAATTTTCCAAATGAGAGAGTGTCATAAGTCGTTGGCACGTTGATAAATCGCTCGCCCACATTGACGATTGCATCTCCGCGCATTCCAAATAGAGAGCCGAAACTTACTCCGATAAGAATGAGGATCAGTGAGAGATGGAACAGAAGATTTCCGGTCTCTCTCAGGTAGCCCTTTTCGGCAGAAATTGAATCGCCTTCAACCCGCACTCTAAATCTTTTTTGCTTGAACCATATTGCTGCCGATTCCAGGGATGCAGTACTTGCGCTAATTTCTTGATGAAAAGAAAGTCGGTTGAGATTCTTCGGGGTAACGGGAGGAGGAGCGAGCATTGCTTTGTAATGCTCAACGCTTCTAGGTAATACACAACCGATTAATGAGATGAATAGAAGTATGTATATCGCACTAAACCAGGGCGACCCATAGACATCAAAAAGTGAAAGGCGGTCATACCAAATAGATAGAGCAGGATTGTTAGTGAAGAAATCACGTACCGCCATGGGATTGGTCATTCTCTGCGGTATGAGAGAACCTGGGATTGCTGCAACTCCCATGAGCATCAACAGAATCAGAGCTGTACGCATACTTGTTAATTGGCGCCAAGCAAATCTCAATAAGCCAGTGAAACCTAACTCTGGAATTTCAACTTGATTTGTCATTAGATCACCGGCGCAAAATCTGAAATAAGTGAACGTAGAGAGATCATGAGATCTGCCCAAATTCCTGTAAGTTGAAGGAGTCCGATAGCAATTAAGAGAACTCCGCCCACTTTAGAAACAAGGCCACCACGTTTGACCATAAATTTACGGAACGCCTCTGACTTATCAAAGAAAATTCCAGTTGCAATAAATGGCAAACCTAATCCAAGACAATAACCAAGCGAGAGTATGGCTCCACGTAGCGCACTTGATTCTTGAAATGCTAAAGCTTCAACGCTTGCCAGCGCGGGACCAATACATGGAGTCCAGCCAACTCCAAAGAGGAATCCAAGTAACGGTGCACCGATTAACCCACCCGTTGTGGAAATTTTAGGTTTGATTGTTGGCATCAGCGGAAATGCCCCAAGAAATATCACTCCCATTAAAATTGTAAAAACACCAAGGACTCTTGTAATTATCGCTTCATTGGCAGCAATGTGCGCGCCAATTTCACCGAACAAGGCACCGTATGAAACAAAGAGTGCAGTAAATCCCAGAACGAAGAGCAAGGAACCAAGAAAGACTTTTCCGCGTGATGTAGAAAATCCTGCTGCAAAGGAGAGATAGCCAGGAACTAGCGGAAGCACACATGGAGATAAAAATGAGATCAACCCTGCAAGTAGTGCAAGGGGAAATGCTGACAGCAAGAAACCACTCATGAGGTGGTTGACAATGAAGTCACTCATTCTGCACTGACTTTCTCAATCAATTCTGAAAGTGAAGCAACCGTGACGGCACCTGATATTCGTGCCGCAACTTTGCCGTTTTTATCAATCACCACAGTTGAAGGAATTGCGTTAGCAGGTAGGGATTTTCTAAACCCAATCAATATTGCATCATCAATCAGAGTTGGATAAGGCACTGCACGCTTTCGAACAAATGCTTCAGCGTTGACCGGATTATCGCGAGTTAATATTCCAATAAATTCAACTTCTGGGTGCATACGAGATGCTGCTGAGAGTGTTGGCTCTTCTGCTCGACAAGGTGAACACCACGATGCCCATACGTTAACAACAGCAACTTTGCCCACAGTAAATGTGTAATTTGTGCCCAGTAACGTCATGCCGGAAATCTTGGGTGCAGCGATTCGATCTGAAGATTTAATGAATGTGACTGCGCCGCTTCCTGAAATAAAACTCTCTTCCGCTTTTGATGCTCCTCCGTTACTGCATCCCGCAAGCAGAAGTAGCGGGATGAGTGCGAGGGCTATTTTTTTCATATTATTTCTGAGGCAGTAAATGCTTAGCGGGTTCTAAATATGAAGTTCCAGTAATCATGCCTTCGTCATCGAAATGAACACTAGTTACTGAAGCCAATGTGCATTCGCGTTTACGAGGATCGTGAAGCAGGCGCCTACCTTCAATTGCACTTCTGAGAATCCAGATAGGAAGCTGATGTGAAACTACAATTGCATCTTTTCCTTGAGCTGCTTTATTGGCATCAAAAATCGCCGCAAGCATTCTTGAAATTTGTTCTTCGTACGGTTCTCCCCAGGATGGTTTCCAGGGATTGTATAAATGTTTCCAGGAAGCTGGATGGCGCAGTACACCGCTGCCTAACTCAAATTTCTTTCCTTCAAAAATATTGCCAGCTTCAATGAGTCGCTCATCTGTGTGAATATCAATTGAATGTGCACGTGCAATTGGTGCTGCAGTTTCTTGAGCTCGTTGTAATGGTGAAACATGAAGTGCACCAAGTTCAAGAGACTTCGACCAATCGCCGATAACTTCAGCCATCTGTTGACCACGATGAGATAAACGCCATCCAGGTTGGCGACCGTAGAGAATCTTTTCTGGATTTTCTACTTCACCGTGACGAATCACGTGCACTGTCGAGGTCATGGCGCTAATCATAAAGCGTCCATTTCTACCTCTTATCGCTAGGGTAGTGACATGGCACTCACCTCAAAACGAGCTGCCTTTTTCGATGTAGATAACACCCTCGTGCGGGGGTCGACGCTCTACTTTCTCGGAAGAGGTATGTACCAACGCGGCTTCTTCACCAAGGCAGATATCTCTCGTTTTGTAGTCGCAAATCTCCGATTTCGCATGACCGGAACTGAGAAGAAAGAAGTTATCGAAAAGTTTCAAAATGCAGCAACTGATTTTATTGGCGGACATAGAGTTGATGAGATCAAGAAAATTGGCGAAGAAATTTATGACCAGTTTGTCTCTCCCAAACTGTGGCAAGGAACTTTCGAAATAGCTAAAGCACATTTGGATAAGGGCGAAGAAGTTTGGCTAGTTACTGCCGCTCCACAAGATATGGCTGACATTATTGCTAGTCGACTCGGATTAACTGGCGCGTTAGGAAGTAAGGCGTGTATTGAAAATGGAATGTATACCGGGGCGCTAGAAGGTAAATTACTTCATGGAATCGAAAAAGCTCTTGCGATCAAAGATCTAGCAAAAAATCATGGATTCGATCTAGAAGATTGTTACTCATATTCTGATAGCCACAATGACATTCCGCTTTTGCAAGCAGTAGGACATCCATCTGCAATTAACCCCGATGCAATTCTTCGAATTCGCGCACTTGCAGAAGGTTGGCCGATTCACGATTTTCGTCGCGCCCGTTTTATCAATCGATTACTAGGACCAGCAGTCAGCAGATTAGCTGCCGTTGCTACCTGGCTTACTCCGCGCAAACGCTGACGTAATTCGCGCCAGTACCTCACTTACCGCTATCGTTGGCAGGTTATGGAAATTCGTTCTTATGCCGATTATTTGCGCGCACTTGATGATGCAGCGCTCATCTCCATTTTTACTCATCGCCCGGATTTAGTGACACCAGTTCCACCAGATATCGCCAGCCTTGCAGTTCGCGCATCATCTGCGCCAAGTCTTGCGCGTGCAGTCGATGGACTTAATAAGTGGCAATTACAAGTACTAGAAGCCTGCGCAGTTCTCAATGAACCGTTTTCCGAGAAAGAAGTAGCGGCATGCACAGATAAATCTGCGATATTTATTATTCCGGGGCTCATTGGACGAGGTCTTCTC
>Ga0209084_1003794_pt1 | contig 10933 bp, 6 predicted proteins | sample C_130820_MF_Meta_FD_187309 | JGI IMG/M metagenome (GOLD analysis project Ga0209084, IMG submission 187309) | Freshwater microbial communities from Lake Croche, Canada to study carbon cycling - C_130820_MF_MetaG (SPAdes) (version 2) | ecosystem: Environmental > Aquatic > Freshwater > Lake | place... | reverse complement strand
TCTAACCAACACAGCGCAAATCTTCGCCGACCTGCGCACGTACTGGAGCCTCGACGCGATTGAAAAAGCCTCCGGCCAACAGCTCAGTGACCCCTTGGTCGGCGACGGCATTCTCCACCTGATCAACTCGGGAGCCGCCGCCCTCGACGGCACAGGCCAGTGCAGCGATGGGCAGGGCCAACCGGTGATGAAGCCGCACTGGGACATCAGCGACGAGGAAGTCGCCAAATGCCTGGCGGCCACCACCTGGCATCCGTCGATTTCCGAATACTTCCCCGGCGGCGGCATGAGCACCCGCTACCGGACCCGCGGCGGCATGCCTGCCACCATGCTGCGCCTCAACCTGGTCGATGGCCTCGGGCCCGTCCTGCAACTCGCCGAAGGGTACACCATCGAATTGCCCGATGCGATTCACGATGCGCTCGACCAACGCACCAACCCGACCTGGCCGACGACTTGGTTTGCCCCCATTCTCAATGGCAGCGGCCCGTTCCGCAGTGCCTACGAGGTGATGAACCACTGGGGAGCGAACCATTGCGTGATGACCTGCGGCCACGTCGGCCACCTCTATATCACCCTCGCCTCGATGCTGCGCATCCCAGTGTACATGCACAACGTGGACGCAGCCCGCATCTTTCGCCCCAGCGCCTGGAATGCCTTTGGCACGGCGAGCCTAGAAGCCGCCGACTTCCGCGCCTGCCAGACCTACGGGCCGCTCTACGGCAGAAGGTAATTTACCCGGAGTGTGGGTTCAGTCTTCGGGCACGAGTATGACCTTGCGGCAATTGACCGGTTGCCAGGCCTCGGCGACCGGGCGGAGGGTGAGGGTGGCCTTGCTGCCTTTGGTGAGAGTGATGCTGCCGACTCGGCCCGTCTGAAAGGACCCATAATCGGCGGTTTTTGGCACGGAATAGGCGAGGGTGGCCACGCCCTGGACTTTGAGGACAGCACCGGCAAAGGGCGTGGCGGTTTCGATGAAAACGGCGAATTTGCCATCGCGATCGGTGCATAAATCCCAGGATGCGCTGTCGCACGGATCCAACCAGAAGCCGATATTGCCGCCTTTGGCATTTTGTTCGAAGCGGATGTGCGTGCCGGCTAGATGAGCATCCGCCCCCAGCAGAGTGAAGCTACCATCCACCCCCGCGTGGCCGCTCGCTGCGCCATGGACTTTGGGCTTGCCTTGGATGAGCACTTTAAGCGTCGAGCTAATGGCATCGGGCGCGGCCGACGGCACACTCAGCAGCGGGCCCTGGTCGGATTTTGCGATAGCCAGCGGCGCGCCGCCGGCCAGCAGGGAGGCCGCCTTAATCTCATTGGCAAGGCCAGGGATGAGCAACTTGCCATCGGCTGGCCAGTTGAACACATGCAGGTAGAGCCAGGTGTCGTTACCGGCATCCTTGACGGTGCAGCGGCCCCAAGGCAATTGTTTGAAGGGAGATGCATGGGTACCGTAGATGGCCTCGCCATTGACTTTCATCCAGGTGCCGATGCCCTTGAGAAGTTGGATCGATTCGGCGGGAATTTCGCCATCGGCCGTAGGGCCGACGTTGAGCAGGTAGTTGCCGCCCTTGCTGGCGATATCGACGAGATTGGTGACGAGGGTGGTCAGCGATTTCCAATGGTGATCGTCACTCTTGAAGCCCCAAGTGTCGTTCATGGTCATGCAGGTTTCCCAATCGCGACCCGGAAAGCCGGTGGCGGGAATCTCCTGCTCGGGCGTCTCCGTGTCGCCCGGGTAATCACCGCCCAAGCGGTTGTTATGAATGATGCCGGGGCACTGCCCGAGCAGCTTGGCCAACTTCGCCGCCCGTGGCGGCGTCATCAGGTGCGGCGTGTCCCACCACAACACATCCGGCCGGTATTGATTCAAAATTTCCGTGACTTGGGGCACGGCCACCGTGTCGAGGTATGAGTCGAAGCTGCCTTTTTGGGTATCATCCCAGCCTTCGCCGTCCTGCATGCCCATTTTGGCGCCGCCGGGGTTGTTCCAATCCTGGGCCTGGGAATAGTACAGACCGAATTTGAGACCCTGGGCTCTGGCGGCCGTGGCCAGCGGGGCAATGAGGTCCTTTTTCCACGCACTGGCATCCACCACATTCCACTTGCTCGCGGCGCTAGGAAACAAGGCAAAGCCATCGTGATGCTTGGCGGTGATAATCATGTAACGCATGCCCGCCTGTTTCGCCAGAGCCACCCAGGCCGCAGGATCGTACTTGGCTGGATTGAAGCGCTGGGCAAACGCGCGGTAATCACTCACCGGAATTTTCGCGTTCCACATGATCCACTCGCCAATATCGCCGACGGGTTTGTCCTTGTAGGTACCGGCAGGCACCGCGTACACGCCCCAATGAATGAACATGCCAAACTTGGCCTCGCGCCACCAGCTCATGCGCGCATCCCGCTGGGGCGGCGTTTCGCTGGCGTACGGATCGCCCTCCAGCGCTTGCGCCGCGGGAACGCGCGCTGCTAGCAGCAACAACGCCGCAAGGAATAAATATTGAAGCATGGGGTTACTACGTGGCCGCCGCTGGGTTTTTTGCAGACATAGCGAAAAACGCGACAATTTCCCGGCATCAGGGGCAATTTTTCCCATCATCATATCCTGATAAGATGATTAGTCGCTTGCCAGCTATAGAAAACCAGGTATCTTCGGCGCATGCCCCAGGCCGATTCCAGCACTGACCTAAACCAAGCCCTCGCGCAACGCATTCTGGTCCTCGACGGGGCGATGGGGACGACGATCCGCAGCTACGGGCTGAGCGAGGCGGATGCCCGCAGCGCGCGCTTTGCCAGCAACGACAAGGATTTGCTCAACAACGGCGACATTCTCTCGGTGACCTGCCCGGAAGTCATCGGCGATGTGCACAAGCGATTTTTCGAGGCTGGAGCGGACATTTGCGAGACCAACACGTTTTCGGCGACCACCCTGGCGCAGAGCGAGTTTTTTGTAGCGGATCCACGCGAGCGGGGCGGGCGCAAGGATCCGGAATTTTACCAAAATATCTTGGAAAACCCGTTCCTCAACGAGCTCGCTTGGGAACTCAACGTCAAGTCCGCCCGCCTGTGCCGCCAATGGGCCGACGCCATCGGCAGCGATAGCGGCCGCCGCCGCTACGTGGCGGGTGCCATTGGTCCGCTCACCGTGTCGCTGAGCAACTCGCCGGATGCCGACGACGCAGGCTTCCGGGTGGTCACGTTTGACCAGGTGCTCGCCGCTTACAAACAGCAGATTCGGGCGTTGATGGAGGGCGGATGCGATATTCTCATGATCGAAACCATCTTTGATTCGCTCAATGCCAAGGCAGCAGCCGTCGCAGCTCTGGAGGTGTTCGAGGAAACCCACACCCAGCTGCCCATCATCCTCTCGGCGGCCGTCGGCCTCGGCGGCGAAACCATGATCTCCGCCCAAAAGGTCGAGGCGTTTTGGAATGCCTTCGCCCACGTCAAACCCTTGGCCATCGGCCTCAATTGCTCGCTCGGGCCCGACTTGATGCGCCCCCACTTGGAAGAACTCGCCGCCTGCGCCAGCACCTGCATCTCCTGCTACCCGAATGCCGGATTGCCCAATCCGCTCGCTCCCACCGGCTTCGACCTCGGACCCCAACAAATGCACGACTTCATGGCTGACATCGCCCGCGCCGGCTTGCTCAATCTAGCAGGCGGCTGCTGCGGCAACACCCCCGAGCACGTCGCCGCCATCGCCCGCGCCGTCGCCCAGGTCCCCCCGCGGGTCGTGCCGGTGGTGGGGTAAAGCGAAACGCGGAGACGGGGAGATCGCAGAGGGAGTCGCAAAGAGAAACCAGATAGATCAAGTCATGAAAACGACAGAAGAACTCAATCACCTGTCAGGTGCGATCACTGATGCCGCGATGGAAGTCCATCGCGAGTTCGGACCTGGATTGCTGGAGCGGGTCTATGAGGCAGCACTGGCGAGAGAGCTCGGGTTGCGCGGAATCTCCAGCCGGCGGCAGGTCCCCGCTCAAGTGTTCTACAAAGGACATGTCCTCGACGAAGAAGCTTACCGGATTGATCTGTTAGTTCAGGAATGCGTGGTGGTTGAACTCAAGACGGTCCCTTCACTCTTACCGATTCACGAGGCTCAACTTCACACCTACATGCGGCTGTCGAACAAATGCCTAGGCCTGCTCATCAACTTCAACGTCATTTTGCTTCGCGACGGCATCAAACGCCACGTGATCAACTTCCCCGACTCATTCTCCGCGCTTCTCTCAGCGACCTCAGCGTTTCTGCGTTTCGATTGAACCAACATGCAAACCATCCCCCACGCCCTGCGGCTCTCTGGCTCCGAGGCCTACAACCACTCCGCCGACAAACGCTTCCTGATGATTGGCGAGCGTGCCAACGTCGCCGGCTCACCCCAATTTGCCAAGCTCGTGCGGGCCGGCCAGCTCGAGGCGGCGGTGGACATCGCGCGCCAGCAAGTGGCCAACGGCGCCAACGTGATAGATATCTGTTTTGATGATGGCCTGATAGATGGCGAGGCGATGATGACGCGTTTCCTGCACCTGCTGCAGGGCGAACCGGATGTCGCAAGGGTGCCCATCATGGTCGATTCCTCCAAGTGGGAAATCATCGAAGCGGGCCTCAAATGCCTGCAAGGCAAGGGCATCGTCAATTCCATCTCCCTCAAGGAAGGCGAGGCCACCTTCATCCGCCAAGCCCGCCACATCATGCGCTACGGCGCCGCGGTGGTGGTCATGGCCTTCGATGAAAATGGCCAGGCCGCCTCCTACAGCGAGAAAATCCGCATCTGTGAGCGAGCCTACCGCTTGCTCGTTGATGAAGTTGGCTTCAACCCGGATGATATCATTTTCGACCCCAACATTCTAACGGTAGCCACCGGCATCGACGAACATAACAATTACGCACTGGATTTCATCAATGCCACGCGCTGGATCAAGCACAACCTTCCGGGCGCGAGGGTCAGCGGCGGGGTATCCAATATTTCCTTTGCCTTCCGGGGCAATAACGCGCTGCGCGAGGCGATGCACTCGGCATTTCTCTATCATGCGACGCAAGCCGGCATGGACATGGGCATCGTCAACGCCGGCATGTTAGAAGTGTATGACGAGATTCCCAAGGAGTTGCTCACCTGCGTCGAGGACGTGTTGCTCAATCGCCGCGCGGATGCCACCGAACGCTTGCTCGAACTCGCCGAACGCTTCAAAGGCCAGGGCGGCAAGAAACTCGAGGAAGACCTGAGCTGGCGCGATGAAACGGTCGAAAAACGCTTGGAACACGCCTTGCTCAAAGGCATCGACCGCTTCATCGATGAAGACACCGAAGCGGCCCGTCTGCTTTACGGCCGCCCGCTCAAGGTCATCGAAGGGCCGTTGATGGATGGCATGGGGGTGGTCGGCGATCTATTCGGGGCCGGCAAAATGTTTCTGCCGCAGGTGGTCAAATCCGCCCGCGTGATGAAAAAGGCCGTCGCTTGGCTCACGCCGTTCATGGAGGCGGAAAAGGCTGAGTTCCTGGATGCAGACATCGCGGCAATTCTCGCCGCTGACCCGTCGCTCACTGCCGACGAAGCCCTGCAACAAGCCCATCGCGGCCGCTCCGCCGGGCGCTTCCTCATCGCCACCGTCAAGGGCGACGTCCATGACATCGGCAAAAATATCGTCGGCGTGGTGCTCTCGTGCAATGGCTACGAGGTCACCGACATGGGCGTGATGGTGTCCTGCGACAAGATATTGGAAAAAGCCCGCGAGCTCGGTGCGGATGTCATCGGCCTATCCGGCCTGATCACCCCCTCGCTTGATGAAATGGTTCACGTCGCCAAAGAAATGCAGCGCGCCGGCATGAGCCTACCCCTGCTTATCGGCGGGGCCACCACCTCAGCCGCCCACACCGCGATCAAAATCGCCCAACATTACTCCGGCCCGGTGGTCCACGTGCTCGACGCCTCGCGCTCGGTGCCCACCACCACCTCCCTGCTATCCAAGGACCGCCGCGACGCGTTTGTGGCGGAAAATCTAGCAAAGCAGCAACGGCTGCGCGACACCTTTCTCAGCGGCCCGAAGAAAGCCACTCTGAGCCTTGCCGAAGCCCGCGCCGCCAAACCGGTGTTTGATTGGTCCAGCTACACGCCGCCCGTACCCGGATTTCTCGGGACGCGCGTCTGCGGGCAGGACGCGGAAAGTGGCGCGGGCATTCTGCCCGGATTGGACCTGCGGGAATTGGTTGAATACATCGACTGGACCCCGTTTTTTCATACATGGGAATTGCGCGGCGTCTGGGATCGAGCGGCGGGGGTCCTCAAAACCCGCAACGCCGCCGCCGCCGAGGAAGCCGCCAAACTCCATCAGGACGCGCTGCTCTGGATCGATCGCATCCTCACCGAAAACCGCTTGCATGCCCGCGGCGTGTACGGCTTCTTCCCAGCCAATGCTCACGGTGACGATATCATCATCTGGACCGACGAAGCGCGCAGCGTCGAGCGCACCCGCCTGCACTGCCTGCGCCAGCAACTCGCCAAAGAGTCCGGCAAACCCAACGTCGCGCTCGCCGACTGGGTGGCACCCGCCACCTATCGAGATTACCTCGGCGGCTTCGTCGTCGCCATCCACGGGGCAGACGAATTTGCTGAGGAGTTGGACCACGCGCACGACCCGTACGGCAGCATCATGGTCAAGGCCATCGCCGACCGCTTTGCTGAGGCGTTTGCCGAATTGCTGCACCACCGCGCCCGGGTGGAGTGGGGCTACGAGACGAGCGCCGAACTAACCACGGAGCAACTCATCCATGAAACTTACCGCGGCATCCGGCCCGCCCCCGGCTATCCGGCGCAACCCGACCACAGCGAAAAGCCGCTACTCTTCGCCCTGTTGGACGCCACCGCGGCGACCGGAGTTGTGCTAACGGAAAGTTGTGCGATGCACCCCGGTGCCGCGGTGTGCGGTCTGTATTTCTCCCACCCTGACAGTCATTATTTCGCTATCTCCGAGTTGCAATCCGACCAGATCGCAGACTACGCCCAGCGCAAGGGCATGCCCTTGGCCACCGTCGAAAAATGGCTCGGCCCTTGGCTCGGCTAGGTGCCGTAACCCACTCGCCGAACTTGGCCCGAATGCGGCCGTTAGGGAGCGACCACGTTACTGTCGTCGTGTCAGTTAGGGAGCGACGACCTTACTGTCGTCGTGTCAGTTAGGGAGCGACGACCTTACTGTCGTCGTGTCAGTTAGGGAGCGACGACCTTACTGTCGTCGTGTCAGTTAGGGAGCGACGACCTTACTGTCGTCGTGTCAGTTAGGGAGCGACGACCTTACTGTCGTCGTGCGGAAGGACCGCCCATGAAGCAGGCCTTCAGCGCTCATTCATGGGCCGCGCTTCCGCCACCACCACAAAAATGTGGTGGCTCCTAAGTTATGATGCGCTGGCATCAGAGCCCCTGCCAGCGCAGTTTTTGCCGCAACGCCTGATAGAACGAGCGATCCTCCAGTAACAGTAAGTGCAACGACCTGGCAGCTTTGCGCACCTCAATGCGGTCGCCGCTCTCGATGCGCGTGGTATCGCGCCCGTCGGCAGTAAAGAGCATCGGCCCGCAAGCGGCCGCTTCCGGCGCGAGTTCCACCACCGCATCGTCGGCCAGCACCAGCGAGCGCTGGCTGAGGCTATGCGGACAAATCGGCGTGATGACAAACACCGCCGCCGCCGGTTCGATGAGCGGACCGCCGGCCGACAATGAGTACGCGGTGGAGCCCGTCGGGGTGGCCACGATCAAGCCGTCGGCGCGGTAGTGGTTGAGCAATGCGCCGTTAACGCTGGCCCGCACGGCCACCAAGCGGCCGGTTTCGCCGCGTGCCAGGGCCACTTCGTTGAGCGCGACGAATGAGGTATCCGCCGTGTCGGCGCGAAAAATCGTGGCTTTCAACAACGAGCGCACGCTGGTGGTAAAGCGCCCCTGAGTGACGGCGGCGGCGAAATCACTCACTTCGGCGTCGGTGCAGCTGGTGAGAAACCCGAGACGACCGATGTTGATCCCAGCCACTGGCTTGGCAAAATCTCCCAGCCGTGAGAGCGCGTCGAGCATGGTGCCATCCCCCCCCAGCACGGCAGCTAGATCCACACAGCTGGCAAACTCGGAGGCCGGAATGCCGCCGGATTCACCTACCATGGCCGCAGTTTGCAGGTCGAGCACGAGCCGGCACCCACGCGCCACCAAAGCACCGCGCAAGGCGTGCAGCGCTTGCCGCGCCCCGGTCATTTTCGGGTTGGCTAAAATTCCGACAGTCAGCATCGCCGACGAGTCAATAGCTTAGGCCGCCAGATGGCAAGCACGATGCTCGCAGCGGCCGGCGGCGGACTTCCGGCCCGTGCCGTGACCGGTAGGCGGGCTCTCTGATTGACGAGTGACGACTGTTGATTTTTGAATGACGAAGTGCCTTGGCGCGGGTTCAATTGCTTCCGAGGGCGGCGGGCAGGATGCCCGCGCCACGTGCCCGACCATGCTTGGAGACTCGCGGTCCCGGCAGTACAAAAAAATCTCCGGGCGGCTGTGACGCCACCCGGAGACTGAGTTGAACCAGAGAGCCGCTGCGCCCCTTAGTTAGGTGTCACCACCAGCCGGACAAACTGCGTGCCCAGGCCGGTTGGCAGGGTGTAGCTGAGAAGGCCAGTACCAGAGTCGCGGGTGGGCTGCGGGGAGACTGCCGTCCAAATGCTCAGGTCCGCCGAGGTTTGCACCTGGTAGCTGCCGCTATAGGTCGAACTCATCGGCCAGCCGATCGTGCTGGTGGCCGGGTCCAACACCGGCAGGGTGGCGAGTCCGGTCGACCCCATGAAGTAGGCGACGCCGTTTGGCACCCCGTCATTGTTGGAGTCTTGACTTGGGTTTTGGCCGGGCGCGTTGGCGAGCGCCCAGGCGGCGTAGGAACCAGGCGTTGGCCCGCTACCGCTCGTCACGCTGATATTGCTGATGTTGTCGAGCCACGGCCTGTCGCTTACATTGCTGAATTGAAGAGTGAGAGGGCCCGAGTTCGCAATGGTCTTCGTCAAGGTGTAGCTCTGCCAGGTGCCCTCCGTCAGTCCGGTCGTGTCAAAGGTCTCGGTGTACGGGGTACCGTCGACCAGGAACGTGGCAGCCATTACTCCCCCGACTTGGCCGTTTTCTCTCCCAACGTGGAATGTCACCGACAGGGTATCTCCCGAGTTGACTGAGGCTCCCAGATTCTGATAGAAAACATCACCGGGATCCGTCAAGTTGGCGTACCAAATTCCGGAGTCCGTGCGAGTGGCAAATCGACCATTATCATTGCTCTGCGCGTAGGTCAGGTTCGCATTCCAGACGTCGGCTGCTGTAGCCCATGGTCCGCCCAGCGATTGTCCTATCGTCTCAAAGCTCGGGTTCTGCACGATGATTGCAGGCGTCACATTCACCGTCATTACCGCGGCGTCGCTCCAAAGGGTGTTGGAATTTTCAAGCTTGAACCCTATCGTCGTGTACGCATCGCCGGTGCCAAAAGTCGGCAGCGCCGACTTGTAGGTCAGGTTGGGGACGTTGGCTGCCGAAACAATCTGGTTGAGCGTGACAGGGGTGCCGCTCAACTTCAATGTGCCCAGTGCCGGGAGCGTCGTGATCTGCACGGCGGCCAGCGGGCCCGAATTCGGATCCCAGTAGTCGAAGTTGCCTGACGTCAGCGCCGTCGCCGTGTTCTCCAACACCGTCAGCGAGGCATTGGTTGAGTATGGCGCGGAGCTAACCCCGCTGATGTAGGAGATAATCACGATGCCGGCGCCGCCGGAGCCAGCAGTGTCGCCGCTGTTTTGGCATTGTCCACCACCACCGCCGCCCGTGTTGGCGACCCCGGAAGTAGGAGAGGGACGACTGGCTCCGTTTCCGCCGCCACCCAATCCGCCAAAACCGCCGTCGCCATTGAAGTTTCCGCTACCACCCCCCCCGGCATACCAGATCGAGGTGACACCGTCCGAGATGGTGCTCGATAGTCCGGCGCCACCATCGGCACCCGAGCCTTGCGTATTCCCGTCAGTGCCGACAGCCCCGGCACCGCCGCCGCCGCCTGGCGTGTATGGGCCGCCCCAATCAAGGCAAGCCCCGCCAGCATTGCCCTGTCCGGCCGTGGCTGCACCGCCAACGGAGGGACTGTTGACATAAGAGCCACCCCCACCGGAACCGCCCGCCTTTCCATTTGCCGACCCCGAATCACCGTTGGGCGCACCGCCTCCGCCACCGATGGCGGTGGCAAACGACCCAAATACCGAGTTGTCACCGTTGGTGCCAAAGCCCCCAGGGTTCCCGTTGCCCGCGCCGCCCGCACCGCCCCCACCGACGGTAATCGTATAAGCGGTGCCAGTAACGCTGGTCGTGCCGGCCAGGAATCCGCCCGCGCCGCCGCCGCCGCCAGTGCTGCCACCGCCGCCGCCGCCGCCGCCAACGACCAAGTAGTTGACGGTGCCGCCAGTCGTCACGGTGAATGTGCCATCGCCGGTAAAGGTATGGACGGTCACTACGTTTGCGGCCTCACGGTGGGTGGTGACGGTACCGCCCGTAGCGGCGACATAGTCAGCATACGCCGAGGTGAACGAGGCGCTGAGGCCGATGGCGGCGATGGCCAAGCCGCAGAGCCTGCGCACGGGGCGCGAGTTCCATGGATTGGAGGATTGGCCCGGAGGGGCGCTGGCGGGCGGGTTTGGATTATGACTTATCTTGGTTTTCATAGTAATGCAGGCGAGTTGTAGGTTATTAATGGGTTGGCTTGGGGTGAAATGGCCGGTTTTCAATCCATCTAGGTTGACCATTTGGTTCAAGACAACACATCCAAAGTGGAAAATACCGACATGGCTGCGGGATGCAAGAAAAAAGATAGAAAATGTCGGCGCTGGTTCAAAACTAGATTTCTTGCCGGAGCAAAACTAGACAGATTTCAACGTAAAATGGCCGAGAACCGGG
>Ga0209084_1003792_pt1 | contig 10937 bp, 8 predicted proteins | sample C_130820_MF_Meta_FD_187309 | JGI IMG/M metagenome (GOLD analysis project Ga0209084, IMG submission 187309) | Freshwater microbial communities from Lake Croche, Canada to study carbon cycling - C_130820_MF_MetaG (SPAdes) (version 2) | ecosystem: Environmental > Aquatic > Freshwater > Lake | place... | reverse complement strand
AGCCTTATTATAAGAAGATACTGTTAAAGTATTTGTTGCATTAGCATAAGAATATGCAGAGAAAGCGTAAGTATTAACCGTATTGGCAAAGTCATAAGAACTTTGTGCAAGTACATTAGCAGCATTAGCCTTGTTGAAACCTGCTGTAGCATATGTAAGTGTACTGTTACCTGAATCATATGCTGACTGCGCCAAAACATTTGCTAAATTTGCTTTATTGAAACCAGCTGTTGCATATGTTAATGTGGAGTTTCCAGAAGCATAAGCTGAATATGCATATGTATTAACAGAATTTGCAAAGTCAAAACCTGCTTGTGCTATTACATTAGCTGCATTAGCCTTATTAAATCCAGCAGTTGCATAAGTTAATGTGCTATTTCCTGAATCGTAAGCACTTTGTGCCAGTACATTGGCCGCATTTGCCTTATTGAATCCGGCAGTAGCATAGGTTAATGTATTGTTGCCAGAATTATATGCGGATGTTGTAAAGGCATACAATTCAATACCATTGGCCAAAACCGTATTGGCAATAAGAGCATCCGTTTGGAATGTTCCCATTGTAATACCTTTACTATCAGTATTACCAACAAGATTCGTAGAAGTGTTATACCAAATCAAATAACCAGTTGAGTTTTCTCTTACTAAGATAGCTTGTTTATCAGCAGTATCATAGTAATGAAATGCCATACCAATATTCAAACCATCATTTGTTGTCAATGTTCCTAATGTATTCGATGTATGCAAATTAAACATAGCATTTGACAAGGTCAAAGAGTTTGTATAACTTGTGGTTGTATAACCTAAAACATTTAAGTTACCAGTAACAATTAAATTATTGTTACCAGAAATAGTGACATTAGCTTCAATTGTTGTGGGACCTGTAATGGTACCACCAGCAGAAGCAAACTTAGTATTGGCATTATCATATGCTGCTTGAGCAGTTACATTTGCCGTATTAGCCTTATCAAAACCAGCGGTCGCATAAGTTGCTGTAGCATTTCCTGAGTCATATGCTGACTGTGCTAGAACATTAGCAGCATTAGCCTTTCCAAATCCAGCAGTTGCATAAGTTAATGTATTGTTACCAGAATCATAAGCACTTTGCGCTAAAACATTGGCAGCGTTTGCTTTATTGAAACCAGCAGTAGCGTATGTTAAAGTATTGTTGCCAGAATCATATGCTGACTGTGCTAGAACATTAGCTGCATTAGCCTTATCAAAACCAGCGGTAGCATATGTAAGTGTATTATTTGAATGACTGTATGCAGAGAAAGCATAAGTGTTTACTGTATTACCAAAATCATATGCTGCTTGTGCCGTAACATTAGCTGTATTGGCCTTATTGAAACCAGCAGTTGCATAAGTTAAAGTAGAATTACCTGATGCATATGCAGAGAAAGCATATGTATTAACAGAGTTAGCAAAATCAAACGCAGCTTGTGCTATTACATTTGCACCATTCGCTTTGTTAAATCCTGCCGTAGCATATGTTAGAGTTGAATTACCAGAAGCATATGCAGAGAAAGCATAAGTGTTTACCGAATTAGCAAAGTCAAAAGCAGCCTGAGCGGTAACATTTGCTGTATTGGCTTTTCCAAATCCAGCGGTTGCATATGTTAATGTATTATTACCTGAATCGAATGCTGCTTGTGCTAAGACATTGGCTAAATTGGCCTTGTTGAAACCGGCAGTAGCATATGTTAGTGTAGAATTTCCACTATCATAAGCATTTTGTGCTAAAACATTTGCTAGATTTGCTTTATTAAATCCTGCTGTTGCATATGTTAATGTGTTGTTACCACTTGCATATGCCGATGAAACATTAGCTGCATCAGCAATAACTTTATAATTTGTACCATCTTCTGTGAATTGCCAATTTTTACCAGTTTCATTCCATACCAATGATGTGTTTGATTGGTTACCACGATTTACTTCGAAACCAGCATTAAGTGTAGGTGTGCCTGTTACATTACTATTCAAAGTAATGATATTGTCTTCAACAACTAGGTTAACTGTATTAGCATAGAATGTTGTGCCAGTAACAGTTAAGTTACCAGTAATGCTTGTATCACCAGAAATTGTACCACCTGATGAATTGAATTTTGTATTTGAGTTATCAAATGCTGCTTGTGCCAAGACATTGGCTGCATTTGCTTTGGTATAACCAGACTGAGCATATGTTAAGGTGCTATTACCAGAATCATATGCAGCCTGTGCTAAAACATTTGCCGAATTAGCCTTATCGAAAGCACCATTTGCCTTTAAATATGCATCTGAAGCACCTGTTGTGATGCGTACACCGTTATCATAAACGGAATCGGCATACACAGCACCTTTAATACCAACACCACCCTTAACAACCAAGGCACCAGTACTATTAGAAGATGATGCGGTAGTTGAATTAACAACAAGACCTTTTCCTAATGCGAACCGACCAACTTCTTCGTAGTTTCCACCTTGGATGAACACGATATCACCAACTTGGCCAGCACCTGTACCAGAAGTTGAAGTGCCAACGAATACGTTACCACCAAAGTTTTGACCAGGATTACCTTCAACCATAAGCCATCCATCATTTGGATAAGCCATACTCCAAGAGTTGTATGCTTGGTTATTGTATGTGTTACCAGCAACACCCATATCAATATAATTGACAAGGTCTGTGCCGTTAGGTGCTGTTACAACAATGTCACCAGAACCATTAGCACTCAAGTTTTGTTGGTTAATTTGTGAGTATGTATCAGAAGAACCGGTAAACTGTGCAATAAGGTTGGGTAATACTGTATAAGAACCAGTACCAACTGCCAACCTTTGTTGTACATTGGCTTGTCCTGTGATTGTTAAAGAACCACCGAATGTTCCTGTTGTATTAGCAAGAGCATTGTTTGCTTTATTGTATGCTGAATAAGAGTAAGCATTGATACCGTTAGCAAATCCATAAGCAGATTGTGAATATTGTAATGTGTTATTAGCATTAGCAAACACATCAGAAATATAACCAGATATAGTTGTGTTTGTTGTATTGGCAAACTGGTATGCAGACTGAGCATAAACTAAAATATTATTAGCATAGTCAAATGTAGTTTGTGCCAGAACATTTGCAGCATTAGCTTTGTCAAATCCTGCCTGAGCAACTACGTTTGCTGAATTGGCTTTATCGAAAGCTGCATTAGCAACTATTGTGACAACATTAAGAGTATTGAAAGCTGCATTGGCAGTATTTGAAATGAAAGCAATATCTTTGCTTGGAGCACCATCAACAAATAAATCAGTAGCTCCAGTTATTGTCAAAACACCATTGTTATTACTTAAAGCAATACCACCAATGTTGACATTACCAGTTCCAATATACAAATCCTGCCATGGTTTTGCTGAACTACCAAGTGTTTTACTATTTGCTGTAGTTGGAATTAAATTAGAAGAGATTGTTCCGGGTAATGTAGTCGTTCCATCAGTACCAAAAGTCCAATGGCTTGTATTAGAAACAATTTGTACAGAGTCTTCACCTTGGATGACAGCATAACCAGATATACCTGTTGGAACATTTACAACACCATTAGCATCTAATGTGAGATTATAAGGACCATCAGTTAAAGTGGCTGTACCCGTAAATGATATAACACCAGATGCAATACTATAAGCTGTATTGGCTACATCGAAAGCTGAATTAGCAAATTGATGTGTTGCTAAGTATGTACCGCCAGGAGTTGTTCCGTCTTGGACTGATAATGTTTTTTGTTGGGTATCATAAACAACTTCACCTTCGCCTCCTGTAAAGGTTCCTACTTGTGTTGTTGTACCCCGTCTAAATTGTACCTGTGTTGGCATTAATTACTCCGTATATTTTACGCTTGGATTATATAGTTATTTATGCTAATGTACCTAAGTCGTCCGACTGTAAACTTCCTACAGGATCCATACAATCAAAGTTTGTGGACAGACTAACACCAAAAGCATCCACGGTTGGTCCTAATTGTCCAGGATAAGTTTCATGATTCTCATAGTTCTCACCATAAGAAAAATCATAAACAGGGAAAAAGGTTAATGTTGAGTGTGTATATCCACCAGATGGTTGTCTATTGTGCCATTTACCTATAGCACCATCATATGTTAATACATCATTTGTCTGTAGTGGTTCTACAATTTCAACATCAGTTAAACCAGATAAAGCACTTGCACCACCGCCACCACCACCTGTGGAACTAATAGTAATTTTTTTATGGATTGCATCACCAGCAATGCTGATGCCTGAACCGGCCACAATATCAACTGTGTCGGTGTATGAACCGGCTAGAATTAGTGTGCTGTTTGCATTGATTGTTGAGAATGTTTGTTGGTTGGTAATGTATTTGATACCAACACCATTCTTATAGAACAGTTTACCTTCGGCATAGTTAAGAGCCACCTCACCATACGCTAGGTCTGATGGGGTATTTCCTGATATTCCGGATTTTTTAAGTAGAACTGTTGTATTTGATGACATTTAATTTAAAAACTTCCGCCGTCCTCTGTTGCTGTTTCTAGTGTTGACACCTCTTGAACAGGTTTAACATTAGCCTTTTTTGTTTTTTTCACAGGAACTGGAGCAGTTTTTAAATTTTCAAATTGTAAATTCAAATCTCTGGCCATTATGGTCAAATCTTCAATAGTGTTATCTCGTTCTTTAACCATATTTTGTGTAGAGATTAATTGATTTCTCAAAGCTTCCACATTGGATGATTCTTTTTCAAGACTAACTATTTCATTTTTCAAAGCAGTTATCAGTTGGTTGGATTCATCTATCCGACTTTGTAAGCTGGAAGACTTTGCCAATTTACCGGTTAAATCATTTACAGCATTTTGTAAATCAATAAGTTTTCTTTGTTGGTCAGCAATAATATTTTGGTTGGCTGTAATGGTATTCTTATAAGAATCAACTTCACCGACTTTAGATTGTGTAGACTGGTTAACCTGCGCTAACTGTTGTTTTAACTGGTTAACCTGTCCTAACAATTCTTGCTCTCTTTGAACAACAACTTCATTTGATCCGTTTTGTTTCTCCTGAAGTTGTTGTATCGTAGATTGCAATTGAGTACTCATCTCGTTCATAATCTCTTCTTGCGTCTTTAGATTAGCCTGCAATTGGAGATTACGAGCGACTTGGTCATTCAGCGTATTCTTCAACAACTCAACATAATTATTCAAATATTTTTCCTGACTCATTTCACGCTCCTATAATTAAAATAATATATATGTATCTTTTTTAGAACGATCCACCATCTAGTGAATAAGAGTATCTCATCTCTTTAGTTGTTGGATTGTAGAAGGCAATACCATCAATTGCTTCTTGTGCAGCCTCATAACGAGTAGCAGACACATAGAAACCAGCATCTGGAGCATTCAATGTACTACCAGAAGAATTCAATACAATAGAACCTGCTACGCCTTCGTCCTCAGAAGCACGATTACCGATAGCAATAGCATTTGCACCAAGGTAAGTACAGCAACAGTTATCTCCACGGCCAGCTCTACGACCAATGGCAACTGAACCTGATCCTTGACAGTATCTACCAGCTGCAAAACCTATAGAAACTGAACAACCTCCTTGACAGTATTGACCGGCAGCATGTCCAACAGCAACAGCATTTGCCTGTTGATTACAATAACCAGCATGATAACCAAATGCAGAAGCAAAATATCGTTGGCAAGTTTTACCCGCACATGAACCAACTGCTGTTGCTTTGCAGCCTTGATTAGTTTGACCAGCGTAACTACCGATTGCAACAGAGTTACAACATTGTGAGTTTTGACCAGCACAATGACCGATTGCTACAGAGTAATCTCCTTGGCCACATTTACCAGCTTGATAACCAAGTGCAATAGAATGGTATCCTTGATTGCAATATCCAGCATCTCGACCAATAGCGATAGCATATGAACTTTGGCTAATTTTGCCAGATTGTTTACCAATAGCAACTGAATCCCATGATTGACATGTAGTAGCAGAACAAGTACCAATAGATACTGAATTTGCGTGTTGAACTGTTTTACCAGCATTAGTACCGATTGCAATAGAATATGTATGTTGTCTATCACTAGCAGTACAATAACCAATTGCGACTGAATTAGTTCCTTGATAATTATTACCGGATCTATATCCAATTGCTACAGCATTTTCTGCTTGACCACCAGTAGCAACACATACATAATATGAACCACTACATCCAAACCAATTTGAACTCATAGTGTAAAGTCCAGAGCAATTAACTTTACCTGTAATGTAAGTATTTCTGCTCAAATCACCGTTTGCATTATAGATGTATATTCTACTACCAGTACTACAATAATTCTGCAAAGCAGTATTAAAATATGAAATTGATGGAGCATCATTCAATTGAGCTTGATTATTATTATTGGTGAAATTAAATGAATAACAGTAAGTATTATCACCGTTACCAGCATAAGCACCAACTGCTACTGATTGGCTTCCTTGTCCATATTGACCTGCTCTACTTCCCAAAGCAACTGAACAGCATTGTTGAGTAAATTGACCAGCGCTTGATCCAATAGCGACTGAACAACATCTTTGTTCGTATTGACCAGCCTGTGATCCAATGGCCACAGAATCACAACATTGTCTGTATTGACCAGCATAAGCTCCAATTGCTACAGAACAACAAGATTGTTTACATTGACCAGCACAAATTCCAATTGCTACAGAACAAGAAGATTGACAATTTTGACCAGCATTATAACCAATGGCAACTGAAGCATAACATTGACAATTTTGACCAGCATTATAACCAATGGCAACTGTGGCATAACATTGACAACATTGTCCAGCGTATCTACCAATTGCAACTGCATTTTGTCCTTGGTGATATTTACCAGCCCACTCACCAATAGCGACTGCTGAATAACCTTGATTGCATTGTGCAGCTTCACCACCGATGGCAACTGCCCATGTTCCTTGACAAGTTTGACCGGATTGTCTACCTACAGCAACAGAGTATTCACCTTGGCAAGTTTGACCAGATTGTGATCCAACTGCTACAGATCCAGTTTGTTGACAACATTGTCCTGCATAATTACCGATTGCAACTGCATTTTGAAATTGTCCACCAGAAGCAGCAGAATAACCAATTGCAACTCTACCTGTGTTTGCATTAGTCTCATCTAAACTAAAACCAAATGCAACTGAATCAATACCACTTCTCAGATGTGCGCCGTTAACTGAATCTACCCAGTCACCGTTGGTACCACAAACATACCAAGAGTAAGAACCGTTAGAAGAACCTGTAACTGCTGCAGCTGGACCGTATGTAACTTCACCAGATGTAGGATTATAGTAAGCAATGTTACCAGTAGAACCTTGTTGTAAGAACTTGATGTAAACATTGGCAGAACCAGCAGAATCAGTAATGCTTGTACCGTTAGCCAGTATCAAGTCATGAACTTGTAATGAAGCATACTGAGCATTCGCTGTGACAATGTTAAAATTGCCGTCTTGTGGATTACCTGTATACTCATTGAACAAATGATATCGTTTGTCAGCATCGCCAGCGTGACGAATCAAACCTGTATAAACATTGGCTGCACCGTTGTTATATTGACCAGCAAAACCAATATCAAGTGAATCACCAACTGTATTGTTGTTGGCCAAGAAGATAATAGGTTCTTCAGCAATCAAATTAACTGTATCAATGTACGTTGATGTACCTTGAACAATCAAATTTCCAGAAATTGTCAACTGACCATCAATAGTCTGGTTCTGTGAACCATAACCATTGGCAGTAATCATGTTCTCTTGAGTAGTACCAATGTTAATGTAACCATCATTGGTAGAATTACCTATAAAGAGTGTATCTGAAGCGTATGACCAGGCGAGTTCACCTGATCTTAATATACCTGGTGTACCGTTCGCCGTGGAACGTTTAATTAGAATGTTTGTATTGGCGGCCATTAAAGGTTTCTCCTGTTGTAATTATTATGACGAGAACTATTGAAGTATTTATAAAAAATGATCCGTTGATTTAGAATATTCCAGCATCAATGATAGCATCAATCTTGTCCACATGTAGTGTACTTTCGCTTGGTACAAAAGTAAAATGACTGTTAGCTGCTAAAATGCCAGAATTATTATATTGAACTTGATATGTTTGACCAGCTGCTGTTGCAGTTCCTGTTGGTCCCGGTGGTCCGGCAGGTCCAGTTGGGCCTGCAGGACCCACACAACCTTGTGGCCCAACACAACCTGTTAGACCAGTTGGACCTGGACTTCCTGTTGGTCCCGTAAATCCTTGTGGACCTCTAGCGCCTGGAGCTCCTGCGGGTCCTGATGGTCCAGTAGTACCGGTTGCTCCGGGTGGTCCTGAGCAACCTTGTGGCCCAATACAACCTGTGGGTCCTGTTGGTCCCGCTGGACCTACAGGTCCTGTTGGTCCCGTGTAGCCTTGAGGTCCACGTGAGCCTGGAGGTCCTGCTAAACCTTGTGGACCTTGTGGTCCAGCTGGTCCTTGTGGTCCTGTAGCAAGACAATTGATTGTGTTTGCAAAATTAAAAGCACCTTGTGCTAAGTAGTATGCGGTATTTGCTTCATTGTAAGCATTATTGGCTTGTTCATAGGCCGCATTAGCAAATGGTCCTGATTGGACACCACCATAAGAAATAGTTCTTACATAATTTGATGTGCCTGTGCCTTTAATGACACTTACAACTGTTGGATTTAATATATTGGCCATTGATTACCTTGTAACAGATGGAGAGACATCAATAACACCTTCTAATACTCTCACAACATTACCATAATCATCTGAAAGAACTGTGTCATAAACATAACGACCAGGAACTAAATTGGCTGAAGTGTTTGCAGGTAAAGATAGAGTGACTGTACCTGATGGTACATCAACACTTGTGGAAAAAGAAATTACTCCATTAGAGGAGTAATAAGACTTACGCATTTGACTGGTAGCCAAGAAATTGGTCAGATTATAATTATTACCATAGATATCATCCAAAACTATGGATACAAGGAATGTAGTACCTTGTTCAAGCAATAAATTTTGATAAGCTGACGCCATGATATCCTCTAATAATTATTATTCTAGGATATTTATGCCGAACTGAAATCGCCTTTTTGGATTTTTGATTACCGTCCGGACTTTTTAGGGGCTCCGAAAGGATTTTGAAATTTCCAAAGTTAAGTAGATTTGGCTGTGTTCGCTTGAATCCATAGTTCAAGTGCATCTCTTGTCCATTGAATTTTGTGTTCTTCTGTGATTTCACTAACGTGTGTGTAGTTATCTGTATCATTAGGTGGTATTAGATGTACAGTATGTCGGTCTCCAGTATCTGTTTTGATAACTGTAAGTACCATAGTTCCACCTGCATCAGCTAAGTTTACATTCGGATGTTCATTAAAAATTGGTTTATTATTGGCATCATTTCCAATCTCCATAAAAGGTATGACGGCTGAATTTACTATTGTAATTGTTTTTGGTTGTTCGGTCATTTTTTACCGTTTCCTATAGTCATCTGTTCCCATTGAGTTTGCCAATGCATCAATCCTTTTTCTATCATACTCATGTCCATAGGTAGTCCCATAGCTTCATATCTTCTAATGCCTTTGTAAAATACGACAATAGATGGTATGGCTGGAGGTGCAAACAAAGGAATATCATCTATTTCAACAGTCCAAAATTCATAATCTAAGAATTTAGATTCAATTTCAGAAAGATATTTAATCATAGATTCACATTTTGGACAATCACTATTCATCAAAATGACAGATATCAATTTATTATCTTGAAATCCTTCCAAATCATACTGTAAATTTTCCAATTCAACTTTTTTCATTTTATCACCTTTTAATTTTCAAGTACCTGAAGCTGCAGATTTATAACAACATCTTACTGTAACCCATACCCAACCATATCCATTAGGACAACCACCAAGTTGATTGCTTTGAGATGTGGCCACTTCATCAAGTGTACTACCATCATACTGAGTATAATTCTTAGACATTACATAAGTCCACCAAACATTATATCTAGTTGTACCATAAGTAAATAAATCTCCGCTTCTTAAACCATTTGCATATTCATCTTGAACACCCCAAGCATTTCCACCATCATAAGCGTGTGATAGAGCTCCAAAAGCATAAGTACTAGCATTAGCATTATACAAATCTGCCCAAGTGTGGCCAACATAATCGGTATAATAAGCATTATCATTATACATATACTGTAATGATGTCGATACACCGCCATCAACCCAACCAGTTCCACAGCCCACAGCAGTATATCCTGCATATCCAATATAACTATTGTCAGAAAAACAAAGACCCTGACCTCCACTCGTTCTGGCAAAAGTTCCCGTTCTATCGTTTCTTAATCTTCCTTGAGCGTCAACCCATACGGCTTTAGGAAAATGTTCTCCATCAGCGTGTAATGCATTATATCCTATAGATCCACCATCATAAATTTGCAATCCATCATAGTATTGTTCTTGTGTAGTTGTTACACCAGAAACTTCTTTTACATGATAATATACCAATTTTTTTTCTAGGTCTGAATTGTCTGGAAGAAATAGTGTATAACCTGTATTATTTACTATTTTTATTCCTCTATAAAAATAAGTTGATCCTCTACCAGGCCATGAACTATATATAGTTTTAATAAGAAAACTACCTTTATAAGTATCCCATGCATTTCCTGTTAAACCGGAAATAGCTCTAAAGCCGGATTCTAATTCTAATTTGTAAACGGTATATCTATCTACTTGTGCTGTTTGTGGACCTGGACCCCATTCAATCACGGTGGCCTGAGCATTAGAAAGTTGCATCTTAGTTACCTATTTTAGAAAGTAAAAACTGAACTTGTTCTTTCAATTGATTAATTTCTTCTTGTTGTTTCTGTATTCTATGTGTTAGGTGTGAAACAATAGGTAGTGGATTGATA
>Ga0209084_1003791_pt1 | contig 10938 bp, 9 predicted proteins | sample C_130820_MF_Meta_FD_187309 | JGI IMG/M metagenome (GOLD analysis project Ga0209084, IMG submission 187309) | Freshwater microbial communities from Lake Croche, Canada to study carbon cycling - C_130820_MF_MetaG (SPAdes) (version 2) | ecosystem: Environmental > Aquatic > Freshwater > Lake | place... | reverse complement strand
ACTGAGCGAAGTAGTCGAACAGGAGGCGAGGTCGTTCGGACAGCACCGCAATTGGAGTGTCGGTTCCCATCGATCCGATCGGTTCAAGCCCGGTACGCGCCTCAGGATCGAGGATGAGTTTCATCTCCTCGCTCGAGTACCCGAACACCTGCTGCCGATTGACCACCGATTGGTGTGCCCGAAGTGTGTGACCGACTGAAGCAAGGTTTGCCAGTTCGACCTGATTGGAGTCCAGCCACTCGCCGTAGGGATTTGCTTCGGAGAGACGGGACTTGATCTCCTCATCGTCAATGATTCGACCCTGCTTGGTGTCGACGAGGAACATGCGCCCCGGTTGGAGTCGACCCTTCCGCACGATCTTCGCCGGATCGACCTCGATCACTCCGACCTCTGACGCCATGATCACGAGATCATCGCTGGTGACCCAGTAGCGCGAGGGGCGAAGACCGTTGCGGTCGAGGACGGCACCGATCACCGATCCATCAGTGAACGCGATGGAAGCCGGACCATCCCATGGCTCCATCATCGAAGAGTGGAATCGATAGAAGTCCCGCTTCGCCTTGGGCATCGACGGCTGATGCTCCCAAGCCTCCGGAATCATCATCAGCACTGCGTGGGGAAGCTCATACCCACCCATGTGCAGCAGTTCGAGTACCTCGTCAAACGTGGCCGAATCGCTGGCGCCGGGCGAGCAGATCGGAAAGATCCGCGAGAGATCGCCGGGAAGGAGATCGCTGGAAAGTAGCGCCTCTCGGGCCCTCATCCAGTTCCTGTTCCCCTGCACCGTGTTGATCTCGCCGTTATGGGCGACATACCGGAAAGGATGGGCAAGTGGCCAGGACGGAAAGGTGTTCGTGGAGAAGCGCGAATGCACAAGCGCGAGCGCAGATTCGACTCTCGGGTCCTGCAGGTCCAAGAAGAACTCACCGAGCTGAGAGGTCGTGAGCATTCCCTTGTAGACGAATGTCCGACACGACAATGAAGGGAAATACACGCCGCCTTCCGAAAGCGTGCCCAGCTCGTTCTCAACGCGCTTGCGCACGATGTAAGCCCGACGCTCGAGCGACTCATCGGAGAGTCCGTCCCCTGCGAGAAATGGCTGCCGGAACTGGGGTTCGACACTTCGTGCCATGGAACCGATCATGGAATCGTCAATCGGCACGGCCCTCCAGCCGAGCAGCCGGAGTCCCTCCTCGTCGATGATTGACTCAATGGCATTGATCGCATCGCTGCATCGGGATGGATCCTGCGGAAGGAAGGCGATTCCGGTGGCGTACTGACCCTCCGGAGGAAGCGGGAAGTCGACGACATCACGCAAGAAGCGGTCGGGAATCTGCAGGAGAATTCCAGCCCCATCGCCAGTATTGATCTCAGCGCCTGCAGCCCCGCGGTGATCCATGTTGCAGAGCGCGCCCAGTCCATGACGGACGATCTCGTGGCTACGCAGGCCCTTCATGTTGACAACGAAGTTGACGCCACACGCGTCATGCTCGAATCGAGGGTCATAAAGGCCCTGTGCGACCGGGAGACCGGCCGGGTTGCGCTGCGTCATGATGAGTCCCAGAGGTGCATGGGGCGCTGTCGCCCGGAATGAACTGGTTGCGACGAGGACGACGCTGGCCTCGCAGAAGAACAACAGCGTACAACCGGGTTCAGCGGCATGGCCAAGCCGGAATCCACGGCGACAGCCCGATAGGGTCACGCCCGTGGATCGACGACCCGCCTCCCACCCGGATAGGGAAAATTCAGTCGAATCATTGATCTCCTTCATCGCGTCCTCACCGACCCCGTTCCATGCCGTGGCCGAGTCAGCTTCCAGGTTGCGAACCAATGGTTACGAGCAACTCGACGAACGCAGCGAGTGGCCGGCAAGCCCGGGGAACTACTTCACCATCCGGGATGGTTCTTTGATCGCATGGTCGACAAACGAGCGTTCTCCGGCGGATGGCTATCGCCTCATCGGTGCACACACTGATTCGCCGAACCTGCGAATCCGCCCCCGCCCGGATCGTCGCTCGATGGGTTTCGCCCAACTTGCAGTCGAGGTCTACGGATCACCACTTCTCAACTCCTGGCTGGACCGCGACCTCGGACTCGCGGGCCGGGTGGCAATCTCGTCGGGTGGAGCACGACCGACTGTTGAACTCATTTCGATCGATGAACCCATTCTCCGGATCCCGCAACTGGCCATCCACCTCGACCGGGCCTTGAATTCCGAGGGACTTCACCTCAACCCACAGAACCATCTCACCCCGATCTGGGGAATCGATCCATCGCTGTCGCTGGCTACGTTCTTGGCGCAGCGAATGGGCGTGCAACCGCAAGCAGTGACTGCGTGGGAGTTGATGGTGCACGATCTCACTCCACCAGCGGTGCTCGGAGCAGATCGATCAATGCTGGCTGCACCACGGATCGACAATCTTCTGTCCTGCGAGGCCGCTGTCGGCGCCCTCATCGACAACAGCGACAGCCTCGGCACCGGAGCGGGTGTTCCTGTCGTGTGCCTGTTCGACCACGAGGAGGTTGGCAGCGAGTCGGCGTCAGGGGCGGCTGGGTCGATGCTTGATCACGTGCTCGAACGGATTTCGATCTCGGCAGGTCTCAACCGCGACCAACATTTACGAGCGCTCGCCGGATCGTTGTGCATCAGTGCAGATGGCGCTCATGCAACACATCCCAACTATGTCGAGCGCCATGAGCCCGGGCACCAGATTCTCATCGGCTCGGGCCCGGTGCTCAAACACAACGAATCCCGGAGATATGCAACTGATCCGGTGGGCGCGGCCGTAGTTATTGCTGCTGCCCGCGAAGAATCGATTCCGCTTCAGCAGTTTTCGAGTCGGGGTGACATGCCCTGCGGTTCAACCATCGGTCCGGTCACCGCCGCCAGACTGGGTATCCGGACAGTTGATCTCGGCGTCGCCCAGCTCTCGATGCATTCGGCCAGGGAACTGTGTTCGACGAGCGATCCGGTGTTTCTGCGCAGGCTGCTCGGCCGCATCCTTCGCACCGCAAGACTTTCTGACGACTGATGGAGCGCTGCTGGGGTCCATTCCTTGTCTCGGTGTGCGTTGCCACCTTGGTGCTCGGTGCATGCGGGACAAGCACATCCGACCCGACCGGATCGTCGACCACGTTCGCACCGCTCAGTGTTCCCAGCAGTTCGACGACGATGTCGACATCGAACGGGGGAGCCACCGTTCCCGCTACGAATGCGGGGACCACCCCACAGGAGATCCTCGACGCGGCGTCAGTCTCCCCGAGTGAGTCCTGTATCGACGGTTCCGGTTCGATTCGCGTCACCCACCCGATTCTCGATCCACCGCCCGACGGATTGCTCACGGCAATCGTCGATGGCCAGCAGGTTTCTGAGCGACTCTCCGCACCGAGTTCCGGGCTCGTGATCAACGGAATTCGGTGCGACAGCATCGTTCACACAGTGCTTCTCATAGTCACAGCCGCCGATGGCCACAGCGTGACCAGGGCTGTGGCGATCTTGATGCCATGACCTCACTGAGCGAGGCGCTGATCGTGCTCGGTCTTGTCCCGGGGCAGAGTCTTGACGAAGCGCGCCAACGATTCCGTGAACTGCTTCTCAAGACTCACCCGGACGTGGTCGGAAACCGTGCCAGTGCCGCCGAGGCCACCGACGACACCATCGCTCTGACGACGGCGTTCGATGTCGTAAAAGAAGCCGTCGCTCGCGGCGATGGTTATCTGATCCCTGCACCAACTGATGGTGAATCTCAAGCGCCCACCAACTCGGGTAACGACACCGGGCGGGACGCATGTCGCCACCGTTCCGGGAACGCTCCTCCTCCGGACACGATCGAGATTCGGGCAGACGGGGACTCGCTATTCATCAGCGCTCCCCCACCAGAGGCGTTCGCAATTCTCCTCGATGCAAGCTCGCGCCTCGGAGGAATCGGCTACGTGGACAGGAACCTCGGGATTCTCGAGGTGATTGTCCGCTTCGAGGGCGGACCGTCGTGTTCGGTGCTGATGACCTTGCAGGGGCGGGCGTTCGGAACAGATGTGTTCATAACCATGGAGTCGATCGAAGCGGACCCCACCCCGGCGCTCGGCCCGGTGATGGAAGCGCTGTTCGAAGAGCTCGCAGATCTCAGCGCTCTCTGAGGTATCCGCGACCGACCCGTTCGCAACGGAAAGACTGTCGTTGTGCAAAAAGCGGTTCGACACATCGAAGCGACGGAGGAGCTCACTGCGTCTTCTGCCCTTCGTGGACCCGTCGGAGCCACCCATGGCTCCAGTTCTTGGATGTTGAACACGATCGACTTCCACCACGAATTCGAATCGATCCTCCACTCGCACCTCGGCATCGTCTCCGTCCGCGACCGCGCTGTCGCGATCTGGGATTCACGGGATCAGTGCGTCCGGGACTACCTGAGCTTGTTGACAGTCACAGGACCCGACGATTGGTCCTTTGCCTGTGACGACAGCAACCTCGTCGACTGGTACCGGGTACTGATGGCCCCTCACCTGACGCCCACGCGTTCGCTTCGTTCGCCCGCGGCGCTGCGGCGTGGGCTACCTGCTCTCGGCTGGCATGCGACTGAAGCCCGTCGACTCTCGCGAGGGCGAGAGTTGCTCACACTTGCTGAACGACATCTGGAGACGGCATCGATCGAGAGATTGCTCCCCCAGTTCGGATGGGGGCATAAGGGTTGGCTCGGTCAGGATGACCTCGAAGCAGCACTCGCCAAGTTGCGCTCCCTCGACCGCCAGTCTTTCCGCGATTGCCAGGACTTGGTTCCGGTCATCGAGGATGCGTTCGAGGTCTTCGAAACCGCATCGCTCAAACCTGATCACGTTCTGCTGTCATTGTCCCGCTGAGACTCAGCGGGCAAAGCGACTGATCACCTGCTGAGCGCCGGGGCCGAGTTCGAGAACGTCTGCTCCGCCTGACGTCACCCGAGGAGTGACCGGCAATGTTTCTCCAGCCGCAGATGCGCCACGCGTGTTCCAGAAGATCGAAAACATGTCGAACATCGAGAACCCGACGTCCATGTGAATACCGGAACGAACCGCACCCGGGAAGCGGGCGAACGCCAGCGGAGATCTGGTTCCCGTGACTGCAGTGTTCAGCGCCGCGAAAAAGGTTCGCTGCCGATTCGTGCGCCCGATATCGGCAGTTCCGTCAACTCTCCATGAGCCATTGACAAACTCCGTGTAGTAGCGACTCCGAACATAGGCGAGCGCTTGGTCACCATTGAGATGCACGAGTCCACCACGGGGCACCGAAAGTCCCGAATGGTCATCCTTCGCAGGAGACCGAAAATTTATCGACACCCCGCCGACCGAGTCGACAATGTCCGCGAACCCACCGAAATCAACCTCGACGTAGTGGTCGATCGGTACTCCGAGAGCGGTGACTGCTCGGACGAGATTCGCAGGACCAGCAGCGAACGTCGCATTGATCCGGCCCTTGTCGCCCGTCGCAGGATCGGTGACCCAGAGGTCCCTGGGGATCGAGAGGAGGCTCTGCTCTCCGTGATCGGTATGAACAATGATGACCGTATCGGTGCGGACTCCGGTCACGCTCTCCCCCAAGAAAGCCGAAGCGTTGGAATCCGAGGGATCAACACCGGCCCGTGAATCGATCCCGACCATCAGTATGTTCCGACCACTTCGCGACCCAGGATCGCTGAGCGCTGAACCTAGGTCGACACGATCTATCCGCGTGTAGTTCCAGGCTGCGTTGGCCACGAGAGCAACTGGTGTGATGATCAGGACGACGAGCATGATCCCCAGCGCGAGCCGTGCTTTCCGTCCGCTCCGTCGAGTAGATCTCCCCGCTGGGCGATTCGTTCGCTGTTCGGGAGGCACTGCAGAAGCGTAGGACAACCGATCAGAAGTGCATCGGCACCGCGTAAGTAGATTGACCTCCATGGATCATGACGTGATTGTCGTCGGGGCCGGGATGGCCGGCTTGGCCTGTGCCCGAACCCTTCAGTCGGCGGGCCTTGACACGGTCGTGGTCGAATCCGAGGATGGCCCCGGAGGACGGGTCAGAACCGACATGAGCGATGGGTTTCGCCTCGACCGAGGATTCCAGATCCTCCTGACTGCGTATCCAGAACTCAGTCGATGGTTCGATCTCAAGACGCTCGACCTACGAAGGTTCTCCCCCGGTGCTCGCGTTTGGAACGGTTCCAAATTTCACACGGTGGGAGACCCGTTGCGACGACCGCAGGATCTCTTCCCCACCATCACCGCCCCCATCGGTTCGATCGCCGACAAACTCAGACTCCTCAAACTGATCCTGTCAGTGCGCACGGGGAGTCCCGGGGCCCTGTTGCGCCGCCCTGATCGGACCACTGCAGATCGGCTTTCTTCTGCCGGATTCAGTGATCGCTTCGTGGATTCCTTCATGCGACCACTGTTCGCCGGTATTCAGTTGGACCCGGACCTGGAAGTTTCGTCCCGACGGTTCGAGATGATTCTGAGGATGCTGGCGGTGGGCGATTCGGCCGTTCCTGCGCTCGGCATGGGACACCTCTCCGAGATCCTCGCTGATGGCCTCCTCGAGGGGACGGTCACCTACGACTCGCCGGTGGCAGAGGTCAACGGGCAGGTCGTTCGTCTGAGCGGAGGAGGCTCGATCTCGGCGAGGGCGGTCGTGGTCGCTACGAGCGGCCCAGTGGCCGCCCGATTGCTCCCCGCAATTCAGGATCCCGGTTCAAGGGCGGCAGGTGCCGTGTGGTTCTCGATGCCCGCAGCACCAATTCGGGGTCGTCATATCCTGCTCGATGGAACGAACAGTGGTCCGGCGCGAAACGTGGCCGTGATGAGCGAGGTGTCTCCGCTTTATGCGAGCAACGGAGAGGCTGTACTGGTCGCGGCCGTGCCCGGATCTGCAGCGCTGGATTCATCGCTCGAGGCCGCAGTGCGCAAACAACTTTCCGGGTGGTTCGGTACTGAAGTCCAGAACTGGGAGACCCGACGCGTCGATGTCATCCGACACGGCCAGCCACTACAGGCTCCTCCATTCCACTCGAAGCAGTCGGTACGCGTCGACGAGACAACGTGGGTCTGCGGCGACCATCGGGACACGGCTTCGATACAGGGTGCCCTCTACTCCGGCCGCCGCACTGCGGAGGCAGTACTTGCAGACCTCGGCGTCTGAACGTCCCGCTTTCGCTCGCCTATCGTCCCTCGATCGCTTCGAGTGAGCCGGAGTCGATGGCGGCACGCAGATGAGCGTGGTCGATTTCGCTCTGATCGGCATAGAGGGAACTGAACGAGACCAGAGCACGATCGAAGGAGTCGCCGCCGCCCAGATAGGCGCTGATGGCGACAGGATCGCCCGACCGGGCATGCGCTCGGGCCAAGGTCCACCCGCACAGCGCGGAGTAGGCAGTCAGCCCGGGTGCTCGAACCCCGGTGAGATCGATGGAACTCTTCATGTCCCGCAACTGCCTGACGTAGAAGTCCCGGTTGCGGTATTTCGTCCATCCGAGAAAGAGGTCGCTCGCCGCCTGCATGTAGCGCTGGCCCACAACAACTCGTTGGCCCTGGTTCACGAAGAGCGATTTGGCCAGATACGGCTCGAGCACCGATCGGTTCGCCTCCTTGATCTGGAGGAACAGAGGATCGTCATCCTCGGCATCAGCCGTGCAGAGCGCGATATGGCAGTGCGTACCCACGCTGCCCACACCAACAGCCTTGCGGGCGACATCGACAAGTTCGAATCGCTCGAACAACAGACGACGCTCGTCGGTGAGTGTCTGGCGGTACCTATCCACAATGACCTGCACGGTGTTCCCTGCCGTGCTCGACTCAAGATGCTCGATGACCGGCGGATCGTCGAGAATTCGCCGGCGTCCGTCGACGACCTCGGTCATCTTGCTCATTGCTTGGACAGTGTCACGCCGACGCGCCTTTTCGGCGATCTTGAGTCCAGTAGGTCGGATTTCCGGAGGAAGGAGGCCAAGAATCGTGTCGATGTCCACGCGCGAGTACCACACCTCCAGCTGTGACATCTGCGCGTACCGCCCCATCATCATCCGGTAGATACCGATGCTCTGCAGCACCGCATCGGCACATCCCGCTTCGCTGATTCCGGCGTCGCGTCCGGCCAGGACAATGCTCGCCGCCAAGCGCTTGACGTCCCATTCCCATGGCCCTGGAATGGTCTCGTCGAAGTCATTGACATCGAACAGCAGATTCCGCTCGGGAGAAGCGAAGAGGCCGAAATTCTGCAGATGGGCGTCCCCGCACGCTTGCACGCTGAGTCCAGTAACTGGTGACGCAGCAAGATCGCTTGCCATGACCGCTGCCGCTCCGCGGAAGAACGCAAACGGCGAAGCCACCATTCGTCCCCATCGAAGCGGCACGAGTTCCGGATACCGATTCCGATTCTGCGCCTTGAGGATCCGCAGCGGGTCGGGGCGATCCGACCCTGGGCTCCAAGAGCCGTGCGAGGAACGTCGGGCGATCTGACGCTTCTCTCGTCCGCGAATGGCACGCTCCGACCTCGACAACAGGATCCCGGTGTGGTGGATCGCTGGTCGCAGCGGATTTCCGGCTTCGGGATCACTGCCATCGATCGTGGTGTTGGTCGCAATCGTCACAGGAAGCTCTGGCATGTGTACGACCGTAGTCAGTTGACGCACTGCGCGAAGCCCCCGATCGGGTTGTGTAGTTTCACTGCTCATGGCAGAGCTTGAGATTCTCACGTGGCCCCTCTACGGCGACGCTTGCAAGTCCCTCGCAGATCAGGTCGCATCTGACGGCTTTGAACCCGACCTGATCCTGTCCATCGCCCGCGGTGGCCTCCTCATCGCCGGCTCACTGGCCTATGCGCTCGGCGTCAAGAACCTCCATGTGATGAACGTCGAGTACTACACCGGGCAGGGCGAGCGTCTCGAGTTCCCGGTGATCCTTCCGCCGCCGCTCACGCTCGTTGATCTCGAACATGCAAAGGTCCTCATCGCCGACGATGTGGCCGACACAGGAGCCACCCTTGAAATGGTTCGTGACTACGTGAGCCCACAGGTTGCCGAGATTCGAACCGCTGTGCTCTACCAGAAGACCATCTCAACGATGAAGTGTGACTACGTCTGGCGTCACACGGATCTTTGGATTGATTTCCCGTGGTCCACACAAGCGGCGCTGGTGACACCACACGATTCCGACCAACGGCACCTCTGAGCAGTCTGAGTCAGTCGCGCTGCTGAGCCCCGGACGAAGGTTGGTCAGCGTTCTTCACGCTCGTAGGGGCGACCCAGAGCGGCGGGCGACCCGAGTCGCTTGCTGATCCTTGAGTTCGAGACGATCACGAGCACAACGATGGTCGCCAGGTAGGGCAGCGCGTCGAGGAACGCCGTTGGTACATCGATTCCTCGCGCCTGCAGGGTGAAGCTGAGGCTCGAGAGCGCTCCGAACAGATACGCGCCAACGAGGGTGAGGTCCGGGCGCCAGAATCCGAATATCACGAGTGCAAGAGCGATCCAGCCCTCGCCGGCGGTGAGTCCATTCGCCCATGTCGGGACGATGGTCAGCGAGTAACAGGCCCCGGCCACACCGGCGAGCATCCCGCCCACAATCACATGCCCATAGCGGTAGCGGGTCACCGAAATACCAACGGAATCTGCGGTTTGCGGGGATTCCCCCACAGCTCGGAGATGGAGACCCATTCGCGTACGGAAGAGATAGACCATGACCAGAACCACAAGCACCCACGACAGGTACGTGAGAAGTGTCTGATCGAACAGGATCGGACCGAGTACCGGGAATTTCTTGAGCCCGAAGAGATCCATACGACCGAACTGGTTCATGGCTGGCTGTTTCCCAAGCCCCCACACGTTGGCAAGATAGGACGAGAGTCCGGCCGCTCCGGCAAAGATCGTGAGAGCCAAGCCGGAAATGATCTGATTCACCCTCAGTGTGACCACGAGGAAGGCGTGAATTGCGGCTCCGAGACCAGCGGCAACCATGGCGGCGAGAAGAGCGATAGGAAGCACGACTGCGGCCGGACCATCCACATTGGCGGCCACCATTGCCGCACTGACGGCTCCGAGAAGCATCATGCCTTCGACGCCGAGGTTAATGACTCCTGAGCGTTCCGCAAGGAGCTCACCAACTGCGGCAAACACCAACGGCGTGCCGTAGAAAATGGCGGAGGCGAAGATGATCACGAAAAGGTTGCTGTTCACGCTCATGCCGGAACCCCCTGACGGCGGAGGTTGACGATCCGATAACGCACGAGAACCTCGCCGCCGAGGGTGCAGAACAGGATGAGGCCCTCCAGGGTTCCCACGAGACCGGCCGGAAAGTCAGGTCCCTGTAGTGCGTACCCAGCGTTGGTGATTCCGCCGAGGATGATGGAAACGAAGACCACCGCAATCGGATTGAGTCGGGCGAGTGCAGCAACGACAATGCCGGCATACCCGAAGCCCGACTGCTGGAGACCCTTCGGATCGAGGACATGGCGGAAGTTCCCGACATCGGCTGCGCCGCCAAGACCAGCCAGGGCGCCGGAGAGCGTTGCGACTGCGACGATCACTCTCGCCGGACGCATACCGGCATAGCGAGCGGTACTCGGGGCTCCACCAACCACACGCATCTCATAGCCGAACCGAGTTCGACGCTGGAGCACATGCAGCCAGATTGCAACGACCGCGCCAAGGATGAAGCCGAACGGAACGACGAGCGAACCGAGGCCGAATGATGGCCATTGGGCCGAAAGCGGGATGATTTTCCCTTTCGGGAACACCGCACCAGTACCACTGAGCTCGCGCCAGAATGAGTCACTTTCGAAGATCAGATACGTAGCGCCGATACCAGCGACGTAGTTCAGCATCAATGAGGTGATGATTTCATTCGTCCGGAAATAGGCGCGAAGGATTCCAGGGATGAATGCCCATATCGCTCCGCCGACCGCCCCGGCAAGCACCATGGCGCCGACAGCGATCC
>Ga0209084_1003781_pt1 | contig 10963 bp, 12 predicted proteins | sample C_130820_MF_Meta_FD_187309 | JGI IMG/M metagenome (GOLD analysis project Ga0209084, IMG submission 187309) | Freshwater microbial communities from Lake Croche, Canada to study carbon cycling - C_130820_MF_MetaG (SPAdes) (version 2) | ecosystem: Environmental > Aquatic > Freshwater > Lake... | reverse complement strand
GAGACCAACCGATTCCTGTTCTTCGCCACGAAGAATGGTCAGGTCAAGAAGACCAAGTTCACCGAGTACGACTCCTCGTTACGGGCCGGCATCATCGCCATCAACCTCAAGGACGGCGACGAGTTGGTCAAGGTCATTCCCACCAACGGTGGCGACGAGGTGTTCATGGTCTCGAAGGCCGGTATGACTATCCGATTCCCCGAGGACGAGGTCCGGTTCATGGGCCGTGCCGCCGCTGGCGTGCGCGGTATGAAGATGAAGGTCGGCGACGAGGTTGTGTCCTGCGACGTTGCTCGCAACGACGTCGCCATCCTCATCGTCACCGACGGTGGCTATGGCAAGCGCACCCAACTCGACAAGTTCAACGTTCAGGGTCGAGGCGGCCAGGGTGTTCGCGGCATTCGGATCAATGCCAAGAAAGGTGGCGTGGTCGCGGCCTTCATGGTCGGTATCGACGACGACATCTTCGTGATCAACAGCGGTGGAACCGTCATCCGCATGGGGGTTCGTGATATCTCCTCGCAGGGTCGCGATGCCACCGGTGTGCGGGTCATGAACCTCAGTGGCGACGAAGTTGTTGCGTCGGTGGCCCCGGTGCTCGGCCCAGAGGAATCTGCCGACTGATCCAACTCCATCGGGCCTGTGTCGGCCGATGACTCGTGTCGCCTGCCGGCGCCACCACGCAGCGCCAATGTTCGTTTCGCAGAGTGATCTGCCTCCCGGTGTTCGTACTGATCCCCGGATCAGGATGGAGGCAGATCCATGCGTGCAGGACAACGTCGAGCGCATCAATCGCAGTTGCAGTGTCGGAGCGGGGGAGTGTCTTCGTCCGAAGCTGGTCAGGCACTCCCGATTCTTGCGGTGGTGGTTCTCCTGGTGCTGCTCATCGGAGTCGGACTCATGCATCTTTCGGCCGGGCTCGCCGATCGGGCTCGCGCCAGGACAGCGGCCGATGCTGCTGCGCTTGCCGGAGCTCGCAACGGTGAGGACATGGCAGGCCGGGTGGCTGAGGACAACCACGCCCATCTCGAGCAGTACGTGGCGCGTAACCGCGAGGTTGAAGTCACGGTGCGAGTGGGTGACGAGCGCGCAACTGCCCGAGCCCAGTTGCGTTGGTGAGGTGTGTTGCGGCTGTCGGCCGAGGCTGATACCTACACTGCTCGCATGGCAAGGACACGCATCATCAGGATCGATACGAAGTCAACGCTTCGTTTCTCGATCGTGTTGGCGCTCTGTGTCTGGTTGATGCTGCTCGTCGCCGGGGTGTTGCTGTGGTTGTTCGCCTCACTCACGGGAACCTTGAGCAAGATCGAGGACTTCATCGCCCAACTGTTGGCGGAGAGCACCTTTCATCTCGACGCAGTGAAAATGCTCCTCGGAGTTGGGGCTGTCGGTGTGGTGTTGCTGCTCACGGCGGCGATATTCGCAGGCATCATGTCGACGCTGTTCAACCTGATTTCAGCCCGGGTCGGGGGTCTCACGGTCACGGTTGCCGAGGTGGATGATCCGCCGGTTTTCCCTCGCGGTTGAACCGTCCGGTAGGGTACGCACCCGCTACGGGGCTATAGCTCAGTTGGTTAGAGCGCACCCCTGATAAGGGTGAGGTCGCTGGTTCGATTCCAGCTAGCCCCACAATGAAGATGATCCGTCGGGCCTTCGTAGCGATCGGTATGGCGGCGCTGGTCGCCGCCGCCGTTCGGCTCCGCGGTTCGGGTGGCACGCCGCCACAATCGGGTGGCTGGCGCGAGCTCTCCGGCCCCGAGCTCGACTGAAATGGCACGGGTTGCGATCATCGGTGTTGGAGCGGTCGGTGCCCGCCTCGCTCGCCAACTGGTTTCCACCGATGCCGATGAGGTCGTCCTGCGTGACGAGAATCGTGGGCGGGCCGAGATGGTGGCACAGAGCCTCGGTGAACGATCACGAGTTGATACCTCCGGACTCACTGCCCCGCTTGATGTCGATGTCGTGGTGCTCGCCGGTCGGCCCCGGGAGCATGCCGAACAAGCCACTGCACTGCTCGCCGGTGGCGCTCCGATCATTTCGGTCTCGGACGATCTCAGCGATGTTCGTGGGTTGCTGGCACTTGATCGACAGGCTCGGTCGTTGGGGACCACGGTCGTCGTCGGTGCGGGTTTCGCGCCCGGACTCACCTGCGTCCTCGCAGCCCATGGTGCCCGACTCTTCGATCAGGTCGACGAGATCCACGTGGCCAAGGCCGGAACCGGTGGGCCGGCGTGTGCGCGGCAACATCACCGTTCGCTCGGGCGGATGAGCGTGGATTGGCGTGACGGCGATTGGGAGAACCGAACAGGCGGCTCGGGACGCGAGTTGTGCTGGTTCCCCGACCCCATCGGCGCCCAGGACTGCTATCGGGCCGAATTGCCTGATTCCATGTTGCTCGTCCCGGCGTTCCCCGACCTCCGTCGAGCCACCTCGCGTATGGCCGCCACTCGGCGCGATCGCCTCACGGCCCGACTCCCGATGCTCTGGCCAACGCATCCCGAGGGCGGCCCCGGAGCTGTTCGTGTGGAACTTCGTGGTCAGCGAGGAACTACTCGCGCTGTCGTCGTCTTCGGCGCCATGGACCGCCCTGCTGTGGCCGCCGGTGCTGTGGCCGCCGTGGCCACCCAGTTCGCTCTCGACGGAGGCCTGCGGCGGCAGGGAGCGGCGGGGCTTGCTGAACTGGTCGAACCGCTTCCGTTCCTGCAGGAACTCGCTCGCCGTGGCGTGCGCGCTGCCACGTTCGATGGAGAAGCCACCCGGGCCGTACGGGGCTGACCGGTTGCGGGTTCGGCACCACTGTGGGCCGAATGACTCTTTATCGAACAATGTTCGTCCCGCTCTGTTTTTGACGCGCGTCCACTCCTACAGTGCCCTCCCGCTCACCCGGGCGGGACACAGCCAGAGCGTGCGAACGTCGAACAGGTGGTGCGAAATGACCGAAGGTCGTGGGGGATCCGAGAGGGATGCACTGGTCGAGGGTGCGCTCTCACTGGTGAGTCGGGTGGTGGCGCAGGTTGCCGGTTCGTTCCCGGCGCATGTTGATCGTCATGAACTCCTGCGAGCCGGGGCGTTGGGCCTGGTCGAGGCGGCGAGGCGCTGGGATCCCGATCGCGGAGTTCCTTTCGAGGGGTACGCCGTGCTGCGCATCCGGGGCGCCGTGCTCGATGCTGCCCGGGCCGCCGACTGGGCCCCGCGTGCACTTCGGACCATGGTCCGCCGTCTCGACATGGTTGAGCAATCGCTCATGGGGGAGCTCGGTCGACGACCCACCGAGACCGAGATCGCCGACGCCCTCGGTCTGGCGCCCATTGAACTTCGTCGGGTGCGAACTGCCCTCGCCCGCCTTGTGCCTCTCGCTCTTGATCGGCCGGCCGGTCGGAGTGACGATGCCGAGGTCACGCTCGTCGAACTACTCGTCGATGCCCGCGAGGGCGAGCCATCGGTCGCGCTCGAACATCGCGAACTGATGGGCTATCTCCATGACGCCGTCGATCTGCTGTCGGACCGACATCGGTTCGTGATCCTCGGAGCGTTCTTCGAGGAGCGCACGGCCGGCGATCTCGCCCGTGAGCTCGGCGTCACTGAATCACGGGTGAGTCAGTTGCGCGCCGAGGCCATCGCACAACTGCGGTGGGGCATCACCTCGCAATATCGCAACGAGGAACGCGCTGACGATGTCTCCGACCGTCGGAGCGCCTATGCCGAAGCGATCGCCCGGGCTCGGCGATGGGACCAGCGTTTTGATGAAGAGCGCCGCGTCGCCCGAGAGGTTGTCAGCGACATCGCCTGAGCTCACGATGGTGGAGCTCGTCAGCATGTGCGCTCGGTCGGCCGGCACCGATGATGAGCAGCGCCGTGCCGATGATCACCGTGGCGATCGCCGTCGACACAAGCAACTGCGCTGCCACGGTTGGCCCGATCATGGGCACGTAGGTGCTGACCAGATTTTTCGCCACGGTGATAAGGAATCCGGCGCTGAGAGCTAGCGATGCGGCAACGGCGATGCGACGTGTTCGGCCAGTGAGCATCAGTGCCACCATCGAGCACAGGTAGGCGATGCCGGTGAGCAGGATCGGCAACGGCTGCCGACCGAGCTGTGCCGGGGTATCGAGCACCACGATCACCGCCATGGTGAGCGCCAACAGCGAGCCGATGATGGCGGCGATGGAGCCGGTGGGCCTCGTGCGTCGGCGCCCGAGGAGCACACCGAACACCACGAGGCCAACAATGAGCGCCAGCCAGGGAACTGGTGAGGGCGTCGGATCGACGCGGAGTTCACCGTTGACATCGACCCGTCGACCATCGACGAGCAGTGCCACGGCCCATGCATGTCCGTCATCGGCCGGAGTCATCGAATGGATCCGGTGGTCGTGCCAGACAACCTCGCCTGATCCATCGAGTGCTTCCCACTCCGGCGCGGCGGTGGAATCGGCTGTGCTGTCGGTCCTTGTGCCCGTGCGGGTCTCGTTGAGCGCTCTCGCCGGGGATCGACGGTTCACTGATGTGCGGCCATCGGCTGCGATGCGCAGATAGGTCTCCATCTCGTAGCCCAGCACGATGACCTCATGACCTGGTTCGGCCCGAACCCGAAGCGCGACATCGCCCCCGATGACGCCAAGCGAGACGGCAGGATCCGGCGGCTCGATGCTCAGGATCACCGAGCGGCTATTCGTGGCAGTGAGATTGCTTGCGGCTGCCGGCTGGGCCGACATCATGAGGGCGGACGCGACAACTCCCGCCATCGCGAGCACGCATCGCAGGATGCCGTTCGCGGGGCGGGAGTTGGTCATGGTCGATCAGTTCTTTGCTGCGGGCTTCCGATTGCGGAGATAGAGGATGACGGCGCCACCGATGATGATGGCCATCACGATGAGGAGCACCACCAAGCCGGCGTTGTGGGTCTCGCTGCCCGCTTGAGTAATGGGGGTCTGCTCCGGAGCCATGGTGGCGGTGGACGCGGCCTTCGTGGTGGTGGTTGCCTCGTCCTTGGTGTCATCCATCGCCATGTGATCCATCGATCCGGATTCGCCGACGGTGATCTGCGGCGCAGGATGCTCCGGTTCGGGCCCGCCCTCCGGTGTGACCTCGATCCAGGCGAGCTCGGCGCCGGGGCAGAGTTCGATCGTGGGGAAGAGGACGGTTTCACCTTCGGCCTGGGCCAACTTGAGCGCGAACTGGAAGTCGATCGCCTCATGGGCCGGGTGCGGGCCACCGGACCAGGAGATCTCGGTGGCACTGATGGTGCTGGTCCAGCCCGGTTGGTCGGTGGCGGCAACCTGGGTCGCGCCCTCGGGCAATTGCACCCGCAGACCGGTGAGATCGAGTTCGCCGCAGCCGTGCTCGACGTTGAGACTCACCATGGTGAGCGCGCCCTGGGGCACGGCGGTCGCTTCGACGTGGGCTGATGCTGGTGTGGTGAACGCAACGGTGGCGAGCAGGATCGCGGCCACGGCCGCGAGGAGTGTTTGGAGAAGACGTTTCATGGTGCGTCTGCTTTCAGGTTGCTCGATCGGGTGATCAGTTGTGGATGGGTACTGAGAACGTGGTGCGCTGCTCGGAGAAATCGCTGGTCCGAGCAATGACAGTAGCGGTCCATGTTCCAGCGATACTCAATTCCGGGCCGGTGTAGATGAAGTGGCCGGGCCCCGCTTTGGCAGTCTGCCGTGAGATCGCGGCGAGGTCTGCAGACGGCAGGGAGAACTCGATGGTGAGTGTGTTGGCCACATCGATCGGCTTACCCGCAGCATCGGCGTACTGGACATGCAGGGTGTTGTCGCCGACCCGGGCGGGAACCACCACGAGATTCACCGTTCCGGTGGGCACGCTCTGGGTCTGGTTCACGACTCGGTCTCGGGTGGCGACCACCGTGCGGGCCGGGGTGACGTTGACCAGCACCGAGGTGATACCCAGTATGACCACAAGCGCGATGGCCTCGATCAACACGGCCCGACGCAGCAAGCCCCAGTTCGTGGCCCGCTGTTCGTCGGTGAACACAACGCTGGGCTGCGTGTCGGTCGAGGTGCTTGAACCCTCCGTTGCCGCTTCGCCGTCGACGGCGGGTGTGGACCGCTGGGCCTCACCCTGCACGAGGGCAGGCACCAACCAAGAACGGTTGTACCCGGCCACGGCAAGGATCGCTGCGGTGATGAGCACCTTCACGAGCAACAGTCGGCCGTAGGTGGTGGAGATCAGTGCATCGACCGAACCTCCCGTGGCGTTCCAACTGAGCGCAAGACCGGCTGCGGCGAGGAGTGCGACGGTGATTGCTGCTGCGCTGGAGAACCGGCTGACGATCTGTGCGGTGGAGGCCACCGGTTGATCGCTGCGTCGTCGCAGTACGAGTAGGAGTCCGATGATGCCACCGAACCACACCGCTGCGGCTGCGGCGTGCACGATGTCGGCGGCAGTGCTCAGCCAGATCGGCGACAGTTCGGTGGAGTGACCCCAGATGGCGAATGAACCAGCGGTGGCCAACCCGCCATAGAGCGCGAGCACCTGGGAGGCAGTGTGATTGCGGAAATCGGTCGAGAGATGCACGGCGATGAGTCCCATCACCAATGCGCCGAGCGACCAACCCAATCGACTGTCGAGCACATCGCCGAGAACACCGCTATCGGTGACGGCCGAGAGGCTCTTGCCGCTCAGAAGTGCCGCTTGGACGACGATGATCCCGGCGGCACCGAACACAGCGGTGATGGTGGCGATCCGGGCCCAACCGATGAGTCGCCAGCGATCCTCATTCTGATCGTGGATGAAGGCCACGAAGAACGCCAACCCGGCTGCGAGCAGGGCCGACAGATACATGAGGAAGCGGGCGAACGCTCCGCTGATCTCCCAGACCCGATTGGCCGGACCACCAGTCGCCGCCGTCTTGTCGACGGGTCCGGACCCCACACCGAAGAGGAACGAGGCGCTCACGGGATGCCCATCGGCTGACAGCACCCGGTAGGTGGCCACATAGGTGCCATCGGGCAGCGAGGGTTGGAGCGCGACCGACACGGTGGTTCCGGCGCTATCGAGAGAACTCGACCCGGTGTCGACCCGCAGACCGCGGGTGTTGCGAACAGTGAGTCCACCCACGCCGATCGAGACCCGTTCGGAGAACGTGGCACTGACCGAGGCCGGCGACGGTGTGACCGAGGTGCCGTCGGCGGGACTGGTGGCGACGATGCCGGCATGCGCACTGGCCACGCCGGTGGTGAGGCCCAGCACGGTTGTGATGGTGATGAGTCCGAGCGTGATGGCGAACAGCAGGCGACGAATCCCGGGATGGGCCGAATAGTTGGCCTTGTGTTCGGTCACTCGCTGGGCCACCTGTTCTGCCATGTGATTGGTCAGGTGTTCAGGGCGGCAACCACCGCCGCGTGGATAGCGGCGTTGGTGGCCACGGCCGAGGTGGGCTGACCGGGGATGAGGGTCGGCGCTGAACCATCGAGTGCAGTGAAGCGGCCGCCGGCCTCGGCCATGATCACCGGCAACGGTGCGACATCCCACAGCGAAACCGATGGATCGACCATGGCATCGAGAGCTCCGCAGGCCACCATCGCGTAGCCATAACCATCGCCCCAGGTGCGGAGTTGGAACTCGGCGCTCTTCACGCCGAGCAGGGCTTCATCGCTCCAGGGGTTGAATCCACTGGTTGAGAGCACGCACGCGGCTGGCTCGCTGCGATCGCTCACCCGGACCGGTTTGCCATTGCGGAAGCAGCCGAGCCCGCGACCGGCGTACACCGTGATGCCGATCGCCGGAAGGTGGATGACCCCGAGCAACGGGCCGTGTTCATCGAAGACTCCGAGGAGGTTGGAGTACAGCGGCACGCCGCGGGTGAAGGCTTTGGTTCCGTCGATCGGATCGATGATCCAGGTGACGCCACTGGTGCCGAGCTTGTCGGCTTCCTCCTCGCCGAGCACGGTGTCGTCCGGTCGGGCGGCATCAAGGCGCTCACGGATCAGGCGTTCGGCGGCGCGGTCGGCGTCGGTGACCGGCGTGCCATCACCTTTCTGATCAATGGCGAGGTCATCACGATCGAACCAGTTGAGCGTCAGGTCGCCGGCTTCTTGTAGCAACTCGACGGCATAGGACAGGAGTGCGGGGCCGGCATCGGGACCGGGCAGTGGACCGGCGGAGCCGGAAGTCGGGGCAGTCACGTGCTCATGGTGTCATGCCCGGTCATCTGACGCGGGCACCGAGTTCGACGAGTTGGTCGAACCATGCGGCTGCGACGATCGCCCCGACCACGCCAGCCCCGAGATCCATCGGTGGGCTGAACTCCACGACATGGAGTGAGCCATCGATCGTGAGGTTGAGTGCCGGTCGCAGAGCGGTGGGTCGGGGTCCGAGTTCGATCTCGCGCGGACTGGTATCGAAGACGGTGACTTCCTCGGCTGGATTGATCGATCCGGAGGCGGTGGAGCGCGACTGCAGGTTCTCGTAATAGGTGAATCGCAGTCGCCGGCGTTCGTAGTGCAGGACCCCAGCCCGTCGGGACTTTTCCGATCCGTTTCGACGCGGTGCCCGACTGGCAGTGACCGCCACCGGATCATCGTCGGTATCGGCCCGGGCCAGTCGACCGGGGGCAAGGGCCTGCTGTTCGGGGCCGGTCCCGCGGATGACGATGATCGTGTTCGAGGCGACGATGATGCCGATCAGGATCACCGGGACGATCAGCACAACCGGGCCGCCACTGGACACGGCGAACAGGCCCAACAGCACGATGCCCCACCAGAACGCCAGGATCATGCCGCGGCGGGCTCGGGCTTTCGACTGGACGGGATTCACCGAACCGGCGCCCGCTCCGGCTCCATTGGTTTGATCGCCCGCCATCTCAGTTGGCCCCGAGTTCGCGCAATTGGGCGAACCACTCCCCGGCGATGATCGGTCCGACGAATGTGGCTCCGAGATCCCACATCGGGAGGAATCGCACCGTGTGGTTCATGTTGTTGATCTCGAGATCGAGTTGGGGGCGCCAGAACCCTGGATTTCCGGCCAAGGTGACCTTGCCGATGGCCACATCGAATCGCACTGACCCATCGGATCCCTCGAAGATCATCCGACGATCGGTCACCCGCAGTCGACCCTTCACGGCGGCAGCCCGCACCGCACCACCGGAGAACAGCAGACCATCGACCTCGATCGGCTGTTTCTTGGTTGCGGTGGCCAATGCATCGGGTTTGAGGGTCTGGGCGTCGGGGCCGTCGGGTCGACGGGAGTCGCGAATGGTGGCCACGAGGGCGACCAGTCCGATGATCGTGGGGACGATGAACAGCGGGCTGCCCATCACCGTGGGTGCGGCGAAGAACATGGTGATGAATGCGGCTGTACCCACGATCGAGACGAGTCGGGTCCGGCGCACCCGGGCCGGTGCAGGGGAGCGGTTGGGTCGGGGGTCACGCGCGCGCTTCTTCTGACGAGCCATCGGCGCAACCCTACGCGCGGTCGATGTGCACGATCTCCGGTTCCGGTCGTTCAACAGCCTCGAGTTGGGCGGTGGGCCAGCCGAGATAGATGAGTCCGATGGTCGAGTCCGAGGGGTCGAACCCACAGAACCGGGCAACCTCGGCTGACGTTGCCGCCGCTCCCGTTGACCACAACGACGCGAGGCCGGCAGCAGTGGCGGCCAGAAGCAGGGTCTGTACCGCTGCGGCGACGGCGTCGCGGTTCTCGAGGGTGGCAATGGGGCCGTCCCCGGCCCGTGAGGCCACGACCACCATCACCGGTGCCCGGAGGTATTTCGAACGGGCCTTGGCGATCTTCGCCTCATCGGCAATTGGGTCGAAGCCCGCAGCGGAGCGCAACTCCGCGGCCAGCGATTCACCGAGCCCATCACGCCCGGCGCCGGTGACGATGCGGAATCGCCACGGATGAGTTCGGTAGTGATTGGGAGCGGTGGCGGCTACGGCGATGAGTTGCTCGACCAGTTCGGGATCCACTGACCGTTCGGGGTCGATCCGCAGGTTGGAGCGGCGGCGGCGGGCCAGGTCGGCGAAGGTTCTCAACGAGTCGGTCATGATCACCTGACCGTATCGCCCCGGCACACGAAGTTCGGGGGGATCACTGGCCTTCGGGAAGGGGCGCGGGTAGGGTCGGAAACGTTCTCGGGCGGATTCCGGGCTTTCGCTTCACCTGCGCGTACCTGCAAGAACCGCCCGAGGAGTCATGGAACCGAATCGTCGATCAGCCCGAAGCGCTGCCGCCCGAACCCTTCTCGGGGTTCTGGCTCTCGGCGTTGTCGCGCTCCTCGCTGGTTCCTCGGTCACCGCCGGTGCAGATCTCACCGCAGCCCGGGATCGTCGGGCTGCCGTGCGCGCCCAGCAGGCGCAGGTTGCATCACAGGTCAATGCACTCGAGGGCAGTGAGGCCTCGGTGATGGCAGCTCTGGCCGCCATTGATGAGAACGTCCGGGGCCAGCAGGCCGCCATGGTGGAGGCCCGACGTCAGGCCGAGTCCAGTCAACTCGAGGCCGAACGGGCGGAGGCCGATGCTGCCGAGACCGGCCGCCAGTTGGATCGGTTGCGGGCCCGGATGACTGACTACGCAGTCGCCGCCTACGTGAGTCCGCCCGATGAGCAACTCTTCCGGGAGTTCGAAGCCGCATCGGCCCAACAGGACGCCAGTCGGCGAGCGTTCCTCGATCTGCGATCCGGCAACGATCTGGATCTCATCGATCAACTTCGGGCCACGAAGCGTCGCCTCGAGGAGCAGTTGACCCATGCCCGCGAGGCTCGTGCCACCGCAGAGGCGCAACTCGCCGCAGCGGAGGCCGCCCTTGGTTCGCTCACTGCGGCGCAGGCCGAGCAGCAACGATTCGCTGATCAGGTGCGGGCCCGTCTCGATGAGCGACTCTCCGATGCGCAGTACCTCTCGCGACTCGATGCCTCGTTCGCAGCCCAGATCTCCGCTGAGGAGTCGAAGCTCGCGGAGGCGGTGTCGAAAGTTCCGGTCACTCCGCCCTCGGCTGGAG
>Ga0209084_1003779_pt1 | contig 10964 bp, 13 predicted proteins | sample C_130820_MF_Meta_FD_187309 | JGI IMG/M metagenome (GOLD analysis project Ga0209084, IMG submission 187309) | Freshwater microbial communities from Lake Croche, Canada to study carbon cycling - C_130820_MF_MetaG (SPAdes) (version 2) | ecosystem: Environmental > Aquatic > Freshwater > Lake... | reverse complement strand
CCATAGAAGAAATTAACTATGCTCCAGATCGGGAACTAGACCGAAATTTGCTCACCAGACTCTCGGATTGTTCCTTTATGGATCGACATGAGAACATTATTATTACCGGTTGTACCGGAACAGGAAAAAGCTTTTTGGCAACAGCACTAGGCTATCAATGCTGTCTTAAAGGCTATAAAGTGGTCTATTACAATCTAGGAAAACTCTTTAATAAATTAATAATGGCCAAGGCCGATGGCTCCTATATGAAGGAATTAAACAAAATTGAAGCTCAGGATTTATTAATTATTGATGACTTTGGATTGCAGGCAATCAATGCTGAAAATCAACTTATTTTAATGGATTTAATCGAAGACCGACACCATAAGAAAGCTACTATTTTTTGTTCCCAGTTCCCTGTTAAAAACTGGTAGATTTAATCCAAGAAAAAACAATAGCCGATGCCATTTTAGATCGAATTATTCACTCGGCAATACGCTTTGAATTAAAGGGAGAATCAATGAGAAAAAAAATGAAAAAACAGTAAAAAAATTTAGCTAATTTTATAATCAGAAATCATCATCAAAATAACTGTACAGTTTAGTCCGGAATAGGGTGTACACTTTCACCGGAATAAGCAAGTATTTGTTCTGGGGTCTCAAAAATAATCTATTCAGTAATTTAAGACCCACTTCCTCCCTGTATCGCCTATTTTACTACTAAATTCCACGATTAATACATCAAATTACCTCCCCGTAAAGATGTGATATGTACACATATCAACCGATACCTTCGATACTTCACTCGAAAATTTCAAATTATTTTAAAACTCACTAAACAGTGTCTCAATTTGAAACAGTAATTGCACCATCAAAAAAAATATTTTTCAAAAAAAAGTGCCAAAAGGCTACACTTTTCAAAGTTTGATAGTATTTATTGTAAAGATGCTTGATTAACTCCCTTGTATGGGCTTCTTGCATCTGAACAATAACGATATACTAATCAATAAAAAAATGAAGTATGAAAATCTAAAAAAATTTATAATAAGTACCAAAGCAAGTAAAAGTACAATCTACAGATTCTACAAAAAGAACGAAGAGCAATGGAACGAAACTAAAATACCTAGCGGTAAGAGAATGTTTCCAATTGACCACACAAGGTACTTTGATAGCGAAATCATGTTTGACGAAAACAAAGTATTACGCCAAGAAAACCAATCCATGCGTAATCTAATAGATAACCTAGTGGATAAGGACAGTCTGCAATTTAGACTATGGCAACTGGATTGGAGTTTCTTTATAACGGTAGCCTATAAGTACGAAAAGAATCAAAAGGGTTGTTTTAAACAAATGCACGCCCTATACGAACACCTAGAACAAAAATATGGTGATGCTACGGCATTACGTTTGTTCTTTACCAGTGAACCATTTACCAATCGCAAAGGCTACCACAACCATATGGTTCTGAACGTAACCAATAGAAAGCTACACGAGGAAATCCTAAACGAAATTAAAGACTTCTTTAGTTTTGACCGTGTGGATGTAAGACCATATGATAAGTATAAAGCGGCTGTGTTCTACATGAGTAAAGAAGGCACCATCAACGAAGATTGGGATATATTAGGCAACGACTTAAAGCAAGACGGATTACAATTTGAAAAGAACTAACACCATGCGAATACGCCTAAGATTATCCCAACTTCAAAAAGTACTCCACAGCGAGCCGCTTAAATTACCCATTACCTTTAAAGGTGAAGATTTCACCGATAAAGAATATACAGTGTTTCTAAAATTATTGCAGCAAGCAGAATAGCGAGGTATCACCCTCGCTTTTTTGTTGTAAAGTACTGAAAACCAGGAAAAATGACTTTTTTCTTGTTTATTCCAAAAATGCCTGGTTTCTTTGTTTCACTTTTCGGAAGAAGTGAAAGTAATTGCAAAAACCCAGTAAAATCAAGGGTTCGCAAAGGTTGGTAAAAAGACCGCTTTCACATACTATCGAAAAGCAATAAAAGTGAAACTAAAAACAGAAATTATGGCACTGAAAGGACAAAAAACAACGAGTGATTTTTTAGAGTGGGACAAGATGCAGAGCATCGTTTTGAAGTTGGAGCGTGATGGTGATTTAAAATTTGCCTTACTTATAGCAACAGGTTCTTATATAGGATTGAGAATATCCGACCTATTACAGTTAAGATGGAACCAAGTGCTGCACCAAGAGTACTTCACCATCACCGAGAAGAAAACCAAAAAGACCAGACGAGTAACCATCAACCCAGAGCTTCAAACCATCCTTAAGCGTTTGTTCATCCAATTAGAAGTCAAAGAAGAAGATTTAATGTTCGTGAATCGCTTCGGTGATAAACCATTCAGCATCCAATACGTTAACACCAAGCTAAAAGACATTTTTACTATCTATAAGGTACGAGGTCAATATTCTAGCCACTTTATGAGAAAAACACTGGGCAGACGTGTATGGGAAGTCAACGAGTACTCTGACCAAGCTTTATTGTTGCTATCGCAATTATTCAACCATGCCAACGTATCGACTACTAAAATTTACTTAGGGATTAGAGAGCAGGAAATCAGTAACTTATATCTAAGTGTTTAGGTGTGCTTGTTGTTATGTAGTAAAAAAAATGAAAAAATAACTTGCGTGTAAAATAAATATCGTTATATTTGCACTGTAAATACGAAATAATAACAAATTTATGATAAAAGAACCTAAAAATTGGAATAGTAAAGCCCTTTACCTTTTGGGAATGTGGCTTTGGAATCAAAAGGAATACGGGCATGCTCTATTATGTTTTCATGGCTCACAATGGGGATTGAAAATCGGTACGCTATTAAGTATCACTTGGGATGATGTTATTAACATAGACGATGGCACTTGCAAGCATGAGCTTTGGTTGCCCAAAAACGAGGTCACGTTACGACCTATAGGTTTTTATAATATCCGTAAAAACATAGAAATAGCCTATTCGATGTTACCAATAAATTATATCGAAGATAGTATTTACATGAATTATAAGACTGGAAAACCTTTGACCTCATCAACACTTAATAGAGAGTTACAACGGTTTAGCCAAAAGTTCATAGAAGAGATGAAGGAGAAAACAGGTTTAACTTTGAATTTTAAACCTTTAAAAACCAATGCGTTTGAAATAGCATGGGCATTGGATATGGTGAAAGCATACAACTATTCCAAACAGATTTTTATCGCATTGTCTAATTTTATGGGACATAGGACGGTAAAAGACACTATTGAATTACTTGGTGTTGAGCCTATTGATAAGATTGAATTTTGTTTTGATTTTTTAGAAGGAATGCCAGACTTCGGAGATTTTGACAAGATTAATATTCAACAAGATTTGTATAAATATGTACAAAGCAATTTTTTATTCTCTTTTAATAAAGATGGAAATCTACTTTGATAAAAGCGGTTTTCATTTTGTGTAGTAAGTACTAATTAGCCATTAAATTTTGAATTGTTTTTTTCGGTGCAATACCCGAACTGCAATACCTATGTCCAAAAATTAACGTCAAACCCAATAAAAATGAAGCTCATGGAAACTTTAGAAACACTCTTCCACTCTTTTGAAACAGGCATCAGAAACGCCAAAGCCAGCAAGCCCAAGGAGTACTTAAAAAGTATTGGATTAGACTATAACGAAATGCGTATCGGTTTTAATTCGGGGCAGTTCCACCACCGAGAATCACAAGAGTTCAAAGACAGGTTTGAAGCTTTAGGAATACTCGTTAAAAGTGAAGCACCCGTTAATAAAGAAGGTTTGACGGCTTATACTGTTTTTGGTAGGTATGGCGTGGTTTTTCCACTGGTGAACCGTTTAAACGAGATAATAAATTATTTTGCTATTCGATTTGAAATGAAAACACCCACAGAGGAATACCTCAACCAAGAAGGCATTTATCCAGCGTATCCGCATCCACTCACCAAAAGATTGTTTATGGTTCCTTCTGTGGTTGATGCTGCTAGCCTTTTACAATCCAAAGCACTGGAGAACCGAGAGGCGGTCATCGCTTTGCACAATGGGGAGCTATTACCGCAACACCTAGAGGCTATTACAGCATTAACTGAACTAGAAGAACTAATAATCTTAAAAAACTAAACTATGCAACTTATCAAAACACAATTGCAGCAATTACGACCAGAATTACCCATCAACATAGTACAGCTCCCAGAAGGACACAGCATGAATGATATGTGGATGAACTATGGTGTGGATGGTATTTTGCAACTTTTACAACCAGCAAAAGAACAGAAAACTCAATCCACTCTAAAGGTGCATAATGATTATAAGATAAGCTTTAAAGGCAGTACGGGAACGTTTTACGTTATTGGGAGTTTGCCAATGGATTTAGGTAATCTAAGAGTATCACTCCAAATCGTAGAACATACCACCAATAAAAAGCACCGCTTGAGAATTGACCTGTTCGACCATATCAATGTAGAGAACCAGTGCCGTGAGTTGTCGGAAAAACAGGGTATTGATAACAACCAACTCAAAGCGGATTTAATCCAGTTCACTGACTTATTAGAAACGCACCGAGAATCACTATTTGAAGCGGAAATAAACCCCATAACCGACCAATTCTCAGCAAAGGAACTTACACCCCAAGCACAGGAGAAAGCCGTGGAATTTCTCTCCAATAAACGCCTACTAGATAATATCGACAAGTTACTGGAGCAAAGCGGAATTATAGGTGAAGAAGATAACAGAAAACTATTGTTTGTATTGGCATCGAGTTACAAAATGCCATATCTATTGCATGGACTTGTACAGGGTTCTAGTGGTGAAGGCAAAAGCCACCTCATCAACGCCATTGCCGACTGCATGCCACAGGAAGACGTTATGAATCTAACTAGAGTGACCAGTAAATCATTGTACCACTACCAAGGCAAAGAACTCATCAATAAGTTAATTTTAATACAGGACTTTGACGGACTAGATGAAGAAGCCCAGTTTGCTTTTCGAGAAATGCAATCGGCTAAATTCTTGACCAGTTCTACGGTGGTTAAAGATATGTTTGGCAACACTAGAGGCAAAATGAAAAAAGTGGAAGCCCATTTTGCAAGTTTGACCGCTACCACCAAAGCTGAGGTGTACTATGATAACATGAGCCGTTCTGTAGTTTTGGGAGTGGATGAAAGCCAAGCACAAACCTTGCGTATTATTAAAGCTCAAAACCTAAAAATTGCGGGTGTTAGTAGCTCCGAAAGCGAGCAGCAATCCAAACAAATCTTACGCAACTGCATGCGTGTTTTAAAGAGCTATGAGGTGGTAAATCCGTTTGCTGATAAATTGATGCTACCCTTAGAGGCAAAGATGCTTAGAAGGCTCAATAATCAGTTTCAAGGCTTTGTTTCACAAATTACGATACTGCACCAGTACCAACGAAAAACGGACAATAAAGGCAGACTAATAGCTACTAAAGAAGACGTACAAAAAGCCGTTGATATTTTCTTTGGTTCCATCATTATCAAAGTGGATGAACTCGATAAAAGTACGAGGCAATTTTTTGAACTGCTCAAAGGATTTGTGAAAAGTCAACCCAGTGGAACTACTCATAAATTTTGCACCAGAGACATACGCCAAGAGCTCAACATTAGCAAAACATCTGCTTTTAAATACGTGCAGCTGCTGCAAGAACTGGAATACATCCAAGCCGTTGAAGGTTCAGTAAACAAAGGTTTTAAGTATGTAGTGAGCTACTGGGACAATATGGAGAAACTCAAAGCCAAAATCAAAGCAGACCTTCACAATCAGTTAGAAGCGTTGTAAAACAGTAAAAAGAACACGTGAAGCCTAGTAAACACAGACCATACACCGCTAGTGTTCGCAGTTTTGAAAAGTGTGCTTAAGAAACATTTTGCTATGACCTAAATTTTAAATCTACTATCAAATGAAAAAAACACTAACCAATCCCAGTTTTATAAACCTATTACGCAGCTATGCGAGCTTTATCAAAGTAAGAAACTACAAGATAGGAAAAAAAGATAATTACCAGAGTGCCGTATCGGATTTTCTTATCTGGTTGGAAGTATCTGGGATTAGTAAAATAAAACAGGTGACTAGTAGAGAATCAGTAGCCTATTTTGAGTACCTTATCACAAGACCCAAAATGCGAGGCGATGGAACACTAGCGGAGAAAACCATCAAGTTTCAACTGTTCGCAATAGGATTGTTTCAACTCAATTTATTGGATAACCACGAGATAGAAAACACTTTTTACATTCCATCCTATAGCCAATCCAATCAGAAAGACCGCAATATACTGACTGTAGAACAGGTTAAAACAGTTTACCAACATTGTGAGAACCACCAAGAACGAGCCTTATTATCGGTAGCGTATGGATGCGGTCTAAGACGTTCTGAAATCGAAGCATTGGATATAAAAGACATTCAACTACTTACAGGAATGTTAATCGTTAGAAGCGGCAAAAACAGCAAAAGACGTGAGGTTCCCATGAGTAACCTAGTTATGGAATACCTAAGGCAGTATTTAAGCCAAGAGCGTTACAATTTGCCAACGGGTGACGGAGCCTTGTTTGTGAATGCAAAAGCGGAGCGAATCAGTGGAGACCACCTCAACACAATGCTAAAAAAAATGATAGTACAAACAGAACAATACGAGCTAATAAAAAGCGATATAACGCTGCATTGTTTGCGTCATAGTATTGCGTTCCACCTTGCAGAGAATAACGCTGGTATTGAGTTTATAAGACGTTTTCTAGGACATGCAGAAATAAACACGACTTACCTGTATGCCATTAAGAACAAAAAGATAAAACCCATTACTACATTTTAACTATAAACACTATGACAACTAGCATTGAATCCTATTTAAAACAAAGCTTCACCGAGCAAACGACATCTGGTTATTTATACACCATCAATCACTTTTTAAAGACCAACCCAAAGGCTAAAAGGTATAAATACCATAACATAGTGAGCTACATGGATGAGGTAAGCCAAAAGCAATCCAACATCCAATACCGCATCCGTATTTTATCAGCAATCAAAAAATACTATGATTATTTGGTAATGGCTGGACTACGAACCGACCACCCATGTAAACGCCTAACCATCAAAAAAGCTAATAATCAAAGTGTACAAGTGCAAGAACTATTTACAAGTGAAGAATTGCAGCTACTTTTGACTAGAGAAAACCGCTACCAACACTTAGACACAAGAAATAGTGTGCTGCTATCGCTGCTAATCTACCAAGGCTTGACCAGTGAGGAACTCACCCGACTAGAGGTGAAAGACGTTGACATGGATAACGGCACCATCTACATCAAAGCTTCAACCAATCAAAACCGCAGAACACTAGAGCTAAAGACAAAACAAATGCTAGTTTTCTCTAAATACATCAACGAGGTACGTCCCGAATTACTTAGATGCAAGACCGATAAGCTTCTATTGGGTAAATTAGGTAAACCCATTCAAGTGGACAGTATTCATGCGATTATAGAGCCGTTAAAGCTTTTGTTTCCCGATAGAAACCTCAACCCAAGAACCATTCGCATGAGCGTTATTTGCAATTGGTTAAATGAAAAGAAAATACCACTGGAGCGGGTGCAAGAACTTGCGGGACATAAATGGCCTGGAACTACTGAGAAGTACATCAAGGTGAATAGCGAGAACGAAAGAGAGTTGATAAATCGGTTTTTTCCAAATATCTGAGAAATAAAATAAAAGTTAAATTATACATATTGTATTATTTTTTATTTATATTTGTATGAGGAAATTTTACTTAAATGAATGTAAAAATATTAAAAGTAGCGGGAAATGATTTAGTTGATGCTAGGATTTCTGATTCAAAATTACTAAAAATAAATCTTCCTTCATTCAATGATGGTTGGAGATTTGATTTTAATAAGCTTTCTAAAAGAAAAGGATTCAATACTTATGTATTAGTGTCTGAAGAAACATCAGACAAGATTGAAGGATGTTTAAGTTTTCAGATGAGAGATAAAATTGAACCTTACATGGCATTTATTGAAGTTGCACCTCATAATAAGGGAACAGTAAAAGAATATGATAATGTTGCGGGTTGCTTGATTGCCTTTGCATGTAAGCTAAGTTTTATAAATGGCGAAGGTGATTTTGAAGGTTATTTAGCATTTGATATTTTAGAAGAAGACAAAGAAGATGAAATAAAACTGATGTCTATGTATTCTAATAAATATAATGCATTCAAAGTAGGAGAAACTACGATGATTATACCACCACTAGAAGGCAAAAAGTTGATTGATGAATTTTTAAATACTGATTATGAAAACTAAAGAAATTCAAGTTAATGACATTTGGAATGACAAAAAAAGAGCTGACATTAGAAAAGCTATATTGTTGCATTCTGCATCACAATCGAAAGAAGTTATCCTAACTACTAGATTACTTGCTATTCAATATAAGTTAGAGGATTATATTCAAAACGACAATGATGAAAGAATGCTAAAAATCCTTGATTTTGTTAAAATGTATTTGAAAGAACTTAACTTAACAAAAAAGAGACTGGCTACTTATTTTGAGATGCGAGATAGTAATCTTCAAAAATACCTTACTGGAGAAAGAAAGCTAAATGCCGAAGTAGTATTAAAACTAAGTGCATTTTCACATACTAAACCAGAGTATTGGTATAGAGTTCAAGTAAAAAATGAACTTATCGAATTAAAGAAAGAGAAACGTAATGTTGCTGAATATCAAAAATACGATTACCGTAATTTAGTTGAGGTATAAAACTCAAAATAAAAATTAGTAAAGCTCTCACTTCGAGAGCTTTTTTTATGTTAATTTGACAGAAAATTAATCTCATATTATTATGTGTTTTTTGATTTTTTAGTTACTTTCGTAAAGCAGAGTTGATGAAGTTTGAATGTTCTTATTATTTGTATTGGTGAAATTGCAAAGGCGTACAAGTATAGGTTTAATAAAAGAGAATACCAAGACGAGCTTGGGCTTAATGTTACTGCAATGGATTGGCGGCAATATGACCCAGCCATTGGTAGGTTTAACGTTATTGATCCACTAGCTGAAAAAAAATATGATAATACTCCTTATCGTTTTGGATTTAACAATCCTGTATTTTGGTCTGACCCAACTGGTTTGTTCGAAACACGAAAAGAAGCAAGAGAATATAGAAGAGCAAATGGTGTAGAAGGACGTATTCAAAGAAATGGGGATGGTGGATATGATATAAATAACTACAAAACACACACCAGTTATTCCTCGGGTGACGATAAAGGATTTGGTTATGATTCTCATTCTAATGATGGAGTCGTAGAATCTGCTTTAGTAACTAAATCAAAATCTTCCTTTGGCGGAAAAGATTTGTTTGATGTTGCAGGTACTGATTTAGCATATGCGGAGAATATTGCTTGGAAAGGAATGTCAACAGCTTCTAAAAGTAAATTTGCGTGGGACAATGCGGATAAATTAGCACGGATAGGATTAAAAGGATCTACTAGTGTTCTTTATAAAACTAAAATTCCCACAGCAATGAAAGGTGTAGGTGTTGGGATGGGACTTGTGTCAGCAGGTTTAGTTGTTTCAGATGTCGTGATTAATGAACAAATTAAAGCATCCAATGTGCTAGATGGAGTTATCTCAGGTGCAAGTTTTATACCCGGCTGGGGTTGGGTTATTGGAGGAGCTTATTTAGGTGCAGATTTAATTACTAATGGAGTTTCTGGAAAATCGATAGGACAACATCTTGATGAGGCTGTAGAAGAAAAATATGATTTAGATAATGGAACTTTAACAAGTTGGAAATGATAAAAATAAGAGATTACATTTTTTATAGAACCTACGAAGCATACAAAAAGAAAGAACATCCCGCACTCTTTTCGAGTACATTATATTTATCAGCGTGTGATTTATTTTTATTTTCATTTTCATATGGTATTTGTATATATCTATTAGATGGTATTGAAAAAAAATACAAATACTATATCTTTCTATTGTATTTTAGTATTGTTGTGTTTTTAAATATTAATAAATACTATAAAAAACAGAAAATTAAAGACTTAATAAGTTTATATCAAAATAATTATCTAAATAAAACCATAAGTAGTTGGGTCTTCTTCTTTATTTTACCAATTTGTATGGTAGTTGGAATAGGATTCCATATTTTAATATCAATCATTATAAAAAAATACAATTTAGAAGGGTGGTTGTTCTTTTATTTTTCAAACATATAATAACCGTAATAAGCAAAAAAACCGAGCAATTGCTCGGTTTTTTTTTGCTTATAACATTGCTACATTTTTATTGAAGAAATCTTTAAACTTCTTTGTAGTAAGCATTTTGTCTATAATTTTAAAAACAGTGCTTTTATCTTCTTCGTCTAATTGCTGAATCAATTGCATTTGTTCAGCTGTAGATTTATCCTCAATTACTACTTCAGTAGGAATAATATTTTCGTTGTAGTTCAAAATTTGGTCAGCAGTAAGACTAAATAGCTTGGTTAGTTTTTGCAGTTCTGCAACAGTAACTTCTCTTAATCCCTTCTCTATCTTGCTATAAGTAGATTTATCCACACCAATATGCAAAGCAACTTCTTTTTGTAGAAGTCCTTGTTTTTCTCTAATTACTTTTATGTTATCTGCTAAATTCATAAGACAAAAATAGAAATAATAAACACTAATTACAATATATAGAAATATAATAAACTTTATAGTTGCTTTTAAATAAACTTAAATCTATTTTTGCAGTAGAAAAATTAGCAACAAATAAATTTAATGCTGTAAACTGCTTATTCCGGTGAAAGTGTACACCCTATTCCGGACTAAACTGTACAGTTGTTTTGATGATGATTTCTGATTATAAAATTAGCTAAATTTTTTTAATGTTTTTTCATTTTTTTTCTCATTGATTCTCCCTTTAATTCAAAGCGTATTGCCGAGTGAATAATTCGATCTAAAATGGCATCGGCTATTGTTTTTTCTTGGATTAAATCGTA
>Ga0209084_1003777_pt1 | contig 10967 bp, 10 predicted proteins | sample C_130820_MF_Meta_FD_187309 | JGI IMG/M metagenome (GOLD analysis project Ga0209084, IMG submission 187309) | Freshwater microbial communities from Lake Croche, Canada to study carbon cycling - C_130820_MF_MetaG (SPAdes) (version 2) | ecosystem: Environmental > Aquatic > Freshwater > Lake... | reverse complement strand
AGCTGCTGCTGACCACGGAACGCATGATGTTCTTGACGCTCAGGGACACGTTGTTGAGTGGATGAAACAAATTGGTAAGGGAATCCCCGGCTACGCAACACCAAAGGTTGCCGTCGGTGCTGCGGTTTCAAACGAAAAAGGGGAGCTCCTTCTAATCCAGCGTGCGGACTCTGGATTCTGGCTGTATCCAACTGGATGGTGCGACATTGGTTACTCTGCGCCTGAAGTTGTTGTGAAAGAAGTGCTTGAAGAAACTGGTTATGAAGTTGAGCCAATTCGCCTTATTGGAGTTCTTGATGGGATGAGACACGGGGCTTCAAGAGTGCCCTTGTATTCAATGCTCTTTCTCTGCAAACTCACTGGTGGATCAATGAATATTCATGAACTTGAATGCACTGATGCTGGTTGGTTCTCGATTGACAATTTGCCCTCACCAATGATTGGCGCAGAACGCTGGGTTGATCCAGTTTTCGCTGCAATTAATGGTGAAGTTCGAGACGTCTATTACGACGAACTTCGCGTTCCGGTGTGGAGGAACGAAGAGTGAGCATCTCCATTGAAATCGCAACTCACGCCACAGATGAACTACTAACTAGCCTCAATCAACTAGTTCCCCAGTTATCTTCGAGTGCATCGCCACTCACGAGTGACGATGTTGAAGCCCTGATTGCAAACCCAGCGGTTTCTGTATTCATTGCCAAAAATGATGGCGCAATTGTTGGAACGTTGACGCTTGTTGTGTTCCCAATTCCATCTGGCCTCAGGGCTTGGATTGAAGATGTTGTTGTTGATGAAGGAGCACGCGGGCTTGGTGCAGGAGTTGCATTAACTGAAGCCGCGGTTACTGAGTCAAAACGACGTGGTGCAAAGTCGATTGATTTGACGAGCCGTCCTTCACGCGAAGCCGCAAACGCGATGTATGTCAAACTTGGTTTCGAACAGCGTGAAACCAATGTGTACCGACTTGGTCTCAAATAACTTGGAAAATACTGCACAGCAAAAGAGAGTCATTCAAACCCTCAGTGCTGCTCAGATTCTGAACGGGATTGGAACAGCTGGGACTGTTGCGGCAGGTTCATTGCTGGTTGCATCGATTTCCAATTCGGAATCCCTTGCTGGTCTCGCACAGACAACAACAGTGCTTGGTGCTGCGATGATGGCGTTGCCATTGGCGAGGTTGACTCAAAAAGGTGGTCGCAGACTTTCTCTAATTAGCGGATTTTCCATTGGAGGATTAGGCGCAGCACTAGCGATTCTTGGCGGTATTCATAAAGTTTTGTTTCTTATGCTCGCGGGTTCGTTTTTCATCGGCGCAGCTTCTGCATCTGGCTACCAAGCACGATTCGCGGCCATTGACTTAGCCACCGCTGAGAACAGATCTCGCAATCTTTCCTTCGTGGTGTGGGGTTCCACTGTTGGTGCAGTTACGGGACCAAACCTTATGCAGCCCTCGGGAGACATTGCGCATTATTTCAACCTTCCAAGATTGGTGGGCCCCTACTTCATTGTTGGGATAAGCCTCGCACTCGCTTCAGCTGTAATTTATGTTTTTCTAAGACCTGATCCTTATCTCACAGCCAATCTTTCTTCTGATGGCGTGACTCAGAAAAAGCACGAAACCACACGAGCTGCGCTTAAACACATTCGAGAAATTCCCCAGGCGTTGTTTGCAATAACTTCAATAGGTATTGGGCATTTGGCGATGGTTTCCATAATGGTTATGACACCAGTTCACATGTCTCACGTTGATGTGACGCTTTCTGTCATTGGTCTAGTCATAAGTGTCCACGTACTTGGGATGTTTGCGTTCTCGCCATTGGTTGGAATGTTGAGTGACAAAGTTGGCAGAGTTCGAGTAATTCAGATTGGTGTTGCATTACTTGTTCTTGCAGCGGTAGTAGCCGGAATGTCACCAGCAATGAATGCAGTGTCACTTGGATTCGGACTGTTCCTGCTCGGACTCGGATGGTCGTGCACGCTTATCGCTGGTTCGACACTTTTGTCGGAGTCTGTATCAATTGAAATGAGACCATCATCTCAAGGTGCAAGTGACCTTGTAATGAACTTGATGGGAGCGGTTGGTGGCGCTGTGAGTGGCGTAATCATCGGGTTGTTTTCATTTGGATGGCTCTGTTCCTCGATTGGCGCTTTAGTCCTCTTGCTCGGAATCTGGTCATTGAAGATTGAATAACTCAATTTGAAGTTGCGAAAACGAATCAATTGCATTGACTGGCTCGTCAACCTAGTTACTTGCTATCGGACGAGTTCGTTTCTCAACTTTTGACTGATAGTACTAGTGAGCTGAAGCGCTTACTTCTTTAAGTTTCCCTTTTCCGGGAAGCGGCTTAATCACAGCAAGGGCAACGACGAACGCGACGCCGGCAATGACGAAGCAACCATGATGGAACCCGTTCATGAACGAGGCAACAACGTTGGGCTCAATTTGTTGTGAAAGCGCTGAAGGCAGAGAGTGCAGTGTGCCAACGGCTTGCTGCATTGAAGAAGATGCATTGGCAGCTGCAGCTGTCGGTAAGCCGGCAGGCTTAAATGCGCTCATTATTTGTGGCCCGAAGGTAGAGCTGAAGACTGAACCGACTACGGCTACTCCTAGAGTTCCGCCAAGTTCACGAGTCACGTTGTTCACTGCTGAGCCACCTCCAATTTGAGTTGGGGGGAGAGAAGTCATGATTGCGGCAGTGGATGATGCACCAATTAGCGCGAATCCAAGTGCCATCATGCACATTGATCCAACAACTGGGCCGAAATAGGCAGCGTTTGCAGGCAGCAATCCCATCCAGAAAATGGCTGCTCCTTCAATAGCAATTCCAAGACTGACAACCATGCGTGCACCGAATTTAAGTGCCAGACTCGCACCGATTGGAGTGAAGATTCCAGTAACGATTGCGAAAGGCAAAGTGTGCACACCTGAAGAAAGCGGTGAGTAACCGCGCACTAATTGGAAGTACTGCGTAACTAAAAAGATGAAGCCAAAGAGGGCGAAGAACGAAATTGCAATTGATCCCGCTCCAGCTGAGAATGCTGGACGCTTGAAGAGTCGCACATCGAGCAGGGGCTCATTACGTTTAAGTTCCCACAGCACAAAAGAGAGAAGCAACGCTACTGACGCTGCAAAGAGCAGAAGCGTTGTCTGAGCTTTCCAGCCCCATGTTGGCCCCTGGATAATTGCGAGCAGCAATGTTGTGAGTCCAGTTGAACCAAGAACAAGACCGAGAAGATCGAACCGGTGAACCTGAGGGCTCTTTGATTCTGGAATTATGAAGTAACCAAAGAGAAGCGTGAGTACACAAAGCGGCAGGTTCACAAGGAAAATTGAACCAAACCAGAAGTGTGTAATTAATGCACCTCCTGTAATTGGACCGAACGCAACCGCGGCACCAGATGTTGCTCCCCAGAAGCCGAATGCTTTTGCCCGTTCTGCTGGATTTTCAAAGACAACGGTCAAGATTGAAAGCGTCGCTGGGAAAATGAATGCTGCAGCCATTCCCATAAGTGCACGCCAGCTAATTAGTTGTGAAGTAGAAGTCGACCAAGCAGCGAATGTACTGAAGATTGCGAAGAAGACCAAGCCGAACTGCATAGTTCGTTTGCGTCCGAACCGATCAGACGCCGCAGCACCTGCGAGGAGTAGCCCAGCGAATGGCAGCGAGTAGCCGTCAACTATCCACTGAAGAGCGGAGTTAGAAGCATGAAGGTTTTGTGAGAGGGCTGGAATCGCAACGTTGACAATTGTGTTGTCAACCACGACTAAGAAAACACTGAGGCAAAGTACCCCGAGTATTTGCCACCTACGGTCATGGTGAGTATTCATTTTCTCCAATCCAGGTAAGAACTGCGTCATACGAAAAAGCTCTTTAGTTCTGACGTAACCTTAACGGTTATGAAACTAAGTGACAGTCCACGAGCAGATGTTGAAATAGTCATTGAAGCCTCTGCGGAAAAAGTTTGGCCATTGGTTATTAACCCAAATCTACCCGCCAGCTTCTCTGAAGAGTTTCAAGGAGCAGTGTGGCTTGATGGCGCCACGCCAAGTCTCGGCGCAAAATTTAAAGGCACTAACAAAATCGGAGAAAGAGAGTGGGACACGACGTCAACCATTACCGGCTTCTCTGTTAATGAAGTTTTTGAGTGGACTGTGGAAGACCTAGATAACCCAGTATCAATTTGGTCATTTCATTTATTCCCAGATGGCGATACAACACTTCTAAAAATGTCCGGTGTTCTAGGTACGTTCACCGGGACGGGACTTCATGCAGCAATTGCTAAAGATCCAGAAAACGAAGAAAAGATTGTCGGATGGCGCATGAGTAACTGGCGCGAAAACATGTTGAAAACCGTTGAAGGTATTAAGCAGCTAAGCGAAAAGTAATCACTTTGTCGCGAGTGGTAATTCGAAGATAATCGCCAAACCACCGAGGGTGCTTTGCTCGGTTTTCATTGAGCCACCTACAGCTCTTGCAACATCAGCCATGATGCTCATGCCTAGGCCGGAGCCTCCACTTTCTCGTGATCTGGAATCATCACCTCGAGCGAATCGCTGAGGTGAAAGCCCGTACCCTGAAGAAAGTCCTGGACCCCCGTCTTCAATTTTCAGTTGGATGTGTGTTGAATCGCTAGTTAATGAAACATTCACCGGAGCTCCACTCGGTGTGTAGCGCTGAATGTTTGTAAAAGCATTAGTAACCATTCGATGAAAGAAATTCTCAGTCCCGATTACGTACACCCCATTTTCAATTCTTGACGTGACCTGGCGTTCAGGGTTATCGGATTTGAAGTCAAAAACAGCAGAAGCCGCAAATGCACTCAAGTCCATTAAGGATCCTTGTACAAATGGTGTTTCATTAATTTCTGCAAGAAAAAGGAGGTCGCCAATTAGTGCATCCATGCGGTCCACTTCACGTTCAACACGGTCTGCTGCGCGTTGTTTTTGATCATCAGAGATGCTGACGTTCTGCAGCATCTCGCTGTAACCCTTGATAACAGTGAGGGGAGTTCGCAGTTCGTGAGAAGCGTCACCAATGAAGCGCTGCATCGCAAGGTTGCTCGATTTTTCAATTTCGATAGTCTTCTTAAGATTTTCAACCATTACACCGAGAGACGATTGCAGGCTGCTCAATTCAGGAGTTGTGCTGGCCTTAGGAAGATCGGCAAGATAGTTATTTTTTGAAATTGCTTCAGCGTATTCAATCAATTGATTGATGGTGTTGAAACTTGAACGCATTAAGCGGCGAGCGATGAGGGTTATGAAGATAGCAATGAGCAACCCTGCGATAAATACTTCTCTCGCTAAGCGGTGGTTCGCATTCTGCACCGAGAGCGTTGAGGCAGCAACCAGCAAGTAATCGCCACCACCAATTGGCATAGATTTAATTCTGAAACCAGGGATGCCGTTTACCTCGTCTATTGAGTGAAGCGTTGACTTTGCGGTCGCCAGTGTTGGAGTCTTTGTAAGCGAGTATGACCCAGACCTTATTGGTGTTGCCCCATTTAAGGGGCTAATGACAACAAGAGTTACGTCGTAGTTATTTTCCTGGACGGTATTTAGAGCATTGTCAAGAGCGGTAATTTCGTTGCCTAAACCACTATTGATGACTGCCGTGATTGGTGCATCTATTGCTGCAATTTCTGATCGTGAACTTATTGAAATTGCGAGCCAGCCAATCGAAAACGCAACTAGTGCAGTTGTAACGACAAGCAGGACAGTAATTCGAGTTGATAGTCGCACTTTACGTCTGTGGCTCCATTAATTTAAAGCCAACACCACGAACTGTCGTGATGGGATTGAAGCCATCGCGATGAATCTTTTTGCGTAAGTAAGAAATGTAGGTGTCAAGCACTGAGGTCTCAGAGTCAAAATCAATTCCCCAAACTTGACTCAACAACTGCTCACGAGTTAAAAGTTTATTTTTCTTGGACAGTAAAACCTCAAGTAGATGAAATTCTGTCGCTGAAAGTTCAATGAATTCATCTTGGTAGTGAACCTCGTGTGCGCCTACGTCAAGTGTGAGCTGTCCACAATGAAGTTTGTCGGGTGTACTTATTGTTGGCTCTGATCTACGAAGAATGGCTGCAACTCGAAGGAGTATTTCTTCCAAGCTGAAAGGTTTGCGTACATAATCATCAGCACCGATTCTGAGACCCTTCGCAACATCGGTAGGTGCGTCTCTTGCAGACAACAGCAAAACTGGAATTTCGTTCTGATTTTTTCGCAATGTTTCGAGAAATGTGAATCCATCCATGTTTGGCATGTTGATGTCCACAATGCAGAGATCAACTTTGATGGTTTTCAAAATTCGAAGAGCCTGGTCGCCATCAGAAGCAACTTCAGTGCCGTAGCCAGCAATTCGAAGCGAGTCACCTAATAGGTCGCGAACACCTGGCTCATCATCAACTACCAAGATTGTTGTCACATAGATGAGCGTACCCCTAATAGATGTAAGGGAAAAAGGCTTTATTCTGAACACGCTCAGTTCTAAGGTGAGACTTTGTTTCCTCACAGAATCTTCACAAACTCGCCCCTTAGTATTGAAATAACGAAGGAGTCCACATGAAAAGTTTTCTACTTAGAGGCGTCACAGTTTTAGCTTTGACGACATCACTCGCTACAGCAACTGCCACTGCTGCAAGCGCAGACACCGGGAGCAGTAGTCCTAAAAGTGCAGTTTCGACCTTCCACGCAGCACAGGCAACCATCAAGAAAGCCTTCGCTTCTTCAGTTGCTTCTGCAAAAGCTGCACTCCAGTCAGCGTTAACAAGCGCTACAACGACTGCGCAACGTCAAGCCGCACATGCTGCGTTCAAGGCAGCAGTGCAGGCAGCAGTAGCCACTCGCAACGCTGCAGTTGCAGCACTTGGAACTCCACCAACAAAAGCAGCGCCCGGAAGTTCGAAGCCATCATTGAAGACTCAGCATGGTGCGATTGACACAACATTCCGTGGTGCTGTCGCCTCAGCAAAGTCCATTCTCGAGGCTTCGCTCTCGACAGCAACAACATCAGCTCAACGAATCGCTGCGCGACAAGCATTTCAAGCTGCAGTTGCAAGTGCGGTGAGTGCGCGTCAGTCTGCACTCGCAGCCCTTAGGACACCACCAGTTAAATAATTTTTACCTGTATTAGGGCCCCCTATTGCTCACTTCGAGCGGTAGGGGGCTTTCTCCCTTCTTGGATGAATTCCAATAGAGTCAATACAGATGAATAAAGGAAATGCATGACAACCGTTCTCTGTGGTGTCCACCAAGCTCTTGAAATACTTGCTTCTGACTTTCCAGAAGTAGAAGTAATTGATCTCACAACAAACAATGACCCGCTACCCAAGGGTGCAATTCTTTTTGCTGGATACGGCGAAGAGTCAATGAAGGCAGCCGACACAGCTGAAGTTGCGTGGATTCAGCTCCCACACACTGGAATCGACACAGTTAACCCGTCACTTCTCAATGCTCCGGTCGTGACGTGCGCCAAAGGCGCAGAGTCAGTTCCGATTGCTGAATACGTTCTTGCCTCAATGCTCGCCTTCGGTAGAACGTTCCCTGAGACGTGGTTGAAAGAAGCCCCAGAGCACTGGTTCTTTCAAAAAACACAGTGCTTGATGGGCCAACGTGTTGGTCTAGTTGGCTTTGGAGGAATTGGCCAGCGAGTTGCCACACTGGCCAAGGCATTCGACATGGATGTAGTTGCAATCCGTCGCACGAACACTCCGAGCGAAATTCCTGGAGTTTCAATTGCTACTTCACTCGAAGAAATTCTTCCAACCCTTGATCACCTAGTTCTTTGTGCACCGAGCACTACCCAGACCAAGCACTTAATGAACGAGAAAATGTTTTCTCTCGTAAAGCCAGGACTGCATCTTGTGAACATTGCGCGCGGGGCACTAATTGATGAAGCTGCACTTCGCACTGCTCTCGATGACGGGCGAGTGGCTCGTGCCTCACTCGATGTTTTTGACCCAGAGCCACTTCCAGCGGGTCACTGGCTCTACTCCCACGAAAAAGCATTTGTTACCCCACACTCTTCTTGGACGGGTCGGCCATTCCTTTCTGGTGCAACGCAAGTATTTTGCGAGAACCTCCGCCGCCACCTAGATGGTCAGCCACTCGAAGGAATTATCGATGTGGAACTCGGCTACTAGAGGGTTTTTGAAGGAAATGGCTCCGTATTTAGACCAGATGTAGAGTGGGTCTAGAGCACAATCAAAGGGGAATCATGACTGATATTGCTGAGAAGTTCACACCACAACAGAGCGAGCTGAAGTTCAATCTTCCTCCTACTTTTGATTCAATTGAGGCCGAAAGACAGCACCGCAAAGAAAAGCTTGCTGGCGCACTTCGTATTTTTGGCAAGCTCGGATTCTCCGAAGGAGTCGCCGGGCACATCACTGCACGCGACCCTGAGCTACTTGATCATTTCTGGGTAAATCCATTCGGAATGAATTTTCGTCATGTTCGAGTATCAGATCTCATCTTGGTAAACCACGATGGAGAAGTTGTCCACGGTGACAAGCCAGTGAACCGAGCAGCATTTGTAATTCACGCTGCCGTTCACGCAGCACGACCTGACGTTGTCGCTGCAGCGCACTCACACTCGGTCTACGGAAAAGCATTCTCATCACTTGGACGCACACTCGACCCACTCACACAAGACGCATGCGTGTTCTTTGAAGACCATGTACTCGTTACTGAAGGAGGAGGGCGAATTGTTCTCGACGAAGAGAGCGGTCGCGTTCTTGCTGACGGACTTGGAAATTGCAAGGCTGCAATTCACCAGAACCACGGCCTCTTTACAGTGGGCCAAACAGTCGATGAAGCAGCATGGTGGTTCATCACTATGGAGCGAACATGCCAAGCGCAGCTTCTCGCTGAAGCGGCAGGTAAGCCAATTCACATTTCTGACGAGAATGCTCGCTACACATTGGAGCAAACCGGTCACCCACTTGCTGGATGGTTCTCATTCCAGCCACTCTGGGATGACATTGTAAAAACTGATCCAGAGTTATTTGACTAATTCGTCGCGTTAATCGCATTGTCCTCGAGACTACGATTAGTCGTAGAAAACTAATGGGGAATATGTTCAAAAAACGAAGTGGTGAAAGTGAGCGTCAGCGCTTTCCACAGCCATTAATTAAGAGCCGAATCGCTTCTGGCCGTGGCGCCATGGAGCAACCTAACGTCACATCTGACGAAGCACCACTCACTCCGAAGTTCTGGATAGCGCTGTGTCTGACAGGTGTTGCAACAGGACTCTTCGGTATTGCGCTGATGTGGGTACTAAAGCAATTCGAGCACCTGGCGTTTAACTACAACTCTGGAAGCTACAGCGATGCAGCGAGCGCGACATCTGGCGTGCACAGAGTTGTTGTCCTCCTAGCCTCTGGCTTAATTGGAGCAATCGGCTGGTTCCTTATTCGGAGGTATTTGAAGAATGAGAAATCAGAAATCGATGAAGCAATTTGGACTGGCGACGGAGAACTTTCTCTTCGACGTAGTTTTCTCACCTCATTTCTTTCAGAAATAGTCATTGGACTAGGTGCAAGCATTGGCCGTGAAGCAGCGCCAAAACTTATGGGTGGAGTTTCAGGAAGTGTTTTGTCACACTGGTTTGATCTGACTTCTACGCAGAAGCGACTTCTTGTTGCATGTGGAGGAGGAGCTGGGTTAGCTGCGGTGTACAACGTGCCACTTGGTGGTGCGATATTTACTGCAGAAGTGCTCATTGGTAGTTTCACGCTCCCAACAGTGCTGCCCGCACTCGCATGTTCACTCATTGCGACGTGGACTGGATGGCTGTATCTCTCCTCAGGTCCAACGTATGGCGACATTCCTAATTTCAAATTCAGTTCTTCGCTCATGGTCTGGTCACTATTCGCGGGATTAATAATTGGTGTTGTAGCTGTCCTCTTTATTCGTTTGATTGGATTTATGGCGCATAAGCGAGCAAAAGGTAATTCAATTTTTTGGAAGATGCCTCTTGTGTTTGGCGTTGTTGGGATCATTGGTGTCAAGTACCCACAGTTGTTTGGTAATGGTAAAGACATGGCGCATGATGCGTTCTTGGGCTTAGGCAGCGCTGGTCTCCTATTTCTCTTGTTTGCCCTTAAACCGCTACTGACATCTCTAACTTTGGGCAGTGGTGCCGCGGGTGGTTTGTTCACACCTTTCTTGAGCACGGGAGCCGTCTTGGGGGCGTTTCTTGGCATTATCTGGACCCATTTCTACCCAGGGACACCAATTGGTGCATTCGCCCTTATTGGCGCTGCAGCGATGCTGGCATCTTCAATGCAAGCGCCATTAGCAAGTTTGGTAATTGTTTTTGAACTTACTCAATCTGGATTTCATTTAGCGCTGCCAATGATTTTGGCAACGACAATTGCAACGACTCTTGTGCGCCAAGTTGACGGCTACTCAATTTATTCTGCACGACTTCCGCGCAAAGAAGAATAACTACATGTACATTCCACCAAAGTTCAGTGTTGAACAAGAAGCTGCGTGGGACATTGTCAAAGATGCTGGTGCTGGGCTACTCGTAGTTAGTGGCCCTGAAGGCATGGAAAGTGTTTTTGTTCCTGTCGTTGTTAGTGCAGACCGAACAAAACTGACTTCTCATGTTGCTAAGGCGAATAAGTGGTGGAGAGCGCTGAGCGATGGTGACGAAGTACTTGCTGTTTTCTTGGCTGCGTCTGCGTACGTGTCGCCGAGCAATTATCCAAGTCGATTTGAAAAACATGAAGTAGTGCCTACGTGGAACTTTGTTATGGCAGAAGTTCGTGGCACGGCAACAGTTCATCCAGACGCTCAGTGGCTGAAGAAACAGACAACTTCAGTCACTGAGGAATTCGAAAAACAACGCAACCCACAGTGGCTAATTTCTGAAATGCCAAGTGATTATTACGACCAACAACTAAAAGCGATTGTGGGCCTTGAAATATTGGTTACTGATATTCAAGGGAAAGCAAAA
>Ga0209084_1003776_pt1 | contig 10968 bp, 14 predicted proteins | sample C_130820_MF_Meta_FD_187309 | JGI IMG/M metagenome (GOLD analysis project Ga0209084, IMG submission 187309) | Freshwater microbial communities from Lake Croche, Canada to study carbon cycling - C_130820_MF_MetaG (SPAdes) (version 2) | ecosystem: Environmental > Aquatic > Freshwater > Lake... | reverse complement strand
CGCCAGAAAACTTGAACATGTGACCCCAACGCTCTTGATACCAAGGTGATTGTAATAATCGTCTTGTCTTCAAGTTGTCGCGTATTGATAGCGTGCCAGAATACGACGCACACAAAAACTTCTGAGCGGGATCTGTGATCCACTCCCATGCAGGCCACATCACTGACACAATCGTTGACTTGGAATGACGCGGAGGAATGTTGATTAGCAGTCGATGTATCTCGCCAGCACTGACTGCTTCGAGATGCTCGCAGATTTCCTCGATGTGCCATGACTCCATGAATTGAATACCGGGTTCAACCACATGCCATGACTGTTTAACAAATTCATAGAGTGATGCCGACGCAGCGCGTCGTGCCTTCTCAGCCTTAACCTTTTCGAGCAGTGTCACGCACTCGCCTTTTGAAGTAGCGCATGCATCGTATCCAGCTCATCATCGCTCAAGCCTTTGAAGTCGCCAGCGGTTTGTTGCGTGTTATTGATCTGAATGGCGGTATCAATGTCTTTGCCAAGGATTGTTTCCTTTCCTTTTTGCAGTGCATTCTGTGCTTGCGTATGTTCTTGGATGGTAATTGTTTCATCCACCTTGCGCATCATTGTTGAAAGATTCTTCATCGTGGAACGTTTAAAAAACTCCACATGTTTTAGTCTTTCAATTACCGCATCCTCGACAACACGCTGTTGGTGCGGTAAAAGTGCGGTAAATTCTTCGCGAACTCGTGCAGTATCTTCGATCAGCTTAGGTAAAACCCCCCTTTGCCATTCTTCTTTTTTTGCTCTTTTAGCTATATTAGAGTTATCAATTCTTGTTTCATCGGAAATCTGACGTAAAGACTTATCGGCTTCATATAACGCCTTTGCCTTATCCCAATCCCCCTTCGTTGGTCTTGCCATAACCAGCTCCTTTTCTGCCGATTGATTTATAAAATACTTTCGATTCTTTTTTGTGCAATATCAAAGTAACCTTTGTCTAACTCACAACCAATAAAATTACGCCCAGTATTAACGCAAGCTACGCCTGTTGAACCACTACCCATTGTAAAATCTAAAACTGATTCATTTTCCAATGTGTAAGTTTTAATTAAATATTCTAAAAGTGCTACGGGTTTTTGGGTTGGGTGAACTGTTTTACCTTCACTTTCAGACGTTTTAAAATATTGAACAGTTCGTGGTTTTCTTTTTCCATCAGCAGACCCATTTCTAAAAGTTGGGTTTGGAACATTATTAACAACATCACTATTTGAACCTTTTTTACCAGCTCTACCTTCACCGCTATATGGAATACCATAAACTAATTGAGGGCAATAAACAATCTTACCAGTGCCAAAAACTAAAACGTTCTCATGCGCTTTCAAAGGCATATATGATGCTTGTAAAAAATTACTAGCTTTTGATTTTTCCCATATCCATTCATACTTAAACATTTTTACATTTGACATTATTAGCGCACTCGTAAACGGTTGCGAACTAAACAATACAATCGCACCTTTATATTTAATAACTCGTTCTAATTCCGCCCACATTGGCTCAAAAGGTATCACACTATCCCATTTACACGCAGTTGTGCCATAAGGAGGGTCAGTTAATACCATATCAATTGAATTATCTGGTAGAGTTTTCATAAACTCGATGCAATCACCGTGATGTAACATCATTATTTATCCTATATATTTTTAACGGTAACGGAGAATAATTTCTTTACACATCTCTGATCTAACAATATCGTCAATACCAAACTCAACGATACCAATCTTATCCACATCATAAAGCCGATCTACCGCATCAGCAAGACCGGACAAGCCACGAATGTCTGTCTGCGCAATGTCACCATCGATAATCACTTTGCAGTCTTCACCAATCCGTGACAAAAACAAAGCCATTTGTGACACCGTACAATTTTGCGCCTCATCTAAAATACATAAACTGTTCTTGAACGTACTACCGCGCATGAACTCCAAAGGCTTCATCTGGATCTGTCCGCGCTTAAGCAGTAGGTCAGTATAAGATTTCCCTAGACGCTCCTCTAGCACGCTAATAAGTGGCTCCATATAGGGCAAATACTTCTCACCAAGCGTACCTGGAAGAAAACCAAATCCTTTGCTTGATGCTTCGACGTTTGGTCGCGTCAATATCACGCTATCAATGAGCTTTTCTTCGAGCAGCTCGGCTGCGTAAGACGCGGCTATGTACGTCTTCCCCGTTCCTGCCGGACCGACAGCAAAAGTAATAACGTTTGCACGAATAGCATTGATGTATTGTTGCTGTGCTTTGTTTAATGCACGCAACTGGGATTTCTTTAGTGTTGGCGTTACATCTTGTACAAACTTTTGTGCGCGTCGATCTTTGCGCTTAAGTTTCTTTTCAAAATCCATGTAAGATCCTTGATATGGTAAGGCATCGCGCTAGGTAATTGACTGCTTTCCGCCTAGCGTGATTAAAGAGTAAAGGTAAACCATGAAAACGATAGTAATCTCAGTATTCGTTGGCGTACTTTCAGCCAATCCCAAGTTTCCTATTTCTGAGCGTCGTGCCATTACCGGTGCGCTATGCGCGTACTATCAAGTCATAACAGGTGAGGACTTACACCATAGAGCGTCAGTTGTCATTGTACCAATGACCGCGACCACCTTAGAGCCAGTCTGTTATGACTTCATAGTGCTTGTCTTTCCAAGCTGTCACCACCCAAACCAGCCATTGATAAATCGCCAAAAATAAAAATACTGGTTTGTGGTGGGCATAAACTTATTCGTCGTCTTCGGGATGCTCTGGTGATGCTCTTTGAATCATCATACTATCTGCCATGTAATATGCAAGATTTGAAACGTTTTCAAACGCTACATTTGATCTTCCTGCCAAAATTCCCTGCATTGCATGTGCCGCAAAATAATCTCGCAGATCTTCGTATTCAGTCATTACTTTTCTCCATAAAAAAAACCGTCTTCATAATCTGGTGAAAGTTGCCGTGAATGATGGCGGCTCAGATTCTAAATTCGGTTTTGTTTAATCATTCATCTTTTAACAGGTCTTTCACAACCTGTACACATTATACATCATTTAAAAAAAATTATTACGCTTAAAAGTTCGCACAACATAAACGCCCTACCGCCCTACTCCTAAAGAGAGTAGGGCGTGGGCGGGCGTTATTTATGCTGTTTTTGTCAAAACGCCCGCCCTAACTTAAATACCGCCCTAGGGCGTTTTGGGCGTTCCATTATTTCTCATTTTTCATCATAATAAGTGCTGAGGCATTAACTTGATCTATCATTATCCAACCATGCTCAAATGGTTTTATCACGTCACCGCCTTCCATCATATTTACAAAGCCATTTGTGGTTGATGGCTTTAAAGCATTCTCCGCTGTTCTTTTCGCCCAGCCATCAGCATCCAGTTTTGCCATAAATGCTGATCGGCTAATATAAGGCATCTCCTCTCTGACTTCTGTTCCTGTTGCAAACCAAACCTTTTCAAATAACTTTCTGTGTGAATCTAACTTTGAATCTTTTTTGATTGCCACAGGTGCATCAGTGGGTGATAACACCGCGCTGTACACTTGATCACCGTCTTCATCAATCCAACCTGTGATTGCAATCTTTTCAAGCGTCGCATAAACATCCAATGTTAACTCAGCATCTTTTGATTTCTTTTGTGATATTTGCATTGGCTTGTTTTCATCACCAGGCGCAACACTGATTTCAATATCGAGTGCGCCACGCCATGCAGACGATCCACGCGCCCTATGTTGATTTTCAGCAGATACCCCTGTGTGATGTACTAAAACGACAGTACAACCAAACTCCATCATCAATGCAGCGCACGCATCTAGCATGCTTTTTGTGTCTTGCGCTGAGTTCTCGTCACCAAGAAGGAAACGATGCAAGGTATCAAAAACAATAAGACTTGGTCGCTCATCAAGACTGAGCAGTGCTTCACGCACACGCTGATAGCCTGCCGGTGTATTAAGATCACACCCAGACTTTGATACCCACATATTTAATTTACTAATTTGATTCTTTTGTTTCCAAGCCGCAATGCGACCACGAAGACCATGATGACCCTCACCAGCAAAGTAACCCACTGAGCCAGCCTTCACTTTATGTCCCATCCACTCACCACCTCCCGATGCAATGCGAAGGCACTGATCGAGTACCATAAATGTTTTACCACCGCCAGATGGTCCATGAATCATAATGAGTGCTTCTTCCTGTAGCCATCCTTTTATCAGCCACTTGATTGGCGAAGGTTGCGTGCTTAAATCATCAGCAGGGATTAACCAATTATCCTTTGGTGGCATAAGTAAACTCAGCAAGTCACCACCGTTAGCAACATAATCATTTGCATCACCAAGCTCTGGTGGCAAAACTATTCTTGCGCCATGTTTTGCTGATGCCTGCTCTGCGTAGCGCATACCAACACCAGATGAGTCATTATCGGCAACAATAACAATGTCCTGTGTTGCGCCATAGGTTTCACGCATGATACCCGTCACCGGAACAATGTTTGATGCTGAGTAGGCAACGATGCAAATACTGCCTGTTGCTTCATGAATGGTTGCGGCTGTGGCAAATCCTTCTGCAATAAAAATGGTCTTAGGATTCTCCGCATTTCCAATTGACCAAAACTTTCCGCCAGTTGCACCACCTTTATGATAGAGCTTACCACCGTCTGTTGAAATATATTGAAGCGTTGATAAGGTGCCATCTTTGTTTAGCAATGGAACAACAAGCCGTCCATCACCAGTGACTCTTGCACCATGAACGCAGATGCCTTTCTTTTTTAAGTAAGGATGTTCTTTGTTTGCGGGCGTGCAATCTGACCATATCTTTGATACTACATCCTCAGTAACTTCATGTTGTTTTGCAAGTTCAGCATCACGCGCAGCTTTGGCTTCAGACATTCTGCGCGAGTGTGCCATCTCCTCTGCGGCAGTAAACTTTCGCCCAATGTCTGCACGAAATGACATTTCAATACCAGCTCGCCAATCACCAAACCTACCTGCCGGTGTACCATCGCCATAACAAATGTACCATCCTGTTTTATCCCCCGCACCCGATGATCCTTTTGAGTTGGTTTTAAACCGATGAATCTTTCCATCCATATAAATAGTAGATGGTGGATCAATGCCAACATCACGCATTGCATTGCACAATTGCGATTCGGGTGACTCTGGTACCTTTTCCGCTGGCGGATAAAAACTTCCATTAAATATATTAGTTAGATCTGCCATTGTTGCTTTCCAAGTAATCAGTTAATTTTGTCATGACTTTATAAGTAGGATTAGCGTTCTCGTTATCTCTAATCTCTCTGATAGTATTGAAATGAATGCCAGTTGCCTCTGCAATCATAGATACTCTTCGGTCTTTTAACAATCCTCGTATGTCTTCTAACTTCATCATTTTTTTTATTCCTGTTTGTAGTTAATGTTTGATAAATAATATCATAAATAATATTTTAATGTTGACATTTAATATTTCAATGTTTATAATCTGTGTCCAAGAGCTAACCGGAATTCCTCCAACCAGCTCGCAAAAGGAGAAATAAAATGGCTATCAATTTAAAAAACACATCTGATGTTCATGCTAATGGCGTGAAGGTTTTAGTGTACGGTTACGCAGGTGCTGGCAAAACAACATTGTCAACCACAATGCCAAATCCCGTGATTATAAGTGCGGAAGGTGGCTTATTGTCAATCAAAGACAGCAACATACCTTATGTTGAAGTATCAAACATGAATGATTTGAGAGAAACCTATGATTGGTTAACTTCAGATGAAGGCAAAAAGTTTGATTCTGTCATTTTAGACAGTTTATCTGAAATCGGTGAAGTTGTTTTGATTCACGAAAAAGCTCAAAACAAAGATGGTCGCGCTGCTTATGGCGAGATGGCAACGCAGATGACGGCATTGATTCGTGCCTTCCGTGATCTTCCAGGTAAAAACGTGTTGATGACTGCCAAGGTTGAAAAATCGCAAGACGAAACAGGTCGCATGATGTATGCACCATCAATGCCTGGTGCTAAATTAGGGCAGGCTCTTCCATACTTTTTTGATTTGGTGTTAGCACTTCGCGTTGAAAAAGACGCTGACGGTGTAGCGCAACGCGCATTGATGTGCGATAGCGATGGTCTTTGGATGGCTAAAGATAGATCCGGCAAACTTCAAGCATGGGAGCAACCAGACCTAGGTGCAATCATCAAAGAAATTGGCGGTGCAAAATGAGCATCATGGAACTATCTAACCGTTGGTTAGAATTAAAAGTTCAAGAAGATTACGTTATTTCAGAACGTCGATACATTGAAGATCAAATATCTTCTTTGATGAAAATACAAGAAACGCTCGAAGGCGTTGAAACAAAAAAAATCGGTAACTTTGTTATCAAAGTTACTGGACGAATTGACAGAAAAGTTAATTCAGAAATGCTACAAGAAATTGCGGCAGAAAATGGATTATCCGAGCATCTATCGGCTTTATTTAGATGGACACCTGCTATTAACATGACAGCGTGGAAAAGATGCTCACCCGAAATAACGGATGTTTTACTTGGTGCTGTTACATCAAAACCTGGTAGACCATCATATAAAATTACAATTGGAGAATAATCATGGCTTTTTTAGAACAAACTTTTAGCGTAGAAGACTTACCGGTTTCAATCAATAACTTTGAACCACTGCCAGAGGGTTGGTACACATCAGCTATTTCTGGTGCTGAAATCAAAACAACCAAAGCTGGCAACGGCCAGTACATTAATGTGAAATATACAATTATTGGTCCAACACACCAAGGACGTATTGTGTTTGGCATGATCAACATTAAAAACCCAAATCCTCAAGCAGAAGAAATTGGTCGACAACAACTTGGTGAAATCATGCGTGCGATTGGTTTAGCTAAAGTATCAGACACGGATCAATTGATTGGTGGCAATTTATCCATCAAATTAAAAATCACGCCAGCAAATGGCAATTATGATGCATCTAATAGTGTGTCTGGGTTCAAAGCGTCTAGCAATGGCATTGTCATGGCACAAAAATCTACACCACCAACTGATGGCAAAGCACCACCACCTTGGGCAACTAAATAAGTAACAAAATAAGGGCGTTTAACACACGCCCTTTTTCTTCGGAGTATTTATGTTAATTCCAGAATCAAATCATTCTATATCCGTGCTAGTAAACAAGGCACACCAGGAGCGAAAAGAAAAACCACGTCCACACATGGGCGGATCCATGCTTGGTCATTCATGTGATCGATGGCTGTGGCTGTCATTTAGATGGGCAGTGCAAGAAGAATTTGAAGGTAGACTGTTAAGATTGTTTAGACGCGGACATTTAGAAGAATCCACTATTGTGTCAGACTTAAGATCTATTGGCATTCATATCGGCAATACATCTGATTATCAATCGCGTGTTGATTTTGGATGTCATGTATCTGGATCGCTTGATGGCATTATATCTTTTGGCGTACCAGAAGCACCAAGCAAAAAACATATTTTAGAGGCCAAGACACACTCATTAAAATCGTTTGATGATTTAGTTAAACATGGCGTAGAAAAATCTAAGCCGATGCACTATATTCAAATGCAAGTTTACATGCATGGTGCTGATATTGATCGCGCACTTTATTATGCTGTCTGTAAAAACGATGATCGTATTTACACAGAGCGAGTCAAATTTGTGCCAGAAATAGCTGAAAAATATATCAGTCGTGGTCACAGGATTGTTAAGTCAGAGCGCATGCCAGAACCACTTAGTCCAGATCCGAGCTGGTACGAATGCAAATTTTGTGCAGCGCATGAGTTTTGTCACAAAACAAAAACAATTAAACATGTTAATTGCCGAACCTGTGCGCATTCAACTGCGATGGATGACAGTACTTGGCGATGTGAACGCCATGACGCGGATGCTATACCAGTAGAATTTCAACGGTTAGGATGTGATTCTCATGTGCTTCATCCAGACCTTGTACCATATAAACGCAAAGATTCACCAGATGGTAATCATGCAGTCTATGTCATTGATGGTGTAGACGTAATCAATGGTGAGAATGGTTATAAGTCATCAGAGATAGTGGCAAACCCAAAGGCGTGTATTAGTGGTGATACTTTTATTGCTGATCTTAGAAATAACTTTGATGGGAAGATAGTAGGATGAAACTCAGAGATTATCAACAAAGATCCATAGATGATCTTTACGCATGGTTTAAGGCTGGTCATGAAGGCAATCCTTGCATGGTACTACCAACAGGATCTGGCAAAAGTCATATTGTTGCCGCACTTTGCAAAGATGCGCTTCAGCAATGGCCAGAAACCAAAGTATTAATGCTCACGCACGTTAAAGAGCTTATCTCACAAAACGCTGAAAAAATGAGGGAGCATTGGCAAAATGCACCACTGGGTATTTATTCATCAAGCCTAAAGAAAAAACAACTTGGCGAACCGATTACATTTGCCGGTATTCAATCTGTTCGAGATAAAGCGCACCAACTTGGTCATATTGATTTAGTCATCATTGATGAATGTCATTTGGTGTCGCATAAAAATGAGGGCGGTTATCGTAATTTATTATCAGATTTGAGTGTAATCAATCCACGATTGCGCGTAATCGGTTTGACCGCTACGCCATATCGTTTAAATCATGGACTCATTACAGATAAGCCAGCGTTATTTGATGACATGTTGATGCCAGTCACCATTGAGTATTTAATCAGCAAAGGATTTTTATGCACATTAAAATCTAAAATGACGAAAACAAAACTCGATACCAGTGAAGTGCATAAACGTGGTGGTGAATTTATTGAGTCAGAATTGCAAGCTGCTGTTGATACTGACGATAAAAACAAAGACGTTGTGAGTGAAGTGATTAGGCTTGCTGGCGATAGAAAAGCCTGGTTGTTTTTCTGTGCTGGTATTGATCATGCCGAGCATGTAAAAGACATGCTAATCAGTAAAGGCATCACAGCAGAATGCGTTACCGGTAAAACGCCACAAGCGCAACGCGATAGAATTATTGCTGATTACAAATCTGGTAAAATTAAAGCGTTAACCAACGCTAATGTTTTGACAACCGGGTTTGATTATCCAGATATTGACTTGATTGCAATGCTTCGCCCAACGATGTCTGCTAGTCTTTATGTTCAAATGGCTGGTCGTGGTATGCGTCCAAAGTCACACACAGATCATTGTTTAGTGCTAGATTTTTCTGGCGTGGTTGAAACGCACGGACCTATCACGAATGTAAAACCGCCAAACAAAAAAGAACCAGGCAAGGAAGGAGAGGCACCCGTTAAAGTATGCGATGAATGCGCTGAATTGGTGGCTATATCCGCCAAAGTTTGTCCAGCGTGTGGACATAGGTTTCCAGAACCAGAAGAAGCAGCATCGACGTTAAAGCTCAGAAACGATGACATCATGGGTATTGAAGGCTCAGAAATGGACGTGACAAGCTGGAACTGGCGAAAGCATACATCTAAGGCATCTGGAAAAGAGATGCTGGCTGTGACCTATTATGGTGCTTTATCTGATATACCAGTTACAGAATATTTGTGTATAACTCATGAAGGTTATGCGGGAAGCAAAGCGTATGATTTATTGTTTCATATAGCTAATAAAAGCAATTGTGAAAACATTTATAGTTGTCATGAAGTGATGGATTTTTCAAATGTATTAAATGCAGCTAATCCACCATCAGTAATAGAGTACACCAAAGATGGTAAATTTTATCGCGTAATAAATCGGAGTTGGGATGTATAAAGAACCAGATTTTCTAATTGAATATAAAAGGATGAAGGCATTGGCACCACCAAAGTGTTGTCATACCTGTGACTTTTATACTAAAAAAACGATGTTTTGCTCAAAATATAATATGAGTCCGCCGGAGGATTTCGTGAATACTCAAGATTCCTGCCCTAACTACATTGAGGAGTTACCATTCTAATGGCTACCATTAAAGAAAAAATACCGTCCGAGCATTACGAACAAGCATTGTTTGTGCAGTGGTTTAGACGTACTTATCATGGCGTTCTTATCCATTCAATTCCGAATGGCGGTCATCGTAGCAAATCAACGGCTGCTGCGTTAAAAGTGGAAGGAACAGTGGCAGGAATACCAGATCTTTTCATCCCTGCGTGGAAACTGTGGGTGGAAATGAAATGCACCAAGGGCGGTGTTGTCAGTCCAGATCAAAAAAATATTATTGCTTATCTTGAAAGCGTAAGCTACCAAGTCATTGTTGGCAAAGGGTTTTTACATGCTAAAGAACAAATAGAACAATTTATTGTAAAAAATTAATATTTTAATGTTTACTTCGTGAACAGGTATGATAATCTATAGTCCAGTTCTGAGGAACGAAGACGAAAAATAACTTACCGGAGTAAATATCATGAAAAAAGTAACAGAACTACAGTACAGCATGTTAGTGAAAATCATCGAAGATGATTTCACATGGAGCAATGGAAATGCTCTTGAAGCCTTAGAAGAAGGCCCAAATGGTTGTCTTACATACGTCAACCAGATCATTGAGTCAGCTCAAGATCGTGGAACTGCAACAAGTTTGCAAAATGCAGGACTTGTTGGTCGTCACAATGCAGGAACCCGTGAGGACTGCATTTGGTTAACGGATGCAGGTGTTGAGTTGATGAGAGAGCTTTACGCAGTAGCCGCATAAATAACAAACCAAGCGCGGTGCAAGCCGCGCATTTTAGGAGAACAAAAATGGAAGTCAGAATTTACTTTTCAATTATTAGCAATGACGGTTACGACATTGGAGTTGCCGCTACAGCAACACTTAGCGGTAAAAGAATTGAAGCAACTTTTCACCATGACATTGAAGATGATCGTGAGTGCTTAGTTGATAAAATTGATTTTTTTAATGAAGACGGTGACAAGTTTAGCGGATCTAAAAAATTGACAGAAATAGTCTATAAACATGTTGACGATTTTGTAATGCAAATTTATAAAGATGCGTTAGCGTGTGATGATG
>Ga0209084_1003774_pt1 | contig 10969 bp, 1 predicted proteins | sample C_130820_MF_Meta_FD_187309 | JGI IMG/M metagenome (GOLD analysis project Ga0209084, IMG submission 187309) | Freshwater microbial communities from Lake Croche, Canada to study carbon cycling - C_130820_MF_MetaG (SPAdes) (version 2) | ecosystem: Environmental > Aquatic > Freshwater > Lake | place... | reverse complement strand
CACCAACACCACCACTGATAATAAGAGCACCTGTGGTAGTACTTGTACTAGTAACAGTACTAGCAATAGTTAAAATGCTGGTGCCAGGATTATATGTAAGTTTGGCACCTGCGTCGGATACTACACCTAATTGTCCAGAAGATGTTGAAACAAATGTTATATAATAGGTAGCATTATTACTAGCTGTTGATATAATTACTGTAGTAGCTGTATTAGCATAGCTAGAAGTTGTAGCAAAACTAGCAGTGTTAACTTGTAAAGTAGTCCAAGTTGGAGCACTGGAACCGTTACTGATTAAATATTGGCCAGTCGTTCCTGTACTGATAAAAGCAGTTGTTCCAATGGAACTTTGATAAAGTATCTGTCCATTTAGACCGCCGGCTATGTTAACTGCGGTGGTAACTAATGTTGCTGTATTGAAACTATAAGCATAGGCGGCATTGGTAGCAGTACTGGCACTGACCGCATTAGCAACCAATGTACCAGTGTTGAAACTATAAGCATAAGCAGCGTTGGTGGCAGTACTGGCACTGACCGCATTAGCAACTAATGTACCAGTGTTGAAACTATAAGCATAAGCGGCATTGGTAGCAGTACTGGCACTGACTGCGTTGGCAACCAATGTACTGGTGTTGAAATTTAAAGCAAATCCACTTGTGGTAGCAAATGAACTTGTTGTAGCACTAACCGCATTGGATACCAGTGTACCGGTGTTGAAATTTAGCGCAAAACCAGCTGTGGTAGCAAATCCAACTTGTATAGTAGATGTATTAGATGCGTAGACATTCCCGTAGAAATTAGTAGCAGTTACATTACCGCCAACATATAAACTACCACCTATGCCTACTCCGCCTACCACTTGTAAAGCACCAGAATTAGTTGATACTGTGGTTGTTGAAGAAGAAACTTTTAATCCACCACCAGCAGTACCGCCTGTTACCCAATTGGCAGATCCATCATAGTAGAAAGAACTATATGCTGTTGAGCTAGTAGCACCAATGTATAATCCAGCATTCAATGCCAGTATAGCACTAGTTGATCCTGTACTCAATACCAGTGCTTTATCACCACTGCTAATAACGCTGCTATTAACTGAAAACTGTGTACCATCAACATATAAGTCTCCGGTGATATAAACTGCTCCGCCGACTCCTAAGTTGTTGGCAAAATAACTATTACCAGTAACCCCTAATCCGCCAGAAGTAACAACTAAACTTTGACCAGTAGCCTGTGAGTAACTGGCTGTGCCATTTGTAGCCTGTACTTGTGTTACGTACTGAGGAGCAGATGTTCCAGCAGCTATAATAGAATTTTGTGTTGTACTCAATGCCAAGAATGTGGTAGCACCTGGAGCACTTTGATAACTTATGGCACCTGTTGTACCAGTTGATAAGTTTACAGCAGTAGTAACCACAGTAGCAGTATTGAAACTTTGAGCAAATCCAGATGTACTAGCAAATCCAACTTGAGCAGTGGTTGTACTGGTCCATGTTGGAGTACCAGATCCGTTGCTGACTAAGAATTGGCCTACTGTTCCTGTGGTAATAAAAGCAGTAGTTCCGGCTGCTGTTTGATATGGTATCTGTCCGGCTATACCACCGTATAAATTAACTGCGGTAGTAACCACAGTAGCAGTATCGAAACTTAGAGAAAATCCAGCTGTGGTAGCAAATCCAACCTGTGTACCTGATGTATTAAGTATATTGACCGCCGTAGCAACCAATGTGCTGGTATTAAATGATAAGGCAAATCCAGCAGTGGTAGCAAAACCAACTTGTGTGTTAGTTGTGTTGAGTATATTAACTGCTGTAGCAACCAGTGTAGCAGTATTGAAACTTAGAGCAACACCAGCAGTGGTAGCAAATCCAACCTGTGTACCTGATGTATTAAGTATATTGACCGCCGTAGCAACCAATGTGCTGGTATTAAATGATAAGGCAAATCCAGCAGTGGTGGCAAATCCAACCTGTGTACCTGATGTATTAAGTATATTAACTGCTGTGGCAACCAGTGTAGCAGTATTGAAACTTAGAGCAACACCGGCTGTGGTAGCAAAACCAACTTGTGTGGTAGTAGTGTTGAGTATGTTAACCGCAGTAGCAACTAATGTAGCAGTGTTGAAACTTAGAGCAACACCGGCAGTGGTAGCAAATCCAACTTGTGTGGTAGTTGTGTTAAGTATGGTGACTGCTGTGGCAACCAACGTACCAGTATTAAAATTCAATGCGTAGCCAGCTGTGGTAGCAAATCCAACTTGTATAGTTCCAGTATTAGTTGCGTAAACGTTACCTACAAAATTAGTTGCTGTAACAGTTCCACTAACATATACACTACCACCAATGCCTAAACCTCCAGCAATGGTAACAGCACCAGTAGTAGGAGAACTAGTAGGAGTAGTTGGAGAAAAATTTGTATAGTTATCTACAGTTCCGCCATTGAATGTTGCTGTACTTACTGAATACCCGTTAACATTAAATGCGCCTTTGGCATTGAATGATCCAATTACCGTTAAATCTTTCTCAATGTAAACGCCGCCGGCAACTTGTAATGCTCCAGCACCTGCATATAAGGTAGCATTTTCAGTGCTGTTAATAACTAGCTTGCCACCTATGTACGCATCTTTACCAACACCAACTCCGCCTGCTACTGTCAAAGCACCGGTAGTAGTTGATGTTGAGTTTGTGATATTTGTAACAGTAGATACACCACCAACTACCAATCCGCCGCCAATGCCAACTCCGCCTACAACTTGTAAAGCGCCTGTAGTAGGTGATAGAGTAGCATTAGTACCAGTTATTACTATTGTAGTAAATGTTGCGCTGCCGGCAACCACAGGAGTTGATACACCTGTAAAGTTAACTCGACCGGTGACATTAACATCGCCAAAAACATTTAAAGTTCCACCAATGCCAACACCACCAGCAACAACCAATGCGCCAGTTGAAGAATTGCTAGAACCAGTGGTATTGGTTAATATTAAACCACCAGTTTTAATTGTACCATATACACCACCGGCAAATGTTGATGTTCCATCTTCTGTGCCACTAGAATACCATTCTAAATATTTGGTATCATTGGCCAATACCAATCCAGCATTTTGGTCAGCGCCATTATAATAGTGGAAACGGAAACCAATATCTTTCTTATCGTCCACAGACCAGGTATTACCGGGAGTATTTGGATAATGTAATTCTAAAATGTTATCAGTATAAACAGTATTGGTAGTTAATATATATGTTGCTGTACCAGCAAATGTTACATTATCTCGGAATACAGTCGGACCAGTAACATACAATGATGATCCAATGCCAACACCACCTGCGATATACAAGGCATTCGCACTGGCCGAGGAAGTACTTGCGTTGGTGCCAGTTACGATTAATTTAGTAGTTGATAAAGAATTATCTGTAGTGTCATAAATTAATCGAGCATCGCCGTCTATTGGGCTAAAGTCGTCGATGTATTCAGTTAATCCAATATAATATTGGTGAACTGGTGCTACCGGATTTACATAAACATTTGAAGCATTAGTTGCTGTGGTAGAACTTGCCGATGCTAGACTGGATAATAATCTCCAAGTGGCAGTAGTTCCATCAGTGTACAATACAGAATCTTGTAATCCAATTCCAATGAAAGCTGTATTACCAGCAGTGGTTTGATATGGGATACTTCCTCTACTACCGCCTGCTAGATTAACAGCCACAGTAGAAGTACCACTGATAGATCCAGTGAATGTACCAACAAAATTACTTGCGGTAAGTATACCTGCTACAGTTAAATTGCCTCCAACAAATACACTTCCGCCAATGCCAACACCGCCGGCAACAGTCAATGCACCAGTTGTGGTGTTGGTACTAATTGCGTTATTGGTAATGCTGATAGCGTTAGTGGTTGTATGTCCACGATCTGTGACAGTTTGTAGTGTGCTGGTTGTCCAAATTGTAATTGTACCAGTATTGCTGCTAACTGCGGTATCAGTGCCTGCGGTTAATGTCAATACACCTAAATTACTTACAGTGAAACTTACATCAGTTCCAGTAGATATTAAATTACTGATACTTATGTAGGTTGATCCAGCAGGTTTTACACTGGTAACTACTCTATTACTATTGTCATAGACTGCGCCGGCATATAAATTACCAGCAATACCAGCGCCGCCGGCTACTTGTAAAGCACCAGAATATGTGTTGGTAGCATTGGCAGCGTTATTGATTTGTGTTACATTTCCTGTACCACTAACATTACCACCTGTGACTGATAGACTAAAAGATTTAGTTATACTTTGTGGTTGTCCATCAACCACAGTTATGTTATATGTAGTAGCACTAGTGATTACATTTGTGCTACCTGTAATAGTTCCAGCTGTGGTACTAAAGGTCAATCCTGCTGGTAAGCTAGGAGTTAGACTATAAACATAAGGAGTTACACCACCTAATACTTGTACAGGACTAATATTAGCAGATTGATTTTGTGTAACACTGACATTCAATGATGATACAGTAACACTTAATGGACTAGGTGCTACTTCAGCTACTGATATAGTGAAAGAAGAAGTAGATGATTGTGCTATACTGTCTGTGACAGTGATAATATAACTGGCTGTAGAAGCTAGTGCTGTAGGAGTACCTGTAATCTGACCAGTACTGGCATTTAAACTCAATCCACTGGGTAATGCCAAGTTAATGGTATAGCTTAGACTGCCAAATCCACCTGTACTTGTGACAGGAGTAAATGGAGTTGCCAGTTGATATACGATTAGAGTTGAAGCAGGTATGCTTGCTGTGGCAACCAGCGGTTGTGCCTTAACTGTTAAATCAAAGTTTGTACTGGTAGTTTGGCTAACTGGATCTGTGACTGTAACGGTATAGGTAGCAGTAGCAGATAGTTGGCTAGGTGTTCCTGTGATCTGACCATTAACTGAACTAAACAATAGTCCTGATGGTAAACTCGGTGATACAGAATAACTGTAACTACCATATCCACCTGTAACTGTCACAGGAGTCACTGCTGTTAATGCTTGGTTAGCAAAGGCAGTGACAGTACTGACAGCTCTAGTAGATACTAGATCTGGAACAGCTATTACATTTAATTGTATAGTACCTGTGGTTTTTCCGCCCACATTATCAGTAATGGTAATGGCATAAGAAGTAGTAGATAACAGTGTCAGTGGAGTACCAGACAATACACCTGTACTAGGGTTAAGACTTATACCAGAAGATAAACTAGGTGATACACTGTAGGTAACTGGAGGTGTACCACCAACATAGGTCACAGGTGTAAATGGAGTAAATGCCACATATTGTGATAATGTAGATATACTCACCACCACTGTACTAGTCAATGCTGAATTGTTTACAGCTAGATAAAAAGTAGCAGAACTGAGTTGTCCAATACTATCAACACCCTGTGCCAAATAAGCAGTCTGCGGTGAAGATTGGGTAGGTGTACCAGTTATTTTTCCAATATTACTAAAGTTTAACCCTGATGGCAAACTTGGAGATACAGTCAATGAGATTGATCCATAACCGCCGGATGCTAACACTGGTGTAAAGTTGGCTAGATCAACAGATTTGATCAATGAAGTATTGGTCACCACTGTGGTCAATGACAGAGGTGTGACAGGAGATATACTTAACGCAAACGATCCTGTTCCAGATTGGCCAACAGCATCAGTGATTGTTACTATATAGCTGGCTGTGTTGGCTACAGTAGGAGTACCTGATACACGACCAGTACTGGTGCTAAATGATAGACCTGCTGATAAAGCAGTGTTTAAACTATAAGCATAAGGAGTTCCGCCACCTGTGGCTGTCACAGGAGTAAACGCAGTTACCGCAACTCCAGTTACCAATGATGTAGATGGTACAGATGACACCACACTGAACACAGGTGTTAACACATTCATATCAAATGTAGATGAACCTGTTTGTGCCGCTTGATCTGCTACAGTAACTGTGTATGTCGTAGTATTAATTGAGTAAGTACTAGGAGTTCCTGATATTCTTCCGTTTGTACTATCAATGGCTAGACCAGCAGTCAATGTTGGTGATACACTATATGTCAATGATCCGTATCCACCCGAAGCAGATATAGGAGTAAATGGTGTGGCAGCAGTACCTTGTACTAGAGTAAGAGTACTCAATGTTTTGGTTATTACAAGTGCTGCTGGTTGTAAAACTGTCAGGCTAAAAGAACTAGTACCACTTTGGGCCGCAGAATCTGTGACAGTTACCAAATATGACGTAGCAGGGCTGGTTGCTGTAGCAGTTCCAGTTATAATACCTGTACCAGCCGCATAAGATAATCCACTAGGCAATGATGGAACAATGCCATATGTATAAGGAGGATATCCACCACTGGCTGTTACAGGAGCAAACGAATTAAATGAGGCGTTCTTAGTTAATAATGTTGACGGTGTTTGCTGTGTAACTGAGATTGGTATTGATACCACACTCAACGCAAACGTACCAGATGATGTTTGTCCTGCTTGATCCGCAAGATTTACCACATAAGTAGCAGTAGAAGCTGTGCTAGTAGGAGTTCCAGAAATAGTTCCAGCTGTGGTACTAAATGTCAAGCCTGTTGGCAATGAATTATTCAAAGAATAACTTATTGTACCATACCCGCCGTTGGCCGTTATTGGTGTAAATGTTGTAACTGCTACAGATTTATATAAATTATAGTTAGGTTGTGATTGTACCGCAGTTAATATCTGTAAAGATTTTACAGTAAGATTAAATTGTTGACTAGCACTTTGTTGTAGACTATCAGTAACGCTGATAGTGTAATTTGCCGCAGCAGCAGAAGCTGACGGAGTACCTGACATAATACCAGTACTGGTACTGAATAACAAGCCTGTGGGCAATGTTGGAGATACTGAATATCTTAATGGAGCAGTTCCGCCAGAACCTGTAACTGGCGCAAATGCTGTGAAACTAATACCTTGTGTAAGTACACTGGTAGGAACGGCTAATGTAGCAGTAGGAACATTGGCCAATACTGCTAGACTAAATGTAGCACTGGCAGTTTGTGGACTAGCAGCACTATCATTTACTGTTACAGTGAAAGTTGTATTACTTAATGATACACTTGGTGTACCTGTTATATAACCTGTGCTGGTACTAAATGCTAATCCGGTAGGCAGTGCCGGTGATATAGAATATTTTAACGGTGATGATCCGCCGGCGGCAGTCACCGTGGCAAATCCGCCTACTCCAACTCCTACGCCTTGTGTGAGTATTTTACTACCAGACACTGCTGATGTAGCAGTCAATGGAGTTTGATTACTGTTAACTGTTAGACTGAATGTAGCATTGGCAGTTAATCCAGACGCATCTGTAAAAGATACGGTATAGTTTTTTGCAGCCAATGGCGCAGTTGGTGTACCAGTGACAGTTACTGTAGCACCATTATACAGATAATATTTGTTATCTACTGCACTTTGTAATTTAACAGTGGCAAAAGTAGAAGTCCATGTAACTCCGGCAGGCAATGCTTTGTCAATGGTTGTAGTGTATCCAACAAAACTACCAACGGCTGTATAGTTAGTGGCCGCAGAAGATCCACCATATACAGTAATAACTGGAGTAGATGCGATGCTTTGATTCTGAGTGACTGTGATTGTAGGAGATACAGCAGTGACAGTCAATGACGGAATAACTGGAGCAGCATTAGGCACCAATCCAGGAATATTTGGAATTGAAAGACCATTATCAGCAGTACTAGGTGTATATCCTGACCAAACTAGACCAATTGTTTTAGTCAGTTTCTTTGTAGCACTTAACGATGTAACATAGATGTCACTGGTCGCGGTGCTATAGGGAGCTGTCGTGATCGGTTGAGCAACGTTCGGGTAGGGACTGTAGTAAATTGCCATATATCGTTATTTTTGTGTTATATCAACGAACTGCATTTGTCCGCCGCCGATGTCTGCCATGACAAATAAGTGGTTTGGTTCTGTGCCAAAACTACCATCGTCAAAATATGTGTCTCCAGGATAAACATATCCTCCTGCAATAACAGGTGAAAAAACTATGCCAGGATCTATGTTATAATATGTAGCCACCGCGATAAATCTCGCATTAGTCCACGCAACCGGTGCGCGACTTCCTTGTACTGTGCCGTCGGCAAATAATATAGTGCTAGTGGTAATTCCATCATAGAGTATTGTGGTACCAAACTCATCTAATACTGGTGGAAATACTCCGTCTTGCCTGAATGTTGTTCCGTTAATGGTGCCTGTGCCAACACCGGTAATTGTTCCACCAACATATAAATCTAAACCAATGCCTGCGCCACCTGCGATTATTAAAGCACCTGTGTCAGTGGATGTTGAAGTAGTGGTATTAAAAGTTGTGATTACATCATCAGTTTCAACTATTGTTGTAGTAACTGTGGTGTATTGAATAGTTAATCGTTGAGCAACAATTTCACCACCTACATATAGATCGCCACCAATACCGACGCCGCCAGCAACAATTACAGCACCTGTATCTGTTGATATCGCTGTTGCAGTCGACAGAATTGTCGCAGTAGATGATACTACAAGGCCGTGTTTGACCTTGAAATCGTTATTATTAACCATTGTCGTTCAGCTTCCCTTTCCACTTAAAGACAATGTATTTATGTAAAAAGTAAAATAGGGCTTGATAGCCCTATTTTATATTGGAAGCCTAAGAGTTATTAAGCTGTAAGTGTAGTTCTCGCTACCTTAATAACCATGGCAGTTGGAACATAGTTTGGTGTAAATGTCAATGTCATGGTGTTTCCGCCAACAATGCTGGCATCAAACTCACCTAATTCACCTAGAGTTGTTGATATGGCATATATGTTCATGTATACATTAGTTCCGTTATGGAACAATAATATTTCTTCAACATGTATCATACTGCCGTCTACTATTTGTACAAGATATTTTGCCGTTCTATAATCAGCAGTTAAGAATGTATCAAGATTTTGTGCGCTATCTGTAGAAATAACTTCACTGGTATAGCTGGCATATAAACTATTACCACTGTATACTGCAGGAACTACAACATTAGATGCTGTGGTACCAACATGAACAGCATTACCTACAACTAGATCTAATCCAATGCCAACACCACCGGTGACTATCACTGAACCAGAATCAGTGGATAGTGAGTTGGTACTGCTAGTTACTGTTATTGTTGGTGCTTGTATATTTCCAGGAGCTACCAATGTACCAGTTGAACTAAAACCCCATGTATATTTGTCTGTGGTGTGATCGTCGGATGTGATAATCTGAGCACCGTATGCTATACCTTTAAGTAACAATGGGCCAACATTGCTAACATTGACTACGTTGGAATCGTAACTGCTACCTATTAATGGACCAGATGGTCTAATTTGTCCAGCAGCTAAGAATTCTGTGGTATGTCCAGCAGCATTGATATGTACAGGGTAACCAACTTCGGATGATAAATCTAAAGAAGTTGTACTGGTAACCAATGTGGTAATTATCTTACCATTAACAGTTAGATCACTAGTGACTGTAGCTGTAGTAGCTGTAAAGTTTTGTACAAGAGCAGTAGATGATTGAATATCATTAGCATATACCGTGCCTGCTACACCAACACCACCGGCTACAGTTAACGCACCTGAAGTAGTACTGGTACTATTCTCACTGCTATTAATTTTTAATTTGTCAGTGTTGATAGTTCCACCAACATACAAATCAAGACCAATTCCTGCGCCACCTTTTAATACAAAAGCGCCAGATGATGTAGAAGTTGACTGAGTGTTAGGCGCATCCATAGTTGCAACTATGGATGATGCTCCAACGCCGCTGGCCATGAATCGAATAACGCTACCAGTCGAACTTACACCAATTGTTAAATTACCTTGTCCTACAGTACCGGTGTTTCCTTGTACATACAAGTATCCATCATTTGGACCAACCGCTGTACCAATACTACCATCCTGTGTACCATCCCATGTGCCACTGGTTATACCTAAATCAATATAGTTAGTAATATCAGTTCCATTAGCTGATGTTGCTACCCAATCAGTAGATGCCGTTGCTCCGTTGTTGGTATTTTGGAAATTACTTTGTGCGTAATCGTTGATATTGGCAGTAAGTTGTAATACAGTTGATGGCAGCGGAACATAGTCAGTAGTTCCGGCATACAGCGCTTCGAATCCGTTGTTATCGCCAAAGAATACACCAGCAATACCGCTAATTTGATTAGTACTAACAATGTTGTTTCCAACTTTGACAATACCGCCAAAGTATGCTGTACCATCAACTCCTAGTCCGCCCTGTACGTATAGTGCGTTACTTGCGGTGGTACCAGTGCTTTCGATATGACTGCGTACAATCATCATGTCTGTGGTCACAGTAGTACCAACATAGATACCATTGGTAACTGTTAGAGCATAATCTGTGCCAGTAACACTGATACGTGTAAGATTACTATCAAAGAATGTAGCAGTAGTTCCTTTTACAGTGTCTAGTCCAACACCATCTAAGAATATATCTCCGCCAACATAGATACTTCCACCAACAAATAAGTCTTGACTAATACCAACACCACCTTGTACCTGTAGTGATCCTTGAGTACTAGTAGTTTTAGAAGCATTAACTCCGCCAGTTACTACTATGTTAGTGGTAGTAAATGTAGTTCCGTTGAAGGTTAAATTATTGCTGAATCCAGTTGAGCTGTTGGCTATCTGATATGGTATTTGATCTTTTAAACCATTCTTTAGATCAGTGGCAGTATTGGCAAAGTTTACACTGAAATTTTCTTTCCAGTAAGGTTTACCATCTTTGACAGTTAGAACTGAATCCGAAATACCAACTGGTAAAGCATAAGTTACACCTGTACTTGTCTGAAATAGTAGACTACCTGTATCGCCGCCAGCTACGTTGGTAGCAGTATTGGCATATTGTACTTTACCATTAATTGTCTGTGTAGCCGAATCAAATGTTACTGTAGAAGTAGTGACTAAT
>Ga0209084_1003771_pt1 | contig 10974 bp, 10 predicted proteins | sample C_130820_MF_Meta_FD_187309 | JGI IMG/M metagenome (GOLD analysis project Ga0209084, IMG submission 187309) | Freshwater microbial communities from Lake Croche, Canada to study carbon cycling - C_130820_MF_MetaG (SPAdes) (version 2) | ecosystem: Environmental > Aquatic > Freshwater > Lake... | reverse complement strand
GGCTCGACAAGTGTTTGATGCCAGCGCGAATGAGCTCTGTTTTCTTGACCATGGTTTGGAGCTGCGCGGCGCGTTGCTTCATGGCGTCAAGCGCTTGGTATTCGGCTTTGGGAATGGTCACGCTGTCGCGCACCATTTTTGGCTTCTTCTCTTTCGTCGCTTTGGCTTCGGTGGGCACCGCGACTTGGGCTTTGGCTGGCGTGGCTGCGGCGCCCGGCGCCACAGTGGGCTTGTCCGTCTTGGCGCGGGCAGCTACAGGCTCCGGCTTGGCGGTGGCACTGGCGGCGCGCTTAGCGGCTGGGGCCCGCTTTTTTGCCGCAACCGGAGCGGCTGGAGGGGTTGCCGTTGCAGCCGGCTTGCGCGCTGGCGATTTAGCAGCAGTGGGTGCAGTGCTTGCAGTGGTGGGGGATCCAATAGTTGCCATGGGAGTCTTTCTTGCGCGAAAAGTGAAATAAACGATACATATAGTTTATACCGTTTATAGCTCACTTGCGCAAGCCCTCATCGCTCAATGAAATCCAGGGGCCAAGGCGTTTTTTGCCAGGCCAGGGCCTCCTCGCGCAGCAAATACGCCGACTGTGGAAACTCTTGAACCCATTGGGTGGTGCAAACCAGTTGGGGCGTTGCGCTGGCTGAATGGGTGATTTGGATGCCGCTGAGGTCGGGCGCGCGCCGCGCGTGGCACAAAATCACCGCCAGCCGCAATGCCAGCAGCTGGGTGCGCAATTCGTCGTGCGCCAGGTCTGATTCAAGCTTGCGCAGTTTTCCCCGGTGGCCCAGCACCAGCAGGCTCAGGCGGTGCAGCTCTGCCAGGGAAAAGCCCATGGCGTCCGCGTTGTCCAAGATGTAGGCGCCATGCTTGTGGTAGTCGCTGTGAGAAATGCGGCTGCCAATTTCGTGCAGCTCTGCGGCCCAATTGAGCTTGCGCACGCTGCGTCCGGTGGGGTCAGCCACGCCCGTGGTGTGCGGCCCCACCAGCTGCCCAAACAAGGCGGTGGCCACCTGGCCCACGCGTGCCCCGTGCGCGCGATCAACGCCAAACTTGCTCGCCAAACGGGCTACTGTTTTGATGCGCAGGTCGCTGCTGAGCTGGGTGTCCCCCTGCAGTTCTGAAATCAGTCCGTGCCGAAGCCCGCCGGCCGTCGGGTACAGGGTTTGGATGCCCAGCAAGCTAAATATCGCCCGCGTCACGCTCAGGCCTCCGCCTATCACCACTTTGCGGTCCTCGCGCATCCCATTCATTTTGATGCGGTCAACGTGCTGCGAGAGGATCAGCTTTTCCAAAAGCCAGTCCAATCCGTCTTGTGTAATCGCGCCCGTCGGCCAGCCCCCAGCTGACAGAACGTCACTGAGCGCGCTTACCGTGCCCGCCGATCCATAAGCAATATCCCAGTGCTTTGGGTGGTAGGCGTCCAGCGCCTCATCAAGCACCGCCTTGGCGGCAATTTCGGCAACTTCAAAGGCCTTGCGGCTGAGTTGGCCATCGGGAAAGTAGCGGGTAGACCAGGCGATGCTGCCCACCCGAAACGATTCCATCACCCTCGGCTGCGCGGCCTGGCCCAAGATGAGTTCTGTGGAGCGTCCGCCGATATCGATCACCAAGCGCCGCTCGTCCGAAGGTGGCAAGGAGGTCGCCACGCCTTGGTAAATGAGCCGAGCCTCCTCGCGTCCCGATATCACATCGATTGGAAAACCGAGCACCTGCGTGGCCCGCTCCAAGAAGACATCGCGGTTGCGCGCCTCGCGCAGTGTTTGGGTGGCTACGGCGCGCACTTGGTGGGGTGGAAACCCCGCCAAGCGTTCGCCAAATCGCGCCAAACAGTCCCATCCGCTTTGCATCGCCGCAGCAGTCAGGTTCCGGTCTTGGTCCAGCCCGGCGCCCTGACGAACCGTTTCTTTGATGTATTCCGTGCGCTCAAAAGCGCCGTGGTCGACCACCCCAACCTCCAAGCGAAAGCTGTTGGACCCCAGGTCGATGGCCGCGAGGCGATTTTCAGTGTTCATTAAACGATTTATACAATTTTTACCGCGAAAGGATAGCACCACTGTGCTGCCCGGCGGCTTTGGGCCGTGCCACAAAAAAAGCCCAGCCAAAGCTGGGCTCATTTGCCGCTTCTACACCGGAGCGCACGCCTTTGGCGCGCATTCCGGCCTACAAAGTCTAAAAAGCGCTTATTTTTTGACCGGTGTCATTACCGTGTCAACAATGTGGATCACGCCGTTGGTCGCGATCACATCGGCCTGAAGAACCGCCGCGTTCTCTACGGTAACGAAGTCACCAGCTTTGGACAGCGCCAGGGGATCGCCATTGAGCGCCTTTACCGTGCTATTTTTGACGTCTTTGGCCAACGCCATCGTGGGAACCACGTGGTAGGTGAGCAAGTCTTTGAGTTTTGCCGGGTTCTTGGCCAGCTCGTCCAGAGTGGCGGGTTTGACCGCTTTGAACGCGTCATTGTTGGGCGCAAACACGGTAAACGGGCCTGTGCCTTGCAAAGCCGATGTCAAACCAGCCGAGACAATCAGGCCGTTGAGGGTGCTCAATGAAGGCGTCTTGGCAATGGTGTCAGCCACGCTTACGGGCTTTTCGATGGTCGCGCAAGCGCTAAACAAGGTTGCAAGGGCTGCGCACAGCGTGGCGCGGCGGGCAATGTCAAAGGATTTGGATTGAAACATGATCGGGTTCTCCAGTTGTGGAGCGCCTAAGATAAGAATATTAAATGACAAAATTGTGACAATTTGTTCGAGCCTGAACCCCGCGTGCCCGTCCGGCAAAACCAGATGAACTTTCGCAATTTAGGTCATTTTTTTGTCACAAATAGTTCTTACATTGGCCGGGTCGTTTCCCCAACCAAACCGAAGGATTTATATGAAATTTGCCGTGAAGTACGCAGGCGTGGCGATTGCCGCCTCTACCGTTTTTTCGTTTGGCGCAGCCCAAGGCCAAGAGATCACCGGCGCTGGCGCCAGCTTTCCCGCGCCCATCTACTCCAAGTGGGCCGCTGACTACAACAAAGCCACCGGCGTCAAAGTGAATTACCAGTCAATCGGGTCTGGCGGCGGCATCAAGCAAATCGACTCCAAAACCGTGGATTTTGGTGCGTCTGATATGCCCCAAACGGACGAGGTTCTGAAAACCAAAGGCCAAGTCCAGTTCCCGGCGGTGATTGGTGGAACCGTTCCCGTGGTGAACATCAAGGGCATCGCCCCAGGTCAAATGAAGCTCGACGGTCAGGTCTTGGGCGATATCTTCTTGGGCAAAATCACGCGTTGGAATGACCCAGCAATCAAGGCACTCAACCCCAGCTTGCCTTTGCCGGACGCAGCAATTGCTCCAGTGCGCCGCGCTGACGGCTCTGGAACCACATTCAACTTCACCAACTACCTGAGCCGCGTCCACCCTGAGTGGAAGGCAAAAGTGGGTGAGGGCACCGCAGTGAACTGGCCCGTGGGCGCGGGTGGCAAGGGCAATGAAGGTGTTTCCGCATTCGTGAACCGCTTGCCCAATTCGATTGGTTACGTCGAGTACTCCTACGTGAAACAAAACAAGATGACTTACACCTTGTTGAAAAATCGCGACGGCAATTTTGTTGCCCCGGACGATGACGCATTCAAGGCAGCGGCTGTGGGTGCGGACTGGAACAAGTCGTTCTACCAGCTGATCACGGACCAGCCTGGCAAAAACACCTGGCCCATCACAACCGCGACTTTCATCCTGATGCACGCAAAGCAGGACAAGCCAGCCAACGCCACGGAAGTGTTGAAGTTTTTCAACTGGGCCTTCTCCAACGGCGGCAAAGCGGCTACGGAACTGGACTATGTGCCCATGCCTGCGGACGTGGTCGCAACGATCCAAAAATCCTGGGGTGAAATCAAAGACCCCGCCGGAAAATCTGTTTCTTTCAAGTAATTTTCCCATTTACGTAGCCCAGAACATCGCGCGTTCGCCGGATGTTCTGGGCTATGTTTCTCTAACGATGAGCGCTTCATGACATTAACGCCTTCCATCAAACCTGCCCGAAGCGGTCCTATGGCCGACAAAATTTTTGGCTGGGCAGCCAAGAGCTGCGCGATATTGACGCTTGGCTTGCTAGTCGCCATTCTTACCTCGCTCACGATCAGCGCCTGGCCGGCCATCGACAAATACGGACTTTCGTTTTTGACGAATTCGGTCTGGGACCCCGTGCAAGAGGAGTTCGGTGGTTTTGTCATGATTTACGGCACCATCGCGACCTCGGTCATTGCATTGTTGATCGCCGTACCGGTGAGCTTTGGCATTGCATTGTTTTTGACGGAGTTGTCACCGTCGTGGCTCAAGCGGCCCTTGGGCACTGCGATAGAGTTGCTGGCTGCGGTGCCGTCCATCGTTTATGGCATGTGGGGTCTTTTGGTGTTTGGCCCGGTTTTGGCGGAATATGTCCAAACACCGCTCCAAAATGCATTTTCTGGCACGCCTTACTTGGGTGCGCTGGTCTCCGGCCCGCCTGTTGGCATTGGTCTGTTTTCTGCCGGTGTCATTCTGGCCATCATGATCATCCCTTTTATTGCAGCGGTCATGCGGGACGTGTTTGAGGTCACTCCTGCTTTGCTCAAAGAGTCGGCTTATGGCTTGGGGGCCACCACTTGGGAAGTCGTATCGACCGTGGTTTTGCCCTACACAAAAACGGGTGTGATTGGCGGCATCATGCTGGGCTTGGGTCGCGCGATCGGTGAGACCATGGCGGTCACCTTTGTTATCGGCAACTTCAATCAACTTGACTCTCTGAGCTTGTTTCAGGCCGCCAACAGTATTACGTCGGCCTTGGCAAACGAGTTCGCCGAAGCCGGTGAAGGCTTGCACCAAGCTGCTTTGATGTATTTGGGGCTGGTCTTGTTCTTCATTACCTTTGTCATCCTGAGCCTCTCCAAGCTCTTGTTGTCGCAGCTTCGCAAGGCTGAAGGAGCAAAAACATGATTTCAATTGAGCAGAAAAAAGCACGGGCCTCCAAGTTTGCCACGCGCAACCGGGTGAACAGCCTTGCCACGGTGCTGGCACTGTCGGCGATGGCGTTTGGTCTGTTTTGGTTGTTCTGGATATTGATCGAAACCGTGCGCCTGGGCATTGGTGGGTTGAGCTTTGCGACCTTGACCCAAATGACGCCCCCGCCCAACGAAGAGGGCGGTCTGGCCAATGCCATCTATGGGTCTTTGCTGATGGTGGGACTCGCCACTCTGGTCGGAACACCGATTGGCGTGATGGCGGGCATTTATTTGGCAGAGTTTGACAGGACGGGTTGGCTGGCGAATGTGACCCGCTTTGTGAACGACATTTTGCTTTCTGCGCCGTCTATCGTCATCGGCCTCTTCGTTTACGCGGTTGCGGTAAGCCCCTTCCACACGTTTTCCGCCGCTGCGGGCGTGCTGGCGCTTGCCTTGATTGTTATTCCTGTGGTGATCCGCACCACTGAAAACATGCTGCAATTGGTGCCAGCTGGTTTGCGGGAAGCCGCTTATGCGCTGGGCGCGCCAAAGTGGAAAGTAATCATCAGCATTACCTTGAAAGCCGCCCGTGCAGGCGTGATTACCGGTGTTTTGCTGTCGGTGGCCCGGATCGCCGGTGAGACCGCTCCTCTGTTGTTTACTGCCCTGAGCAACCAGTTCTGGACCTCAAGCCTGGGCCAGCCGATGGCAAGCCTACCGGTGACGATTTTCAAGTTCGCCATGAGCCCCTACGAAAATTGGCAAAAGCTGGCTTGGGCAGGTGTTTTCCTGATCACCCTGGCCGTGTTGGCACTCAATATTGCGGCGCGGGTATTGACTCGCAGCAAGAATTAAGTTCTTTGCTTCACTCCTTATTACGAAGTTTTCCTTATGCTAAATACCAATACTGTTGCGCCGACCACCAAAATTTCGGTCAAAGACTTGAATTTTTACTATGGCAAGTTCCATGCGCTCAAAAACATCAATATGGAGGTGCCCGCCGGCAAAGTGACCGCGTTCATCGGTCCATCAGGTTGTGGAAAGTCAACGCTGCTGCGCGTGTTTAACCGCATGTTCGAGTTGTATCCAGAGCAACGCGCCGAAGGGCAGGTGATGCTGGATGGCGAAAATTTGCTCACCAGCAAAGAAGATGTTGCCTTGTTGCGTGCCAAGGTTGGCATGGTGTTTCAAAAACCGACGCCTTTTCCAATGTCCATCTTTGACAACATCGCATTCGGCGTGAAGTTGTTTGAAAGCCTGAATGCGACGGACATGGAAGAGCGTGTTGAATGGGCGCTGCGCAAGTCGGCGCTGTGGAACGAGGTAAAAGACAAGCTCAATCAAAATGGTTCTAGCCTGTCTGGCGGCCAACAGCAGCGCCTGTGCATTGCCCGCGGTATTGCCATCAAGCCGGAGGTATTGCTGCTCGACGAGCCGTGTTCGGCGCTGGACCCGATTTCGACGGCAAAGGTCGAGGAATTGATTGTGGAGCTCAAAACCGATTACACGGTAGTTATCGTGACGCACAACATGCAACAAGCCGCCCGTTGCAGCGACTACACCGCCTATATGTACCTGGGCGACTTGATCGAGTTCGGCGCTACCGAGCAAATGTTCTTCAAGCCCACGCGCAAAGAAACCGAAGACTACATTACCGGTCGCTTTGGCTGATATAAAAGCCCACTGAACCATTTACAGCCTGCCCTGCAAAGCCCACATCACGAGGAAAAGCCATGCCCGATAAACATCTCTCCACGCAATTTGACAGTGAGTTGACCTCGGTATCCTCCCAGGTCATGGAACTCGGTGGACTGGTTGAGTCACAAATTCGCCAAGCGATTTTTGCGCTTCAACATTTCAATATGGATGTTGCCCATGAAGTGACGGCCAACGAAGTACGTGTTAACGCGATGGAAATCGAGATTGACCGCGACCTGTCCTCCATCATCGCCCGGCGCCAGCCTACCGCGCGTGATTTGCGTCTGCTGATCGCGATTTCCAAGACCACCGCCAATTTGGAGCGTGTGGGTGACGAAGCGGAAAAAATTGCACGCATGGTGTGCTCCATTATCGAAAGCGGTACGCCGCGGTCCTTGCCTGCGCAGGAGCTGCGTTACGCGGCCGACCTGGCCTCGGGCTTGCTGAATAAGGCGCTCGACGCCTTCGCCCGGCTGGACGTGAATGCGGCGCTGAGCATTCTCAAAGAGGACGATCTCATTGATAAAGAGTTTGACGGATTTGTGCGCAAGCTGATCACTTACATGATGGAAGACCCACGCACAATTTCCCCGAGCTTGGACTTGCTGTTTTTGGCCAAGGCCATCGAGCGCATCGGTGACCACGCCAAAAACATCGCTGAGTTCATTATTTACGTGGTCAAGGGTGAGGACGTGCGCCACAGCTCCATCGACCGGATTGAGTCCGTTATTAAATGAGAACCATGCCTGCGGTTTTGGTGGTGGAGGATGAACCCGCAATTGCCGAACTGATTGCGGTTAACCTGCGCCACAACGGATTTCGCCCCACCTGGGCCATGGACAGCGTCAGCGCCCAGCGCGAGATTGACGCGTCCCTGCCGGATTTGATTTTGCTGGACTGGATGCTGCCGGGCGAAAGCGGTCTCTCGCTGGCCCGACGCTGGCGCGCCAATGAGCGAACCAAGGGCGTGCCTTTGATCATGCTCACCGCGCGCGGTGACGAGGCCGATCGGGTTGCGGGGCTGGACTCGGGCGCCGACGACTACATTTCCAAGCCCTTTTCCACCAAAGAACTGTTGGCGCGTGTGCGTGCGGTGCTGCGCCGGCGCGCACCCGAACAAGACGGTGAGGCCATTGTGATTGCCGGTCTGAGCCTGGATTCAGCAACCCACCGGGTCTCGTTCGCGGAGCAGGCGCTCAAATTGGGGCCTACCGAATTCAAACTGCTGCACTACTTGATGGGCCATGCAGAACGCGTTCACAGCCGCGGTCAGTTGCTCGATAAGGTGTGGGGTGACCACGTCTACATTGAGGAACGCACCGTGGACGTTCACGTCAAGCGCCTGCGCGAGGCTTTGGGCGCCGCCGGGCCCATGGTGGAGACGGTGCGTGGAGCCGGCTACCGCCTGACGGCCAAGCCCGCAACGCCGGTCTCGCTAGCCACCAGAGCTCAGCTTGGGTAGCGTTTGACCACGCGTTTGCTCGGGCGGCTGCTGAGCTTCGCCTTGTTTCAAATTCTTGGGGCTGCTTCTGGCTGGTGGTTTGTGCGGCATTTCTTGCCGGTTAATGCAGAAGGCCTGCCCCTGGTCCTCGGAGGCGCGCTGCTTGCCAGTTACGCCTGGCATGTGCTGGATGTTGCGCTAGGCATGCGCTTGCTCCGCTGGCTGGGTGGCGGTAACACCTTGCGAAGCCATATTGGTTTTGGGCTGTGGGGTGAAATTTCGGACCGTGTGCGGCGCCTCATGCGCTCCCGTGACCGTGCGGTCCTACAGCGCGATGGCCGATTTCAAGACTTTTTGGCCGCGATGCAGGCCTCCCCCGTCGGCGTGGTCTTGCTCGACGCGGAACTGCGTATTGAGTGGTGTAACCAGTCGGCGCAATCGCATTTCGGCTTGGACGCCAAGCGCGATGTGTTGCAACACTTTGGCAATCTGGTGCGCGACCCGGGGTTTGCGGCCTACCTGGTGGCCCGTGATTTTGAAAGCGATGTGCTAATGCCTGGGCGAAGCAGCACCCTGGCCAAGCCGGTGCGCTTGTCGGTGCACATGCATCCCTATGGTGAGGGCCGAACCTTGCTGCTGTCGCGCGATGTCACTGCGGTGGAGCAGGCGGAGGCGATGCGGCGCGATTTTGTGGCGAACGTTTCGCATGAAATTCGCACGCCGCTGACCGTGCTCTCAGGGTTTATCGAGACACTGCAAAGCCTCAAGCTGTCTGAGCCGGAGCGTGCGCACTATCTCCAATTAATGGCCCAGCAGGCCGAACGCATGCAGTCACTGGTGAGCGATTTGCTCACTTTGTCGCGGCTTGAGGGCAGTCCCCTGCCTTCTGCGCAAGAGTGGATTCCGATGGCGCCGATTTTTGACCAGTGCCGCCAGGAGGTAACCGAGCTTTCGCGCGTGCTGTGGGGCCAGCCGCAAGGCCTGGAGTTTGTGATTGAGCCCGGCATTTGCGTGGCAGGCTCCTCCGTCGAGTTGCACAGCGCTTTGCTTAACTTAATTGGCAACGCGGTGCGCTATACCCCCGAAGGCAAAAACATCTATGTCCACTGGCAGTCGCAAAGCGATGGAGGCGCCGTGCTGGTGGTGCGTGATGAGGGGGTGGGAATTGCCGCCGAGCACATTCCCCGGCTGACCGAGCGCTTCTACCGCGTGGACCGCAGTCGGTCTCGTGACACCGGGGGAACCGGACTCGGCCTGGCGATTGTCAAGCATGTGACCCAGCGCCACGGCGCGGAGCTGTTGATTACTAGCATCCAGGGAAAGGGCTCGACGTTTACCGTGCGGTTTTCGCCCATGCGGGTCAGACTGAACGCGGTGCCTAGCGGCGCTGCATAAGCCACATCGCATTGGAGGCATCGGCGGGATGCTGAACCAGCGCCTTGGCGACCCACAGGCTGCTGTCTACCGTGGGCGGCACATCACCAGTCGGGGTGGGTTGTGCCAGCAGCCAGCTGCAGTGGACCAGTGCTCCCACCGATAACAATTGCCTCTCCATGCCCCATTGCAGCGCCGCAATCTGGTCAGCGCTCAGCCCCTGCACCTCCACGCAGCCCGGCTTGTCGATTTGCATCGCCACATTTTTGGTCAATACGGTATAGCCCTGCGTGTAGTCCAGCAGCGGCAGCCATAAGGTCATCAGCAGCGACCAGCACCAGACTGCGCCACCGGCAGGCAACACCAGACTTTTCCACAGTGCGGCCCGCTGGCGGCTCGTGCGCCAGCGCACCAGCGCCGCCCAAAAAGCCGTCACGCCCAGCGCCACCACCAAACCGGTGATGGAAAACTCCGGCCTAAAGCCTGGCGCCAGCCGCGCAACATTGGCCGCCGGTTGGCTTGGAATGCCGGTTTGCATTGCTAGCCAGACGACCCACACAACCAAGCCGCAGCCGCTGAAAAAAAGCAGCGTGAACCAGTCGATCAAGGAGGCCATTTGTCTTTGCAGTGTTGGCAAGGCAAATGCCGCCAAGCTGGCGATGGCAGGCAGCCCCAGCAGCAAGGTGCGGTCCGACGACCCGGTAAACAGGGTTGCGAACAAGGTCACCGTCAACAGCCACAGGGGCAGTGCAATGTGCCGACTGCCTACCTGCCTGCGCCAGCGCCATAGCGCCCAGAGCGCCAGCGGCCACGCGGGCCAAGTGAACCAAACCAGCAATTGAAAATAGCCATTCCAATCGATCCAAAGCGCCTGCGGGGCAATCACTTTCCATTGCCATAGATTGCAAACCGTTGCCAACAGCGCGCTCAAGATACAAGCCAGCACCAGCGTGGCGCTGACGTGTAAACGGGCGCGTTGGACGGCAGCGTCGTCCTGAGTGCTTGCAGGGTGCAGTTGGGTGGCGAAAGCACACCCCAGGCCGTAAACCACCGCGAGCATGGGCGCGCCGCTCAGTGTCAAGCCTGCTTGCCCGATCAGTGTCGCGGGTCCGGCCAAACGCAGCCGGTAGGGCAGGGCGCACACGCCGTAAAAATACACGCCCATAAAACCCAGCTGCGCCAGCGCCGGGGTGGTTTCGTGGCCGAGTTGGGCCAGGCCAAGACAGGCAATCAAAGCCAGCAAACCACCATCGGCCACAGTGCGCGCGTAGTCGCTGGGCCGTGCCTGCCCACCGAAAGCAAAGGCCACCGGCTGTGCCTTGGGGCTTTTTGCCAGGTAGTAAGTGCCGTACCAGGTGCCGGCCATGGCCAGCGCCAACAGCAGTGCAAATGGCAGACGAATAAGCCAAAGCGCAAGTTCGCTGTGTGGCGCTAGTGGAAGCATCCAGGCGCCCAGCCAATAGGGCAATAAGGCCTTGTGCTCCGAAGCCATTCCAAGCAGCGTG
>Ga0209084_1003770_pt1 | contig 10976 bp, 15 predicted proteins | sample C_130820_MF_Meta_FD_187309 | JGI IMG/M metagenome (GOLD analysis project Ga0209084, IMG submission 187309) | Freshwater microbial communities from Lake Croche, Canada to study carbon cycling - C_130820_MF_MetaG (SPAdes) (version 2) | ecosystem: Environmental > Aquatic > Freshwater > Lake... | reverse complement strand
TCGTTTTCACCCGGAAAGGTGATTCTTATCGCATTACTGCGATGCGCGCATGAAGTAACCGTCCAGGATAACGCCGACGCGGGCATTGAAACCGGATGGTGTAGCGACTGCTGCGGGCCACTTCAGCACAACCTCGAAATTGACTGCTGGTTGCAGGGCAATTTCGGGGCTAATGTAGTAGGGGCGACCGCTAATGCGTCCATTGACTGCGCCGTTTTCCGCTGTACCCGAACCGCTGAAGGCGACGTCCAGGTTGAAGTTTGCTTTCGGTGGGAAAGCGATCAGCGGGGTTTCGCGCAGATAGTTTTTGCTCAAAATGTTGAGTTCCAACAAACCTGACTGGTAGAACGAATTTACGTCTGCCAATTGCGCTGCCACGGCTGCTGCCGGGGTTGCGTTGTAGGTGATGGGCGAAACCAGCGTATAGGTGTTTGCCGTAGAAACCGAACCAGGAAAGAAAATAACTTCAATCGATTCAATCATGAATGCTTTACCGCTAGGCAAAGTGTTTGGCAGTTCCAGGTTGGTGTCCCAAAGCGTTTTTGCTGTACCTGCAGTAGCACCTACTGCTGTGGTCAATCCCTGACCTACTGGTGACGAAAAAAACGTTAGTTGAGATACACCTGCTGTCGCGTAAAGCTGGTAGTCAAAAAACCGCTGTCGGACCACTTCTGACTGAGAAGGGTTGGTGACGCGGCGCGAATTGAAATCCGCTGCTGTAGGTACAAAATCCATTGCCATGATATTGGCCTTTCAAAAAAAAGTTAAAAACTAACCGGGCATTGCATTATGGCTCTGCCCGATCTAACAATCAATACCAGGTCGAAACACCTTCGCGCTTGGCTGCGTTGCCGTTAAGCAATGCAGTCGCGCCAGGCTTTTGATATGCGGATAAAAGGGGCGTAACGCCAGGGCGGGTATAAGCATTCATGCCGGTACGAATCGGTCCGACGCGGTTTGTGCCGGTGATTACGTTGGCGGGGCTTGCATATCCCAGGCTCATTGTCGCGGGCAGAAACTGCTTCACGATGTTGTAAGACTGAATAGCCAGGCTTGCCTGGGCTGCTTTCATGCTCAAACCGCCTGTCATGCGTGACAAACCTTTACCGGCTGCGACTGTGAAAATTGCTTTTACAGCGTCGCCAGCGGTAACGGTATTGGGCTGGTTTTGCAATGATGCGGGCAACATATTGTTGACGTAACCGTAAACAACATCCATTGCCACCGCACCGGCTCCACCGATCAAACCATCTTTAATGAGGGTCATGTAACCGGACATCATGCCACCACCAATAGGATTACGGCGGCGCATTACGCGGCGACGCATAGCATGGATTGGGTTGTGTTTGCGAGCTGTGTGCTTAAGACGACGCGCATGGGTCAACATGGCTGCGTAAGGGTTTGCCTTGCGACGGGTATGGTGTACCCGACGTTTGGCGGTATGGTGCGCCTTGCGAGCGTGACGCTTGCGAGGGTTAATGAGTAGCATCTCTGCCATATCGAACCTTCTTTCAAAAAATGGTCATTTGTCTGACCTGTCAACAATACCTCTTTCGGTGAAAGTGTAATTTCCACCTAAGAGAAACAAAGTTTTACCTTCCGGGCTAACTACAAATAACGGCCTGTCGGCTTTGTGAAATTTGTGTATGTATTTCTCTAACTTTCCATCTCTGACGGTACTATATAGTATTCCATCGACTTCACCAATAGCCACCGCCACTGCTGGCATTCCTGGCACCGAAACAGTCCCCAGTTCCAGGGCATCATGGCCCGAAAACCGTTCGTATAGGTCGGCTGCCTGGTTAATTTGGCCTTTTACCCTGCTCGAAACACCGGCCCGGCTGCTTGCCGGTACTGGATTCATGCGTACGCCTTTGGCAATGTGCTTGGGCTTTAGCAGGGTCGGAATATCACAATCCCAATGGGCGAGTGCCTGGTTTACCCGGCTGCGTGGGTCTTTTGCCTTGGCCTGGCTGGTGAGTTTCTTTTTCATGCCGCCCATTCTCGCGCAGAATGCCTCGCGCCTAGCGGCTGCCACTGGCGAGCGTTTCGCCTGTTTGACTGATACCGGGCGCTTGAGTGTCATTTGTTGAAGTGTCCTGCCATTACTTGCACCGACTTGATTGCCAGGGTCTTGCCAGTTGCGTCGCTGATTCCCTGGGCGGCTTTGATTGCATCTTGTTTGGTTTGGAAAATTCCCAAAACTTTGAAGTTGCGGGTAATTGCGTATGCCTGGATTTCGCCCATTGGGTTGCGCTTTACCTTACCGGCCCGCTGCTCCGACAATGCCACCGCTACGGCCTGGCGCTGTGGATAACCCTCATGACGCAATTGGCTGATTTTTTGGCTGACTGTCTTTTTGGCTGGGTTTGTTTTGCGCGTTGGTGCGTATTGTTTTGCGGTATCTGCAATTTCCTCTACATATGCTTCGAATAGTTGCTGCGCTAACAGTTCACGATCATTTTTGCTCAAAATCGTAAGCGTTGGGGTTCTTTTTCCCATCTGTTCGACTGAGTATTTTCTTACTGCTGAATCTGCCAGGTAGCCATATAGTTTGACTGCCTTGGCTGGGTCAAATTGTCCCTTCGCCATTTTTTTGGCTAAGTTATCAATAATTGGTTTGCCCTGTTGTCGATACAAATCGTAGTCATTCTCCGCAAATAATTTGATCTCTGTAATCATTGCAAAGTCGCTATTTGCCATTGGTATCGCGGGGTTGGCCTTGCGCTTGGCAGTTTTTTTGAATGCGCCGCTGCGGGACATTTCCGCAAAGCGTTTGCGGGCTGCTAGTTGGGCTGGTGATGGTTTTTTCATATCATCTCACTTGTTTGTATGCTGAAAATGCGAAATACGCCACTGCTCCGATTGCTAGCCATTTCACAATGTTGGAAATACTGCTCAATGGGCTGGCGTTTGCTTCGGCGGCTGCTGCGTCTACTTCCAATTGCGTTTGTATCAATTTGTCTCGCTTGGCTGGGTCGGTAACTGAATTAATCAGTTCCTGGTCGCGTAGGCGCTGGTTCAATCCCTGCAACCAGGTATTTCCCCAAACAATCAATGCGGCTGCGGTTGCTACCGCTGCGGCGATCACGCCCGCTGCAACCAGGGGAACCACGCCTAGGGTTTGCGGTATGGTGATGTTCGGAAAGTCGCCGCCAACCAGGTTGGCCCCATTTATTGCCAGGTTCAATGCTTCGGCTGCTGCTTTGAATTCCCATTTTTTAGAATCGAATTCGTCCAGGTAGGTCTGTAAGTCTGCCGACAATTTTGGGTCTATGTCATCCCACAATGCTGATTGCGCTGCATGGGCTGCTGCGTCCATGCCGTTCAGCAGGTTTTGAAATTCGACGATTTTTTGCTGGTAATAGGACAACGCCACCGGCGCATTTGTCGCGGTGAATCCCGAACCTCCTGCTTCAGCGGCTCCGATCATGTTCTTACCTCAAAAATAGGTTTGCGAAACTTAGCATATTGGCTGCGTCGCTTGCACCGCCTGACAATGCCACCGGGGTATACGCTACGCCATACCCTTTGTGATGGCGCACGTTTTCCACCGGGTTTAACAATGCGCTGGACATAATTGGCGATTCCAGGGGCGGCTGCGCTGGTAGGTAATTTGGCTCCTGGTAAGGGCTTTGTATGTAGGCAGTTTCGTAATACTCATCTACTAATGGAACCATCGGATTGTGCGGCTCCATGATGCCGCCCAATCCCTCTACTGATGGCGCAAAAATAGGTGATGTGCGTCCTGGACGATAAATTAGTCGGTTCATAGTTTTCCCAATAAAAATGCCGCGCCCACAATAAACAGTAACGGCGTTAGGTTTGTGGTTTTTCCACCGGTTGCAATTTTGTTTGCTTCATCTGCTTTTTGTTTTGCAATTAAAGCATCTGCTGCGGCCTTTTGTGCTGCTGCTACTGCTGCATCGTGTTCTGCTGCTGCTGCTGCGGCCTGTTGTGCTGCTGCTGCTGCTGCGGCCTGTTGTGCTGCTGCTGCTGCTGCCTGTTGTTCTATTGCTGTTATTGAACCTCTTTGTGCTGCTGCCGTTGCTGCGGCCTGTTGCGCTGCTGCCGTTGCTGCTGCCTGTTGCGCTGCTGCTGTTGCTGCTGCCTGTTGTGCTGCTATTGCTGCTGCCTCATCTGCTGCTGTTTTTGCGTCGGCTTTGTATGCTTCTGCTACGGCCTGTAATGCTGCTGCCCTTCCTGCATCTTGTTGTGCTTGTGCTGCGGCTTGTTGTGCTGCTATTGATGCTGCCTGTTGTGCATTTATTCCTGCTTCTATTGCTGCTGTCTGTTGTTCTGCTGTCGATTCTCCCGCATTGCTTTGTTGTGCTGCATACAAATTATTTGCAATTAAGTAATCGACAATATTTTGAATCGTTAATGTTTTGTTATAGGTGTTATATAAATCATCTTTTATTTGTTGCAATGTTTTTCTTGCTGTAATTTCTGTTGCAAAAAAACTAAACAACAATTGATCTACTGCTGCTTGACCTTGCTCTTGTGCAGTCACTAATGCTGCTGCTGCTGGGTTGGATTGTTGAAACGCATATCTTTGTTGCGCAGTTACTGATTCTGATACTTGTTGATCTGAAAACAAACTACCATACCTACCTGGTAGTGCGGTTAATGCGTCCATGATGTTTGGAATAGTAAAATTTTTGTTAAAAGTTTTATTTACATCATCTGTAATTTGTTGCAATGTCTTGCCATTTGCAATTTCTGAATTTAAGAAATTAACATCAATTTTTGCAGTCATATCTAGTGGCCCATAAGGGCCATTTAAAGTCTGCGAATATTCGTTTAAGAACATTTTTATTTCCTCAAAAGTAACAACAATAAAAGTCCACCGCCAAGCATTAGCAAAGTGTTGCTGCTTAATCCGGTTGCAGTCTGCGCTGCCTGGATGGTCAAATTGTTTGCCGCCAGGTAATCCGAAACCTGTTGTGTTGTAAACGTCTTATTGAAATACGTTTTTATGTCATCGGTAATTTGTTGCACCGTTCGCCCTGCCGCGATTTCTGCTTTTGCGAATTCCATTACCGCCTGATCTTGCGCGCTTGTTGTGTCTGTCATGGTTGTTACCTTTGCTGGTAGGGTTGCTGCTGCCGTAGTCACCGCCGTGACCGCTGCGGGGCTGGTGATGCTGGCAGTTGCCGCCTTGGTTACCGCTGCCGTACTTTTTCCTGCTGCCTGATTTTGCACAATGATACCGGCGGTTGTAACAATGGCGGCTGAAACTGCCGGATTATTCAAAACGCTGTCCACCGTGTTTGTCGCCTCTGCCGATTGCGTTTCTATCAATGTGCTGGTGACGTTATTGGTAACCGCTTTATTTATCGGTGTACCGCTTGCCACCTGTAATGTCGTTTTTGCAATTCCCTGGCTTACCGCTTCGGTTGTGGCTGCGCTTTCGAATGTTCCTGCCGACGTAAGGCTTTCATTTATTGCTGCTGCCAGTTCGGGTGCCACGATTGCAATTGCAGCTGCGATTAGTGGCGCTGGTATGCCTCCCTTGGCCCTTGGTACTGCATACAAAAATTTTCCGTTGGTATCGTAATACTGGTATGTGCTATTACCTGGGTCGATGCGGTATCCAATTACGTCGCCATATTCGCTAGCGGTTTGACCGTCATGGCCTCCATAGCATACGTTGTAAAGCGTATCGTAATGGTTGCCCCAATCTGCTGGTATCCAGGCCGGCTTTGGTCTGTTAATTTTCTCTGTGACCGTTATATTGCTGCAATACGTTTTTGTGTCAATTGTTGCGGTTGACGGTGTATTTCTGTTCGGGCCTTCGCCAAGCGTACCCATGCCGCGCATTTGCGCGACTGGTGTTGCCTGGTATCCAGCTACAAACATATTACCGCCGACGGCCCAGGAATAGGATTCCTAAAAGTCCCAGGCCCAATATCATTACCAGTTGCTGAGTTGCTGGTGAAAGTCCAACGTTCACGCCCACGCCAGTATATTGGGCAATGTCCAGGGGCGGCAGTCCCTGTTTTGCACGTTCTATGTTCAACGACATAAGTTGTTGCTGCTGGTAGGTCATCGTGACCGCGGTCATGATGCGCTGCGCTGTCGTTAACCAATCTTCACCAGGTGCGGCGGCGGCTGCCACCTTATCGTTAAATCCTGGTGCAATGGTGTCAGTCGCTAATTGCAGTTGCGAAACTGCTGTATCAAAACCGACCTGAGTTGTGGGCCAAGTGTCTGCCATGGTTACTTCCTTTTTGATAGCGCGAGTGCGCCGATTGCCAATACACCAATTATCAGTAGGTTGTTTCCTGCGAATAGTCCACCGCTTGCGCTTGGTAGGGTTGTTGTGCTGGTCTGTCCAGTTCGCGGGTCAAACGTTGTAAGAGTGCCGTTTGCATTCCTGGTAATGACTGTGCCGTTGGCCTGGGGTATCGCGGTTCCAATTGGTTGGCTGTAAATATTGCTACCACCAATTACTCCGGTTCCCTTTACTGCCTGGACAACCTTCGTAACTGAATTGATGATTCCAACAATGCCGTTTGCATCCACGCCGGTTGTGACCTGGGTCGCTGCGCCTGTTTTTGGGTTAACCGTTGTGGTTGTCTGATTTCCGGTTGTGGTGTCAGTTGTTGTAGTTTCCGCTGAACCATCCGATTTCAAAATCGTAATGCCGTTTTCGGTGTAACCGTCACCCGACGTAACGGTTGTTGAACCGTCTGCGTTGTATGTAAACGTGCTGCCATCGTCATAGGTGAATGTTGTTTCGTCGCCCATATTTACCCCATCTAGTTGGTTGGTTTGGAAATTTTCGTTTGATATAAAAATTACGTCGTATTCTTCGGGTTCCGGTTCCGGTGGCCACGATTGAAACAATGCGGGTATCTGTGGCATTAAACCGCCTCCACCGCAATACTTACCGCACCTGGTGGCGCCCATCCTATTCCATGCTGTTCGGTTGGGTCTAGGTCTAACCAGTCTCCATGACAGTACACCTGCAAATATACGTGTTCATACATACCAGGTTGCTGGTAGGCTGCAATTACAAATCTTGTCGGATACCCTATTGCTTCCAGTAGCGTTGCCAATAGCGTCGCCTGGTCGTCGCAGTCGCCCAGGCGCTGCGCTAGGGTCATTGTCGGGGTCGATAGTGTTTCTACCTGGTGTATGTCTTTGCAATAGCGTATGCCTTGCTGTACCAGGTGAAATATTGCCTCGATCTCCGCATAGTCATCCTTTTGCGGGGTTAGGAATACGGCCTGGGTTGCGGCCTGTCTTATCCCTATGTCGGTGCGGTACTGCTGCACCAGTTTGCGCATGGCGCGGATAGTCTCTTTGATACCAGGGTAACCATTAGAAATCGTTACTACCTGGCCTGACAATTGGGGTTGTGGGGCGAGCATCATATAGGCGGCATTATTACGCCGCCTACATGAAAAAATCAAGTTTCGTCTTGAATTTCGAACATTTTTAGCGATTTTTCCCTGGTTTCGCGTAACCAGGCTTCATGCGCTTTGACCTCCGGGGCCACCACCGATAGCAATTCGAACCAATTTGGTAAGTCCATTATTTCGACCAATTCGTCGGGCAAAACGTCGTAAACAAATTTCGCACCTTCGTCGGTTGTCTTTTTTGTCTCTGCCAGGATTACCAATTGCTTTAGGTATCCGCGCAGTTTGAGAAAGGTAATAGCTTTCATATCGTCATCATCCTGGGTTTGTTGCGGTTGGTAGGGTTGCATTGGGTCGGTCTGCTGCTGCGCGGCTGGCGGCTGCATTGGCGGCTGCGCCTGGGCTATTCCTGGCGGCATCTGTACTTCCGGCATCATTACTGGCTGCTGCGCCAGTTGCGCTTGCTGACCGGCGCTGACCATCTCCAAAACCTTGGGCAGCATCGACATAAGCGAATCGGGTTCTTTTTCCTGGGGCATTATCTCTGCCGCTGCGCCGCGCAATTCTTTTATGGCCCCGACAATTTCCCCAATGCTGCCACCGCTGTTTTGCTGATTTAGTCCCATTGCTTCCCTCATCATGGTCATCATGCTTAGCATTTTGGTCATTTCTTCCATTGGGTCTTTTTGCGGCGCTTGCTTCATCTCCACCAGGGCATTTAGCATCTGCTGCTGACCGCTGGCAATGGTGCTAAGTACCTGGGAAAGTCCATTCGGCAGTCCAGGCGCTGCTGCGTCGGGATTTTTGTTTTCCGCAATTTTTATCCTGGTCGAGTTGCGAATTACAAATTTTCGAGTTTCCGGGTGCGTTGCGTATAGGCGCAGTTCGTACTCGCCTGGCCCAAACTGGTCGCGCAAAATCTCGAAACTGCCTTCCTCGAATTCTGCCGGGCTGTACTTTCGGCAGTATTCCCGCTGTCCCTGGACTATGCGGTAAACGTTCAGTTCGGCCCTTTCCTGGCCCTGGGCGGCTTGCAGTAACGTCGCCACCCTGTCGGTCGCGGTTTCTTCTACTGGTTCGTCAAAATCCACCATTTCGGTTGGCGGAGCGGCGGCCTGGTCGGTCGGGTGGATACCAGCTTCAATCAGAATTGAATCTCCAGTTGCGGTGTTAGTCCACCTGGTTACCGGCTGACCGTTGGGCATTTCGAGGGTTTCGCCTTGATTCCAGGCGGGCAACGTGATTTTTCGTGGTCGTGCCATGAGTTTTCTCCGGGTAAAAAGTAAAAAGGCCCAGGTAAATACCTGGGCCTTTATCTTAATTGATCTAAAAGTGATCTAGTTAGATTTGCTTGATTTAACTACCGATTGTGGGTACTTTTCTTGCAAATCCTCAATCTCATCGTCCCACATTCCGCACCAATCGTCGCGTTTTACTGTGGGCCATAGACTCAAAACCTGTACCTGTATTTGACCATTTTGCGGTACTGTGATTGCAAATGGTTTTGGCGGCATGGCCTTGCAAATCATCTGACCGGCCTGGGCCTGATCAACCAGTTCTAGTTTTGCGAATGTGCAGCTACTGCATTGTTCTTTCATATTTTTACTCTTTCAATTAATTAATAATTTCCATGCTGTTGCTGCCACAATTGGAATTTGTCCATTCCCAAGGGCTGCAACTGAGTCCACCCATTCGGCCAGTCCATCATCCAATGATATAGCTGCAGACTTGGAATCTTCCCATGATTTGCACAAGTCCAATATGGTAGGGAGTTCACATGGCTTCCATAAGTTGCCTTCAAAGTTGACTTCTTTTTGAACATTAATCTCATGTTGTCTGACTTTAGAGGAGTTCCTAGCGACAATCCAAATTCTTTTTCTTGAATGTGGTGAACCAAATTCTTTTGCTCCCAGCACTCCCCATTTAGCATTAAACCCCATTGAGGCCAAATCCCCGAGTACGATTCCAAGTCCTCTAGCAGTGAGCATTGGTGAGTTTTCCACGAATGCGTATGTAGGTTGTACTTCACGAATGATGCGCGCCATATGCTTCCACATTCCGCTTCTTTCTCCTTCAATTCCTGCACCTTTACCTGATGTACTAATGTCCTGACATGGAAATCCACCACTGATGACATCAACAATTCCTCTCCAGGGATGTCCGTCAAAGGTGCGAACGTCATCCCATATTGGGAAAGTCGGGAGAATTCCATCATTTTGTCTTGCGCACAATACGCTTGCGGGATATGGTTCCCACTCAACGGCGCAGACAGTTCTCCATCCAAGGAGTTTGCCTCCAAGTATTCCTCCACCAGCGCCTGCGAATAAAGCCAGCTCATTCAATTTAACCTCTACTTCCAAGCATTGCTCCAATAGCAGCTACTGCATTGTTCTTTCATGGGTTGCTCCTTGCTCGGATGGTGACGGCGCAGCCAGCACAAGCCTGTCCGTGCCACATATTACGAACCTGTTGCTCCAGTTTGTCGCACAACTTGGCGCACTCCTCACGCTCATGAGCTGCCACCAACTTGGCAAAGTCTTCAAGCTCTTCCCAATTACCCACTACACCATCAATACCCGGCGCTTGCTCTTGGTGTCGTCTAAACCCCGCTTGCTTTGCTAGTTCAATGATGTTCATGTGTTTATCCTCTGCTTCCAAGCATTGCGCCAATTGCGGCGACTGTAAGTATTAACCCTATCCACCCGCCAATGTCCTTGGCCCTGGTCAATATGTCGTACTTGTTAAATTTCCACCACCAGTAGAAGCGCTTCCGCCAGGTTTCTGTGGGTTGTGGCTTGGTGTAGTTACGTCCAAACATGGGTTTACCTTTCCGGGTTGAAAAAAAACTAAATTCTTATGCAAAAACCGCCCTGCTGCTTAAATTTTTGTCCGGCGGTCGCCAAAAGTTGGCGAAAAGTGCGTCCAGGTCATCGGCGCGAATTGGTGCGAACGATTTTTCTGCCTGGGTCACCGTACAGTTATTGACACGAGTCCAAGGGCGCGCTTCGCGCGCCTTTTTAATAACCCACGCATGGCGGCTGCTTTCGCAAAACCAATGCACCAGGCGCGTTGCCTGTCCACCCATCCAAACCATGTGTGCCGGGGTATAGGTTTCCTGGTCTACTGTTTCCACGCCCGCTGGCTTGCCGTTTAGCGGTTCGCCATAGCGTCCTAGTCCTGGCTGATCTTTTTTCATCATGCGTATTTTGTACCGCTTTCCGCAAGTCGGCCCGCCCTGGGCGATTAGGTATTTATCCCAGGAAACTGATTCCTGGTCGCGTCCCGCCTTGATCTGCATCTTGTTTACCGCTTTCCAAGCGTCCACCAGGTAACCAGGTGCGCCCGCTGGTATGTGCTTTACCCGGCGCAGTTCCCGCCAAACTGTTACCGGCGCACCGCCGATCTGCTGGAATTGTCGAATGTTCCAGGTCGCCGCCCATGATTCAACACGCAAACTGGTTTCTATTGCCGGGTTGCCGTACAAGTCCTCGCCTACGTTTAGGCCATCTATATTCTTTGCAACATACTTGGCAATGTAGCCCGCTGCGCTTCCCTTCGCTGGGTCGATGGCCCGGAAATCCACCCGGTGAACCAATGCGCCAGGCTCTA
>Ga0209084_1003767_pt1 | contig 10978 bp, 20 predicted proteins | sample C_130820_MF_Meta_FD_187309 | JGI IMG/M metagenome (GOLD analysis project Ga0209084, IMG submission 187309) | Freshwater microbial communities from Lake Croche, Canada to study carbon cycling - C_130820_MF_MetaG (SPAdes) (version 2) | ecosystem: Environmental > Aquatic > Freshwater > Lake... | reverse complement strand
TTAGTCATTTTAGGTGTGGCTTCAAAACCAGCAATAACGCGCTCGAAATAAACTTCTTCAAGTCGTTCGCCTTCATTTTTTGTTCTTGTTGCCATGTTATTTTCCTTAAAGATATATTATACCACTATTTAGCAAGATTTTCAAGTCTATTTTTATACTAAGTCCACAAACTACCACGAACAGCAATAAGACGATTCATCATATATGTATCTTCATCTTCGTATTCTTTTTCAATACGATTGCAAAGATCAAGCATACGTGAAGTTTCTATACGTTCTTCCTCAGTTTTAGAATTATGAAAAACACTGCCGTGTACTTTACGATTATTACTGCAGTATGCAGTCCAACCGCTGGCATCATAAGGATCTGGGCGAGCTGGATATACTTGTGTCCACCAAGTATACAGTTCTTTGATTTCTAGTGCATTTAGGGCTTGCTGTGTTGGATGACCATAGTTAATGTCATTCTTTTGAACACCCCAATCTTCATCTTGAACTAAGCTGCTGGCCCAGTCTAGGTAGGCCAATCCAGCTTCGGGACAACGCCAAGCACGTAGTCGCAACCAACCACGACGATACCAAGGCACACTAAAACGCTTACTTGCTTCTGCATCCCAGCAAACATGATGCCAAGCCTGTTCTACTTCAACAAAATCCACCAACGCATTGAACATACAAGGTAACAACCGATCACCCATATCTCGCCATTCGCCAGGCTTAATGTCGCGACGATTAGCAGTAAGTGTATGGCTGCGAGTAAACCAGCGGTTATTGATGTAGTAGACAACACTGTTTAATTTTTCCATAGGCCAGTACACAAAATTTTGGACTTTGTCTAGCCCTTCGTCAGCTAACCAAAAGCGAAATGGATATTTTGCTTTAGCAGTATCTTTCCATGTTTCCCATTCCTCCCAACTAGCTGCACTAGGTTTAATAGTACCACGAAGCCAATCGGCAAAAGGTGTACAAGTCCAATAATTTTTCATTTTAATTTTCCTTTAATAAAAAAGGCAGCCTAAGCTGCCAGTTTTTATGCAATTACTTTTGCAAAGTAAGCAGCTGCTTTACCAGTTAGCTTACCAAGAATGTCGTCGTCAATCTCTGCACCTTTGGCTTCAATTAGCGCACGAAGGTCTGCAATTTGAGATTCTTTTGATACGCGAGGAGCTTTGTCCGATGCGCCTGTAGAAGTTTTAGTGGTTTTAGAACCCGTAGTCGCTTCTTTTTTGACATAAACACCAGCCTGCACAAGAACCATGCGAACGCCGTTTGCACTTTGTTCCATTTCTTCTGCAATTTCTTTAATCAACTCAGTTGAGTTTTCAGGAGTAGGATCGCCTGCTTTGTATGCTGCGATTGCTTTTTGTTTATCTTCGTCTGTCCATGCCATATTATATTTCCTAGTTTGTGTAAAAGTGGTGCCCAATGTCTGATTCGAACAGACGACCTACCGCTTACAAGGCGGTTGCTCTACCCCTGAGCCAATCGGGCTATTAATTAGATTTCTTCTGAGACTATATCGCTCATGCGTTCAACAAGAAAACGACGGTAGTCGTGTTTTAAATCATGCGCTTCGTATAGTTTGTTTAGTTTATTGAAATAGTCTTCTTGAATAAGATTCATCTCATCAATAAAACTAACTTGGTCAGCGGCTTCTAGGCTTTCAATACAAATACCTTCGTAAGCTGTATTAGGTCTTACCAAAGTCACTAGGACTCGGTTGGAAGTTTCGCCTGTTGCTTTAGTGTATTTAAATGATGTTATTTTCATAAGTTTAGATTATCTGAATAAGTGCATATTATACAGTGATTAACCTGTTGTGTCAACACTAAATTTTTTATTCTTCGGCAAACAACCCTTTATACAGTGATTTTTTAAATTTGTCACCCATAGAAGGGATTATGCAGTTTAGGAACATTATTGGAGCAATAAGCGTAGTTAATATAAAAAACACTAGGTAAACAACAATAACATTATCTAAAACAAATCCTTCTTCAATACGTCTACGTAATACCGGCATTAAGATTTCATAAACAGAAGTAATACCAGTAGTTACGGCAAATAAGCAATATAAATATAAAAACATCATTAACTATTGCCAAGCGCAGTGCGAGCCTCAAGGCTAAAATAATTTTTAGTAATAACAGGTGGTAATACAAAATCTTTGTTTTTTGAGTTTTTCTGCATTGCTGAACGCGCTACATCAGGATTAGAGCTCATAATCTGAGGATCAAATCGACCTTCAAATTGTTTAATAATTTTTGCAATACGAATCCAGCTTGCAGACCATACACGATTTGTAGGCGTTCTGCGACGATAAACAATTGATTTTAGTGCTGCCTGAACTTGCTTGTTATTAGGTTGAGCTTTTAGCGTACGCTCTAACTTACGCTTACGATTAGCCTCCCACTTACGAGTAGTTTTATATACTGCATAGTAGTTAGTTTGTGATTTGCTGGTTTTAATAGCCATTTATTGTCTTTCTAAGTAAAATTGTGCTGCCATCAATATCAGGATATGTAATTTCTTGTATTTCAATAAAATTATTTTGTGCTAGGTGATTTAGCAATAATACTAAATAACTATTATTTACTATATTACCAGTAATTTTAGCAATAATACCACGCATACTATCTGCTAATAATAGATCTAGCACCATTTGTTTTTCGGATATTAGGTCTAGTATTTGTGAAAGTGGATTATTCATATTAGTGGTCAAATACTACATACTTTATTAAAGCCGCTATCCAACAAAATTGATATGTGTAACTAACACATAATTCAAAGGATAGTTTGTTTATTATATTTTTTATCATAATATGGTGGGCTTTGTTGGAATTGAACCAACACTCAATCGATTATGAGTCGATTGCTTTACCATTAAGCTAAAAGCCCTGTGTTGGTACGAGTGGAGGGACTCGAACCCTCAATCCTTGCGGCGGCAGATTTTAAGTCTGCTGTGTATACCATTCCACCACACTCGCGTTAATTAATGAGGAGTAATATATCCTGGGCCGACTGCATTGTGGATGGCAATAAAACAAGCTTTGATAGCAAAAGTAATATCATTTGCAGTATACACTGCAAGAATAGGCAAATCAATAGTTTTGCCATTTCCAAAATTGTTTAGTGCAATCTGAGTACCTTTGCGTTTGTTAAAAGTATCTTCAGCACTACAAGTGCTAACAGCACATTCAACCATCTTGCTGTTTTTGAAATTACTGCATGGGCGATAGGCAACAGTAAATCCGCCATGAGGACGACGTTTATTAAACACGTGCAACACACGAATTCCTTGAGCTTCAAAGTCTTCAACTTTATTCTTGTGCATTAGTATTTCTACTTGTTTTGTAGTAAGTTCGCCAGTTTTAGGCATATTTGTAGGAAAAGGAAAATTAGATTGTTTCATGATACTGTTTGTTTCAAAGATATAATTATATCAACTTTTAATTGAATATTCAAGTGTATTTTTTACACCCACGTAAGTAGCCACCGTACTAAAAATACTGCTGCTGCTATGGCTAAAACGTAGCAGATACCTAACGACACAACTAAATATGTGTCACAAAATTCTAATTTGTTTTTTAGGTATTTTATCATAAAAAATAGCCGCTCATGGCGGCTTTATAGGTGGCGGGACATAGGAGACTCGAACTCCTGTAAGCGGATAGACAATCCGCAGTAATAACCTCTATACGAATGCCCCTTTATTTGGTACCGACAACTGGACTCGAACCAGTCACACACAGATTTTCAGTCTGCTGCTCTACCTGATGAGCTACATCGGCAATTGGTACATCGTGACGGGATCGAACCGCCGACCCCCTCCGTGTAAAGGAGAAGCTCTACCGCTGAGCTAACGATGCAAAATACCGATGCTTATTCAAGCAGAAGCAATGCTCGGTAAAACACAAAGGCAAGATTTAAAAAGAGCTTGCACTCAAAACTGGTGCGGGCTAGGGGAATCGAACCCATGACTCCTACTTGGAAGGAAGGAATTTTACCATTAAACTAAGCACGCAAAATTTAACGACGCATAGATGCTGCGTCAATGGCTGCCTGCTGATTAAACACAGGTTGCAAGCAGCTTTTGTGAATTATACTAATACCTAGCATTTCTGTGCCAGTGTATTTTGGAATAGATTTTAAGGCACAATCGCCACCAGGCGTCACAAGACTAGGAATATCCTTGGGTGTAACACGCGGAGTAGACATTTGTGGTGAAAGTGATGTTGAGTTAAATTTCTTTTTCATGTGAGTATTATATCAAATTGTGGACTCACAGTCAAGAAAATAATTATAAACTTGGTGCGGGCTACAGGGTTCGAACCTGCGACCTCGACGTTGGCAACGTCGCGCTCTACCAGCTGAGCTAAGCACGCATTATATAATTTATTTCCAGTATTTTGAGTAATCTGTTTGGTTCCAATAGGCATCGTTATTACGATTCCAAAAATTCTTAATTAAATACCAAGCCATACCAAAATAACCCATTTTTTGAAATCTTCTACTGTCTTGACCAAAATAATGATTAACTAATTTAAACTTCTTGGTATCATATTTTTTAGATAAAAAGAAATCTTCGCTGGTTCCATACTTTTCAGCAAAACCACCAAACTCTTCAAACCTATCACGGCGAGTTAGCATAAAAGCGCCAACTGCAAAGGGGACTTTATATTTCATAATGTTATTTACAATATTAAATAACATGAATCCAATCTTGGCTCTTATGTCATTATCATAACATTTTGCATACAATCCAATTAAATCTAAATCATTAGATTCCATTTCAGCAACTACGTCACGAATAGTATTTATACTAAAGAAACGAACGTCTGCATCAATAAATAGGATATACGGAGTAGTTACTAACTTAGCCCCATTGTTTTTAGCAACACTAACTGGGCCACCATCAATAATCTCAACATTTAATTTTCCTTTGTTGGATTCAATAACTTGGCGAGTATTGTCAGTAGAGCAATCTGCAATAATAATTCTAGTACTGCCTATCGCTTGATTGCGTAGTTGTAATAATAACCAGCCTATATAATTTTCTTCGTTTTTACATGGAACTACTATTGTAATTTTATTCCGTAGTAACATCGTCTTTTTCCTTAGTCCATGTAACAATTTCCCAGCTACCATCATAGTGCTCAACAAGAGCAGTACATGACTCAACCCAATCACCGTCATTCATGTACATAATGCCATTGATATTTTTAATCTCTGCATGATGTATATGTCCACATATAACTCCATCAAAACCACGCTTCTTGCAGTAATTAGCAAGGTTATCTTCAAATTTAAATATAAAATCTACTGCTTTTTTTACTCTGTGTTTGAGATATTGACTAAGACTAAAGTACCCAAAACCAAAACGATGACGTATCCAATTGAATTTGCTATTAAGCGATAAAATAACATCATATGCTCTATCTCCTAAAAATGACAACCAAGGGGCCAGTCTAGTAATGCCATCAAATAAATCACCATGTACAACAAGATAGTGTTTACCATCCGCACCTATGTGTTCTATTTGATTGCATATTTCTATTAAACCGAAACTGAACCCATAAGGAATCATAGGTCTTAAAAATTCATCATGATTACCTGCTATGAATATTACTCGTGTGCCACGTTTAGCGTGTCCTAATACTCGTCGTACTACATTAGTGTGGCTTTGCTTCCAGCGCCATTTATTTTGTTGTATTTTCCAAGCATCAATAATATCTCCTACAAGATATAATGTATCACAGGTATTATGTTTAAGAAAGTTATTTAGACTATCAGCCTTACAATCTCTTGTACCTAAATGTACATCACTAATAAAAATACTTCTATATTTCATATAGTCCTTTGGGTTGTACTGGGGAATCGAACCCTCGCCCTCTGATTCACAGTCAGATTTGCTGCCACTACACTAAGCACAACATTAAAAAGGTACGTCATCAAAATGTTTATAACCCATAAATCTGTCATAGGTATCTTGTGTTACTTCTTGATGGTCGCGTGGATCATACTCTATTTCCGTAGATTCCACAGAGAATTTCTTTGTTAACGCACCCATTACAGTAACATCAAACTTAACGCCTTGTGTTTGCATAAATCGCAAGTAGTCATCATCCATATCAAGTATGGAATCTACTCGGCAACCTTTGTATTTACCAAACTGCAAGAAGTCTAGTAACCCAAGGGATTTTTTAATATTTGAGAATGATTTTGCCATATAATAGTAACCAAGGGGACTTGAACCCTGTGTGCGGTGGCCAACCGTTAGTTCCAAACTACGTTAATTAGACGTTGGTTACTATTATATGGCCTCTCCTGCATGAATCGAACACACATCCCAACGTTCGTAGCGTTGTGTACTATCCGTTGTACTAAGGAGAGGAGTTGGTGGTAGAAGTGGGACTCGAACCCACGGTTGACAGCGTATGAAGCTGGTGCATTAGCCACTATGCTACTCTACCTCATCTTCGGCTTCTTGGGCCTTGGCTTCCAGTAATTTTACACGTTTTTCCATGCGTTGGATAACTTCATCTACATCCATCCAAATGTCTTTGTTGTCTAGTAAAGACTTAATTTCTTCAGCAGTTAAAAACCCTTCATAAATTTCGTTTAGGAGTGTTTCACTCCAACGACGTTCATGTTGAATTTGTCCGTACATTTCTCCGCCTTTGCCAAATGCTCCACCACTGTAGTTGTGAAACATAAACATGGAGTGTGGAGTTACTTCAAATTGATCTGCACATAAAAAGATCATAGTTGCTGCACTCATACAAGCGCCTTCTACCGAACAAATTACTAGGGCTTCGGTTTCTGCTAGCACACGCATAAATTGAATGCCAGTAAACATATCTCCACCATAGGAGTTAATATAAAGTTTAACTGTGTCATTTTCTTTGGCATGACGAATAGTATCAAACCACTCTATATAGGTATTAGGTTCTTCAATTTGTCCTGAAATATAAAATTCGTAAACATGACTACCACATTTTGGTTCAATCATGCCATCTGAGAAAGTTTTAATATTAAATTCTTTGTTATTTTTATTCATTTAACTCTCTCTGTTATTGGAATCCGGTACTGGAATCTAACCAGTCTAAGAAGATTTGCAGTCAACTACCTGAGCACTCGGACAACCGGACGTAAAATGGCGGAAAGCAGAGGAGTCGAACCCCATCCGTGTTAACAGAACCGAGTTTTCAAGGCTCGTCGCAGGACCAACCCCGCTGCATTACTTTCCAAATAGGTGTCGGGCTTCCACCCACTGCTTAATCAAACCTTGTGGTGATTAATCTGCCGCGTCTTTATATTCAGCGGACTTTTATGGTGGACAAGTTGGACTACATAGTTACCAACAAAGAGTTACTCTGAACTCTACCAGTTAAATGCTACTGTTTGCCCTTATGGTTGCAGAGGCAGGATTCGAACCTGCGATTTTTGGCTTATGAGACCAAACGGATGACCACTTCCATACTCTGCGGTATTAGGGATAAATTTATTCTGTTACGAGGAAAACTTATCAAAACCCTAAGCGAGCGTTTAGGCTGCTAAAGCGAACTGTGTGTCGTTTGCATTTACATTTTTTGCTTCTACGACCAGGATTCCCTAGTCCTACGGGTTCTGCTTTCCCGTGCTGTCCATTTGTTTACTTGTTGCCCTGTCGAAACTATGCAGGCCCATCAAAAGCATACTATTTTAGTCTGAGCGCATCACATGCGACTTTTTAACTCAACGACCTAGTATGCTTATGGTGGACCTGGGGGGATTCGCACCCCCGTCCAAAGCACTTTTCTGTCTACTTCATACAGCAATAATTGGCATACCCCGAAGGACTCGAACCCTCAACTTACGGCTTTGGAGGCCGATGTGTTGCCATTACACTAGGGATATATTTTGGTAGCCTAACCTAGATTTGAACTAGGCACCCCCGCCTTATCAAGACGGTGCTCTAACCAAATGAGCTACTAGGCCGTTTTAAACATGCGTCCTAAGTCACCTGTATGGGTAACTCCGCCGGCATCATGCATAGTAACAGGCATTAATTCAATTGAACCTGTTGGAATATCATCAGGATCGCGACCTGTTGTTGGGTCGATTGTTTCAATCATACGATCAGGATCAATTTGATCCATTACTGATGCTTCAATTTGCATTGGTGTTAGTTTTGTAGCCATATTAAGCGACTGCTCCACCGGCATCACCTTCACAGGTAACTTCGCCTGTTGAGCCTTGAGTAATGTTTAACATTGGATTTGACATAGAGTCTTGTCCACCTTCCATATTAGAAGCATCTTCAACTTCACTAGGTAGTTCAGGTGCATTAACCTGTTCAGAGTACATTTGTTTCATAGTAAATCCTTATATAAAAATTTGGCGGAAGATGTAGGAATCGAACCTACTCACCCATTACTGAGCGACAGTTTAGCAAACTGCTCCTTTAACCGGTCAGGCAATCTTCCACAATTGTTCTTTAATTGCTTGAACCATAAACTCGTTAATGGTTATATCAAGTTCGTGTGCTGCACGAGCAATTAAAATAAACTCGTTATCACTCATTTCCAGTGGAATTGTAATGCGAGTGTCGTATTCTTCGCCGGCACAAATTGCCGTCATTTTTTTAACCATGTCTTCAATCATGATTAAGTCAATAAATTCTTGATCGCCGTCGCATATGTCAGGATCAATACCTGCTAGTGAAAACTCTGCAGCACGCAGTGGTTCTACTTCAGGTACTGTCCAACGATAATTACGTTTGTTTCTGTAATCATATAGATTTAGTTCACGAATTCCACTATCATTAACAGCCGCACAGCACTCATAGTCATCTTTTACATACGCAGAGTAAATGCTGGTATTTGCACCATAGCATAGTAGGTCAGTAGGAAAGCGTTCTACTGTGCAGTTATCTGCAACAAGGTCAAGAAAATTTTTAAGTGTAAACATAGTTATTTGTATTGATTGAGCATTTCTTCAGTCATATCTACAGCAGTATATGCATTCTGTGGTTGTGGTACTAATCCTACTTGTGGAGGTTGTACAGCAGGTGTTTGCGGAGCTTGATGTGGACCTGAAGGAATATTAATTCTAATAGGTTTTTTATTAGGGGATTTATGTGACATACTATCTCCAGTTTAAATGGCTCCCCAGGATGGGATCGAACCACCGACACCTTGATTAACAGTCAAGTGCAACTACCGCTGTGCTACTGGGGAATATTTGGCACCAGGACTTGGGCTCGAACCAAGAATAGCAGAGTCAAAGTCTGCGGTGTTACCATTACACTATCCTGGAATAAATTAATAATTCCAAAGACTTTTTTTCTTTGAAATTATACTATATTGTTTTTCAAGAAATTCTACCTGACGCAAATCAGTAGGTTTCTGTGAGTTAATATATTCTTCTAATGAAGAACGAGGTTTAAATAATTGTCTAGCGGCTTCTAGTACAAAGTTAACTAAACTCATTTTCCGTCATTTACAAAAGAATACCATGTCTTTGCTTTTGCAAGAATATCTTCAGTTGTAGGAAAAAATGGAGTTACTTTTGCAACTTGTTCAGCAGTTGCTATACCATCATTATAAAGTTTTAGCATAGCGCCAGTTGCAAACTCTAGGTTTGCGTAATATTGTTTTTGAAGATGACTTTGAGCCATTTCAAGAAGATCGGTACGTAGTTCAAAAGGTGATTTCATAGTGTGTTGTGTGTGTAAATCCCAGGTTTTAAGGCAACCTGTGTGCCTATGTTTTAGTCAGGATAAAAGAACCATTGCCGGAGTCTGTCCAGTTTAGTACATCACCAGTTTCCCACTTGAGTTCTGCAAGAATCTCAGGTGGAATAGGTAGCACTAAACAGTCCAATTCTTCATCGTATTCAACAAACGCGGTATACATTTTTTACTCCTTGTTACCATATAGAAACACACTATAGTAATATGTTTTTATATGGTAGGGGCACAGAGAATTGAACTCTGATTAACTGGTTAAAAGCCAGCTACTTTAGCCGTTAAGTTATACCCCCGGCATCTTGTCACTTTTCATTTTGTTTTCTTCCATTTCCAGCCAAAGAAAATCTTTGACATTTGTTTGTGTAACCATCTAGGTTCTTTACTAGAATAAAATTCTAAAGTATCGCCAACTTTCCAGCAACCAACAGAATCGTTAGTTGGTTTAAAAGCTAGCACGGCAGGCGATATTCCTACACTAGTTGTTGTTATTATTCCATTGCCATTTGTTTGGAAATACTGACCGTTAACAGAGCCTGTATAACAAATTTGATTCTTGCGTTTTGCGTCAGCATACTCGTAACAAGGATCAAAGTCCAGGTCAAGAGGCACTTGCTCTGTTAGAGAAAAGAATAAATCTAGATTAAGTTGTTGCATATACAAAAATAAAGGGGCCGAAGCCCCTTAATTAAATAAATTAAGGGTGTTGCGCTATTTTATAAGTGTATTAAATATTTGCAGCACATTACCCTTAAAAATTATGGTGGAGAAGACAGGACTCGAACCTGCTGCCTATTGCTTGCAAAGCAACCGCTCTACCTGGTGAGCTACATCCCCGTTAATCTTTATACTTTACTGGTTTTTAAGATGCTGCGAAGCATCCAATTGTGTTTTTGCATAGCATCAATGCGCTCTGCAATAAAGTTAGCAATACCTTGCTGATTTTCAGTAGTTGCCACAGTAAAAGTTGTGTTCAGATAAGTTAAAAGTGTTTGACTATCTGAAAGTAATTGTGCAAATTGATCATAAGGTAGTAGTTGTACTACAGAATCTTCAATAATTGTTAGTCCTTGAAATTGACTTAAACCGCCTGGAGCATAACTGTCAAGTGCTCGAATGTACTCAGCAATTTGATCAACTGTGCCGTAGATTTCTTCGTAAAAATCGCCTAAGAACTCATGATATTGAGGAAAGCTTGGGCCTTCCACATTCCAATGGAAATTATGTGCTTTTAAGTACAAACTAAAACTAG
>Ga0209084_1003763_pt1 | contig 10992 bp, 13 predicted proteins | sample C_130820_MF_Meta_FD_187309 | JGI IMG/M metagenome (GOLD analysis project Ga0209084, IMG submission 187309) | Freshwater microbial communities from Lake Croche, Canada to study carbon cycling - C_130820_MF_MetaG (SPAdes) (version 2) | ecosystem: Environmental > Aquatic > Freshwater > Lake... | reverse complement strand
TTGAGAGACTATTCCCTGCCGTGAAGTTTAAAGCATGGCATGCACATATCGATGGAACGGTCGACGAAATAAAATGATAAAATTTACAGAATTCTTAACAGAAGCCGCAGATGATGGTAAGGTAAAACACATCCATCACCCTGAAGACAGACCATTAATACATGGTAAAAAAGGCTTTGAGCACGCTATGGGTGCATTACATCAAGCATCTGAGCATATCGCAAAGGGTAAGAAGGACACTAACATGACGATGAAGTATGATGGCTCACCAGCTATCGTGTTCGGTCACGATCCAAAGACAAAGAAGTTCTTCGTAGCTTCTAAGTCTGCATTCAACAAGAACCCAAAGATAAACTATACACCTGAAGACATCGAACGAAATCATGGTCATGCAGCAGGTCTAGTAGAGAAGCTTAAGGATGCATTGGCTCATCTGAAAAAGGTAGCACCTAAAGAAGGTGTATTCCAAGGCGATCTAATGTTTAGTGGTAGAGATGTAGTTCATAACCAAAATGGTTCTGCATCATTCACACCTAATACGATCACATATTCTGCACACGGCTCAGAGGCACAAAAAGTTAAGAATGCAAAGGTAGGCATCGTAGTTCATACTCAATACAATGGTAGAAACCTTGCAGACATGAAAGCTTCACCAGATATAACACATAAGTTCAGAGCACATCCTGATGTATGGAACAAACCAGCTATCCATGATGCTAGTATAGCTAACTATTCTCCTAAAGATCAACTAACGTTTAACAAACATATGGAAGCAGCGCAGAACTTACATAATACAGGTGGTAAGCAGATGTATACTGCGACTGAACCTCATCAAGGAGAAGGTGGTCATCTAGCTACATATATCAACCAAACAGTTCGTAATAATGTAAAACCTACAACACAAGGTTTACAACAACATATCATGAATAAGTCTCAGATCGTTCAATCAAGACTTAAGACTGCTGCTAAAGCACAAGAGAAACAAGCTGGTGCACAAGCAGAAGTTAACTATATCCAAAAGAACAGACTCCACTACGACAACCTATTAAAGATGCATCAGCATCTTGGTGCAGCTAAGAACGTATTAGTACATACGCTCAATCAACATCCTGGTACCCTTAGCCATCATATTGAAGGTAAGGAAACACACCCAGAGGGTTACGTAGTGACTCATAAGAACGAGCCAACAAAGCTTGTCGACAGAGCAGAGTTTAGTAGAGCAAACCTAATGAAGGTAAGGAAGCCAAATGTTAACATTTAAAGAGTACTTAAAAGAAAGCAAATACAAATCAGAGACTGGTGGGTTGACTCGCGCTGGTGTAGATAAGTATAATAGAGAGAACCCAGGTCATGACCTAAAGATGGCTGTGACTACTCCACCATCTAAACTTAAAAAGGGTGGTAAGGCCGCAGGTAGACGTAAGTCGTTCTGTGCTCGTATGGGTGGAGTTAAAGGTCCTATGAAGGATGAGCATGGTAAACCAACAAGGAAAGCATTAGCGCTAAGGAAATGGAATTGTTAAACTTTAAAGACTTTATAACAGAAGACAAAGATCCACAGCACCATCATGTGTTGGCCTTTGGCCGTATGAACCCTCCAACTGCTGGTCATATGGCTGTAATTAACAAGGTACATGATGTGGCTAAGAAACATGGAGCAGAACACACGGTCGTGACTTCACATAGTCAAGATCCTAAGAAGAACCCATTGACACCACAACAAAAGAAGAAACATCTTAAACGCTTCTCACCAGATACAAACTTTAAGTCATCATCACCAGAACAACCATCTATATTACATCATGCTGCAGAACTACATAAAAAGGGTGTTACACACCTCCATGTAGTGGTAGGATCAGATCGTAAGAAAGAGATGACAGCTTTATTGAATAGATATAATAATAAGAAGTCTAGTCATGGCCATTATAACTTTAAGAAGATAACCGTACACTCTGCAGGTCAAAGAGATCCTGATTCAGAGGGTGCAAGTGGAGTATCAGGTACTAAACAAAGAGAGCATGCAAAGACAGGTAACTATGCGGCCTTCCGCAAGGGAGTGCCAGAACACCTATCACATGCTCATACTAAAGAATTAATGCATGATGTACAACATGGGAGTCAAAAATGAAGAGATTAGTATTAGTAGCAGCACTATTATCAGGATGTAGCTTTATCATGCCAGTACCATATGATCCTGCAGGTGGTGCAGCATTAACAGATATAGCAGTACAGTTGGATAAGGTAAGCTGTATCGATAAAGATAAGAATGAATGGCAAAAGTTAGTTGATGATGTGAGATGGTTGGATGTACATGCTGGATGGAAAGAAGATCCACAAACAAAGACCGTAAATGAGCTATACATAGCAGTACAAAAGGCAAGAGACGGCTCAACAGCATACTGTGACGCCACTATTAAACTTCAAAAGACACGAGTACAAGTACTCCAAAAAGCATGGAAGGGTAGATAATGTCAGTAATAAACGAATTAAAAGCAGCAATGATGGAGCCTGGCATCAAAGGCGCATTAGCTCAACAGCTACATGATATCACAGAACAATACAATGATGGTATACTAAATGGCGATGAGTTCAAAGACTTGGTTACCCAAATAGGTGACGTACAAGCTAACGATGATCTTGCAGGAGATGAGGTAACGTCAAGATGGGTCGCAAATATTACGAAAGTGATTCTCTCGGCAGTATAAATAATAGTAATACCTTTTATATAGATGGATGACAATGAAGAACTATAGACAGCTCGTTAAGGGTCTGCCTCCTAAGACCGTTATCATGACGGTTGGCAACTTTAACCCACCTACCTCGGTCAACGAGATGGCATTGAAACTAGTAGACAAGCTAGTTGCAACCCATCACGCCGACCACATCATCTATGTAACAGAAGAAAAAGATAACTTACCTATCGATCGTAAGATGCATTTCCTTGAGCTCATGTTTGGTGCTATGAACTTTAAGGCATTGAACGAGTCAAACCTTACATCTGAACTAATCAGATTAAAGAGTAAGTATAAAGATGTTATCGTGGTAGCTCCAGAAGATAAAGCTAAGCTATACGAATCATTACAGGTCATCACTACAGAGAGTGATATAGACCATTCTAAGATCAAGACATACGTAACAAAAGGTGACTTTGCCGCATTTAAGAAAGCCATGCCTACTACACTAAGAGAGCTGGATGCTCGTAGGTTGATGAATGAAATGAGACAAGTAAATGGCCTTGAGTTGCTTAAAGAAGAAGTTAAGTTCTCAGTAGATGTATTAAGAGAGAAGTACTTTAAAGGTGAGATCTACCATGTAGGTGATATCGTTGAGTCTGCTGGGCAACAGTACGAGATCATGGACAGAGGATCAAACTACCTAGTGGTTGTAAATAATACTGGAGATCTATCACGTAAATGGGTGAAAGATGTATCATTAGTTGAGTCTAAGAACCTTGATAAGGCATGCTGGAAAGGTTATAAAGCTATTGGCCTTAAAAAGAAAGCGGGTAAGACAGTGCCTAACTGTGTACCAGAAGAAGTTAAAGAAGAAGCAGATCCACAAGTATCTTATAAAGGATACACTACAAAGAACATGCAACATTGTTGTGATCTAGCTAAGTCATTTAAGTTAGCTGCAGTTGATGCTAAAGATCCTGTAGCAATGCTTAATGCTATAAAGACTACGGATGCTTACTTAGATCTACATAACGAACGTGGTGATAATCCACCAATAGAACAAATTAAGACATGGAAGTATGCACATATTAAAGCTCAAGAGGCATTACAAAAGATCGGAGCATTTGACGCTCATCAAGATCATTGGGTAAAAAGCGGTGAGTCATTGAATAGTATGCTTAAGCTACATGGCATCAAAGAGAACTTTGAGTTTGATAAGAGATCAAACGACAACATAGCAAGAAGTATCATGTCATATCAAGATTACATGAAGCTTGCAAAGGTTGCACAACCAGAGAATACAGAGAAGTACGTAGGAGAACCTCATACGACTCCAGGTCATACACTAGCTACACGTCATCATCTACGTAGACAAAAGATAGCATATGTACATGAGCAAGCACATGAAACAGATGGAGAAGTAGAAGGTCAAGTAGTAGGTAAGATCAAACCACTACCACTTGAACTATCACCAACAGCTGACGAGCCAGGTAAAGAAAGAGGTAAAGGTAACAGTGCGTTCTTTTCAGAAAAGAATAAAAAGAAACTTGAGAAAGAAAACCTTGATTATCTAGACTTAGATTCATGGTTAAGACAACAATCACCACAGGCAAAAGGATAATGGATAAATTAATCGCATCTCTAAAAGTAGCATTAGGTAATACATTCACGATGTATTTTAAAGCACACTCATATCATTGGAATGTAGAAGGTCATCAATTCCCAATGTACCATAAGTTTTTCTTTAAGATCTATGATGATGTTTATGGTGCAGTGGACCCGCTTTCAGAGAACCTTAGAAAGCTTGATGCTTATGCTCCTATCAGTTTGATGGAGATCTATGGTTATAAGACTATCATGGAAGACTCTACTAAACCAGATACGCCGCTTGAGATGGTAATGAATCTATTAACAGCAAACACAGAAGTCTTACAATGCTTAACACCATTGTTTGATGAAGCAACTGCACAAAAACAACAAGGCCTTGCAAACTTTATCGCAGATCGTATGGATAAACATAAGTTTTGGGAATGGCAACTACAAGCAACACTTAAGAACCTCGGAGCATAAGATGAAATCATATAAGCAAATGGTAAACGAAGTATTAAACAAGATGACTCCATTAGAGACATGGATCGATGACTTCGTACACTCTAAGAATGCTAAATTTGCTGGTAAGTCTACAGCTGAACGCATATCTATGGCTAAAGGTGCATACTATGCTAAACAGAAACGTGAATCAGTAGAAGAAGCTGCAGCAGTATCACAAAATACTGCAGCAGAAGTCAGTATGAATGAAGATCATTTAGTACATGTATCTGATGGTTCTAAGTACGATGACAAACCACATCCTAAAGATATAGAGTATGTAATGGCTGGTATTAAAAAACATGGTGGTGAACATGCTGGTGCATCTGATAAAGGAGCATTCTTTAAGTTTAAATCAAAAGATCATGCTGATAGCTTTAAATCTCATGTTAACAGATGCCCACATAGATCATGTGACGCAGAGCATGTTACAGAAGCTGTTGAGTATAAAGGCATAGGTACAGACGTGGTTGATAAGAAAAAGAAACTAAACCCACAACCAAATTTTACAACAGATAAAAAACAAGTTAAAGACTTTAAAGAAGAAGCAGAACAGATCGATGAGTTATCTAAAGGATTAGTTGCTAGATACGCAAATAAAGCAGCAAAAACTACACAAGCTAATTATGATAAATCTAAAGATAAATTTCAATTCTCATCAGGTAGACAAGATGGAATGAAAAATGCAGTTAAGAGATTGACTAAAGAAGAAGCAGAACAGATCGATGAGTCTAGTCTTCATCGTCAACATTTTCAAATGGTAGCCGATTTAATTAGAGGTCATGAATCTGCAGAGAAACGTAAAGAGCTTGCACACCATCATGCAGAGTTATTTAAGAAAGCAAATCCACGCTTTGATCATGCTAAGTTCATGAAGGCGGCTGGTGTTAACGAAGAAGTACAGATAGATGAAGTATCTAAGTCAACACTAATGAGATACATCCCAGCTGCAGCAAGAGCGGCGGCACAGCACACATATTCTGGTAAAGAAGCTCAAGCATGGGCGGGTCATCATATGAGAGCTGGTGATTATGCAGCATCTGATCGTCAACTTGCTACAAGTAAATCAGAATTAGGTAAGTCACTCAAACGTATTAAAGGTGTTGATACAGCTACTAAGAAGCTTGGTACTAAGAAGACATACGAACAGTTTATATATGCACTTGAAGAAAAAGAAATTGAAGACAATGAACCAGTATGTGCTATTTGTGGTGACGAAAAAGGTACAAAACATAGTTGCTGTGATGAAGTAAAGTTTATGCCTAAACATGAATATGATAGCTATAATGAAAAACCTAAAAAGGTTAATGAAGCTATCGCTAAGAAGTTACCAGTACAACATGCAGTTGATGCAGTACATGCTACACTAGGTCCTAAGTCAGCTACACGATTCTTATCGCACTTAAGTCCAGGTTCTGATAAGCATACATCATGGGATAAAGTAAACGATGCATTAATAAAACAAGGTGTACAAACGCATCACATCGCTTCTATTGCACAAAAGACATCTCATATGAACGAAGAAGTCGTTGATGAATCAAGAGGCCATAAAGTATTAGCTACATTCTTTAAGAACAGAGAAGTTGCACAACGAGCTTATCAAGGTAATCCAGCTAGAGATTCAGAAGTAGCTGCTGGTGGCGGTAGTCCTGCTGAACAAGGTATTGCTGCGGCTAAGAGAGACGCACAAGAACTTAAAAAAAAAGTAGCTGAGTCTAGGACACCTGCAGTACATGCAGCTTTGCCTAAGAAGACAAAGTCTACTGCTAAAGAATATGATAAGGCATCAATACCAGGTACAAAACGTGTAACTCGCGGAAAGCCTGATGATAACGAAGTAGGTGGTGGTACTGCTACAAGAGTTAATGAAGATCAGTATACGTCAGAGTATAAGATCAAGTCTTTTGTAGACCCAATCACTGGTGAGAACAAGACCAGAAAGATTAGACCTCATCGCATCAACTTTAAATCATCTAAGATGAATGCTGCGCCAGCTCAAGAGACAGAGCCAACAAAAGTTACAGAAGATGATAAAGTATACGATGAAAAATGGAAAAAAGTTAAATTTACAGATTTTATAAAGGGAGCTAAGTAATGTTAAAGTTTAATGACTACTTAAAAGAAGCTGCACTGTCAGCTAAACAAAAGAAGATCGCGGCAATCGCTGGCGACAAAGACAAGATCGATGCAGATGACTTAGCTGCTTTAAGAGCTGGTAAGAAACCAGTTGATGAAGCTAGTTGCTCTGGCAAAGATATGAAGAAGGAAGAGCTTGTTGGTAAACAACACAAGCTTGACAAGAATCATAACGGCAAGTTAGATGCTCAAGACTTCAAGATGCTTCGTAAAGAAGCTAAAGATGGTTGGAGTGAAAATGATTCATTAGCTAAACCAGTAACATCTAGTCAAGCTATGGCAGATCACTCTAAATACTTTAATAAAGTTACTAAATTAGATCCTAAAACCGGTGAACCTATTAAGAAAGATGTTAAAGAAGAAGTTGAAGAGTTAGATGAAGGTAAGATGAAAGAGCTTTCAATGGATCTTAAAGATATGAGCCATGATGAGTTCCATAAACAATACGGCAAACCTAAGTCACATTTTGATCCTACAAACTTTAAGAAACCAGTAGAACCTGGTAAAGGTATGGATCGTGCTAAAGCTTTAGCACAACGCGGTATGCAATCATTATCTAAAGAAGAAGTAGAACGTATTGAAGAGAAATTATCACAGTTAGATGAGTTATCTCCAGCTACTTTAAAATCCTATAAAAAAGGAATTTACAGAGATCTAGATCGTGCAGCTGATGCATATCCACATGGTACAGGTGATGACGATGAAGATCGTAAGTTAAACAATAGGGTTAAAGGTGATGAGTTAGCTGATAAAAAATTAAAAGCTAAAGGTGTTAATCCTTACAGTGAAGAAGTAGAACAGATCGATGAGTTATCAGGTAAAACTTTAGGTTCTTATCATCAAAAAGCTAGAAAAGATGTTAGAGCTCGAGCTTCAGATCTACTTTGGCAATATGGTGTACATCATGGTCGCGATATAGAGGATGCTGCATCTGAAGATGAATGGGATAAAGATACAAAAGCTGACGCAAAAAAAGACCTTGCTAAAAGAAAACAAAGAGATAAAGGTATAGATCTTGCAGCTAAAAAATTAGCTAAGAAAGCTACGGCTAATGAAGAAGTTTCAGCTGAGATGTCACCATACCTTAAAGGCACACTTGCAGTTATGGATGAAGGTAAGATCGATAACCTTAGAGATGCACAGAAGTTAAGACAAGATATGCAATCAGCATATGATAAAGATTACAAACCAGACACAAGTCATCCGCATATCCAAGTAGTTAAAGGATCTGCGTATGGTGGTGCGAACCAAAAAGATGATGAAGGTGATGAGAAGCCTGATGAAACAAAAGAGAAAAAAGGTCGTGGCAGACCTACTGGATCTAAATCAGGTGCTAGACAAAAGGGTGGTGGACATGAAGACGGCGGTATTCCTGTACATAACTTAAACTTGCCAAAATCGTATAAATAGATAAAAATTAAGGAGTAATAAAATGGCTTTATGGGGAAAAACAGACACTTTGGCTTCAGCGCCGAAGTATATAACAAGAAAGGCGTACTTCATTGCATCTGCGGTTAATTTAACTGAAAATACAATCGATCTACGTGAACCAGTTTCAGGTACATGTTTTGCTGTCGGTGACGGCGTAGTCTATAACAATGGTGGTGGTACATCAGCTACTGGTTTAACATCAGGTAGTACGTACTATGTAGCTTCAAGCGGAACTTCTGGTCTTATCAAGTTATCAGATACAGAAGCGCATGCTAAAGCTGGTACAAATATCATTGATATTACTGGTCAAGGTAACGATGCTCAGTACTTACAACGTAATACAGAAGGTAACGAAAGCACAGCTGAACGAAATGGCGACCATATCTACAATGGTTCAGACATCTACTTTGTAGACGCTGACGAAGCAACACAACCTTCAAACCGTGCAAGAGGTATTAAAGGTCCAGGTTGGTGGGCATATCGTTCATGGACAAATGCTGATGGTTCAGTACAGCATCGTTGTGAACAATTAATTGCTATGGGTGCTTATGCTGGTGCAACTGGTTCAGGTACATATCAAGCTCAAACTGGTGATAACGCAGCAGATGATGCAGTCGTTTATGATGCAACTACATACATCGATACACAACCTACAGACAGAACTACAACTGGCGGTGGTGGTACATCATTCGTTGTTGTATCTTCAAGAACTGGTGCTGGTTCATTGACATATCAATGGCAAATCAGTAATGATGCTGGTGCTACATGGTCTAACTTAAGTAATGCTGGTGTATACAGTGGTGTTGCTCTTGCTACATTAGTAATCAGTAATACAACTGGTTTAAATGGTAAGAAATATCGTGTAATCTGCGGTACTTCAACGGCTAATGACAACGCAATATCTAACGCAGTTACATTAACAGTAACAGCTTAACTAAGTGGGGGAGGTAACTCCCCTTCTTTAATATGAATCAAATGTTGACAGAAGATAATTTTTTGACCTATGCGATGCATCATTATGACAATAGCCAATGCTACTCGTTGGAGGAGTTTAATGATGACCTCAAAAGGTTTCTATACTTGAAGAAGTTATTCAATAGGTATAAGAGCGAGGCCGACTTAAAAGAAAACCTCATCTTAAACCACTTGATAGTACTATATAACATATTTGGTGATCATGCTACTAATATGTTATTCTTTAAGATAGAAAAAGAGTATTGGGATACACTCATGACATTCTTAGTATTCATTAATAGGATGCCAGAAGAGTTACCACAATACCAAATAAAATTATCAGATGTTGAGTTAGACGATCATATAATACAAACACTTAGGAAGATATAATGTCGCAAGTCGTAGATAATTTAATAGCTCTAAGAGTACTCACCATGTTGGTTAAGCCCTTCAGTGAGACTGATGCCTTTAAACTTGGCATCATCGATAATAAAGGAAAAAACCTCATAAAGCCTTCTTCTCTTTCTACATCAGAACAGAAGAGTGCTTACACATTCCTACATCGATTGGTCTTTAACATGAAGAAGATAATCAACAAACTGCCAGGCGGGGAAAGTAGATTAAAGAGTCTTGTGTCTGCATATTTTCTAGTTAGAGAGTATTACGAAAAGAACGAACGCTCCACCTCTATGATGGAGCATAAGTTCAATAAGCTTATGGAGACTGATGCATTATTAGCTGAAGAGTTAATATTAGTTGAGAAGTTTATCAAGAGTCTTGAAGAAGAAGGTGAAGGCGGTGGTGCTCCAGCTAATGCTACAGGAGCAATGACATCCACAGATGCTGCTACTACTCCAGTACTTAAGAAAAAAGATATAGACAAGTATAAGAAGACAAATACTGGTGCAGTCTCAATGGCTCGCCGAAATAATAAGGTATTTTAATATGTGGTTAATGAGCATCATACCCGATAGTATACTATATGGGTTCATCTTATCTGTAATGGGTATAGGTGCAGCACTCTTTATATTTGGGTCATTTGCAGTATTCCTTCCATTAGTTAAAGGATGGGGATTTGTTGCAAGAACGATCGGTGCAATACTAATGATAGGTAGTGTATACCTATACGGTGGATATGGCACTGAGATGAAGTGGAGAGCTGAAGCTGCCAAACTTAAGGCAGACATGGACCGTAAGGTAGCATTATCAGAAAAGCAATCAAAACAAATTGTAACAAAGTATGTAACACAAACAAAGGTAATCAAGGAGAAGGGTGATGCGATCAAGAAGTTATCTCAACATGTTAAAGAAGCTGATGCTAAGTGCATTGTGCCTAAATCTTTTGTCTTGCTCCACGATTCTGCCGCAAAAAATGAAGTTCCCGACACCTCCAAAGGAGTTGATGGAACCGCCGCAGGAGTTAATCTCTCTACCATCGGCGAAACAGTAACAATCAACTATAATAACTACCATCAGTTGAGTGAAAGGCTGAAAGCTTTACAAGACTGGGTATCATCACAGGAAAAGATCTATAATGGCAAATGATTTCGAACAATTAGAACGTATAGTTGAGAAGCTTGATGTATCGATAGACAAGCTTACTGAAGTTAGTAATAACATTAGTAAACTACTCGCTGTACATGATACAAGAATAAACATCATAGAGAAAGATACCGTACGTAACGAAGACGACATTAGAGACATACAC
>Ga0209084_1003757_pt1 | contig 11007 bp, 10 predicted proteins | sample C_130820_MF_Meta_FD_187309 | JGI IMG/M metagenome (GOLD analysis project Ga0209084, IMG submission 187309) | Freshwater microbial communities from Lake Croche, Canada to study carbon cycling - C_130820_MF_MetaG (SPAdes) (version 2) | ecosystem: Environmental > Aquatic > Freshwater > Lake... | reverse complement strand
TGTTGGACGGTTCGAATGATCTTCGACTAAGTGTATTAACCTATTAACTAGCATTTGGGTACTTTCTTTCCACGTCAACCATTGCATAGTATCCGACTTTGGATGGCTTTGATTATTAAAAAGCTGTAGCCAAGCCTCAACTGCACTCGCCACGTCATTGGGCTCATCGCCCGTAAAGTAAAAAGCACTATTTCCCGCTACCTCTCTAAAAACAGGAATATCCCTGGCAATAATAGGTAGTTTACGGCTAGCAGCTTCTATGAGGGGGAGACCAAATCCTTCGCCCGCCGATGCGCATATGAGGCAGGTGCTAGCAGCATAAACAGCCTCTAAGTATTCATCGCTGATACTATTCAGCCAGAATAAATGGTGGTTTAGCTGTGGATGATGATTAATACTATTTACAAATTCATCCATCAACCAACCTTGCTTGCCAATGATGATTAAATTCAGATTTTCGCCTTTTGCCCATAATGACTCAAATGCTTTGAGAACTTGGGGATAACCTTTACGAGGCTCTATCGTGCCAATTAAAACAAAGCTAGGTACGGCAGTTAATTTGTTCAAAATTTCAGCTGCATTTGCGGGCAGCCCCAAGGTAGGGACTGAATTTTGAATATCCGCGCCTAAGTGAAACCATTCAATATGAAATTGGGGTGATAGATTAGGAATCTGGTCTTGTGCCCATGATTTATAGTCATTTGCTACTGCTTGGGAGATGCAGAAAATACCATCATACTGGCTAATTTGTTTGAGCCAGCGGGCATGAATTAGATCGACTGTTTGTGGAAAGGCATGCGGGAAATACACCGGAAGCAAATCATAAACTACAAAAAATATGTTGACTCCGTTGAGATGTAGCCCATTTAAAAATTGTTGTTGAACTTGAATATTTTGCGACTGTAAATCTAGCCCGAGAAAAATATCACCCGTTTGAGTTTCAATTGCCTCATCTTGTAGATCTGGTAGTAATTGATCATTTATCGCAGGCACTTTTGATTGGGCGAGAAACTGCTTAGTAAAGGCTGTCGCATAGCGGTAGCCTAAATTAACTTTATCAGAATAAATTAATTTAACTTCATAATTTTTAGGCGGTTGATGGAGAAGCTCTGTAATGATAGATCTGACTACGCGTTGAATACCAGTTTTAGCGTCAAGTACTGCTAACTCAGAAATATCTATCAAAAACTGCGGTTTCCGGTTGGTTGCTGGAAAAGTTTGTGCAATACATGCTGAAAGCCTGAGGAGATCTTCTTTATTGGGTGGGTACTCAATAAAAGTGGTCTCTGTAAGTTGCTTTAACAAATAATTCAAGGCGGCATCACTAGTAATCAATTTTTGGTTTGATGGATGCTTTGAGTGGCAATATTCAAAGGCTGCTATTGCACGTTTAGCCGAAATATCCCAAGAAAATTTCTTTGCCTGGACTTGGGCATTAGCCCTTAAAGATTGCTTAAATTCCTCATTACTTAAAGTAAACAGCAATTTTTCAGTAATAGCCTCGGTTGAAAGGGGATTAAATAAGGCCGCGGGATTCTCAATGATTTCAGGGATGCTAGTCATATTTGAGGCAATGACAGCCGCCCCAGATTTCATAGCCTCGAGGGCAGGTAACCCAAAGCCTTCATGCCAAGATGGAAAAATAAATACTTCACACGTACAGTAAAGCGTATGTAGCTCACTATCTGTGAGGTAGCCTGTAAAAATAACTTCATTTTTTACAAAGGAATACTCTTTCGATATTTTGAGGTGCTGGGCAAGATTTACGGGAGAAATTTTCCCTGCCAACACGAGTTGTCGATTTTGGCGAATTTCGCTGGGTAATTGGTTGTAAGCCTTCAGAAAACGGAGTAAATTTTTACGCGGATCTTCGCCGCCTGCAAACAAAATAAATGGATGTTTGATCTCGAGTTTTTTCAGCAAATCCTCTGGATCGACACTAGGTTTAGTACTACTAAAAATATCATCCGCTGCTGCTGAAACATTCACAACTGAGTCTGGAGGCAGCGGAAGATTTTCTAATGCCTCCTGACGAGAAAATTCAGAGATCGCCAACAATAATGAGGCTTTTTTTAAATAGTTAAATTTTCGTAAATAATGTTTTGTATAGATGGGATGAGAATCTAAATATTCTTTGGGATTGACGTAGGGAATAAGGTCATAAAAAGTTGCACTAACAGGAACTTCAGAATGCCATTTTTTAATACTTGTAGCGGCGTTGTCGCAAAAGCCCTCAAATAAACTAGAAAGATGAATAATGTCTGGATTAAGTTGCGCAATAAATGCTTCGCGAATATATTCTGCCGCCTCTCTCCGTAAATCGGTTTTTTGACGATCTTCGGCTATTGGTCCTGGCGCATACCAGATTCTGATTTGCTCATTGGGTAAAAGCGGAGCAAATAATTTGCGTATGGGTTCAATCGTATCTTCGTAAATACCATTGAGGACAATAAATACTTGATGTTCACCTCGATTACGCACAATGGCTAGTGCTAGTGATAGGGAGTATCGACCAATTCCACGAAACCGACTAATACTTTGAGCGCCCTGTAAATCAAGAACAATGCGCATTATTCAACCCTATTTTTTTTAGTAATAATAAGCTGCTGATTTAGTTCTTGATATATTTTTCGCCCGCGTTCGGTTAACTGATTTTCAGTAATGTCAATGGCGATCACTGGTCCAATCATGTAAGGTGAAAGGGCATTATTACGATCTAAATAATGCACGAAATACATTTTTTTAAGTCTTTTCAGGATACCTGTAGAGCGCAGAAAATTAATGCCAGTTTTACGTAATTGCGGATGGCGACTTAAAAACGCCATGATATGGTTGAAAATTAATAAAATAATATGCTTTACAGAGGCCTTCATAGCGCAGTTATCATTAGTTATTAATTCACTTGATTCATTTTTGAGGGCTGTGATGTACGCTGATACGTAGTAATTTGCAGCAGTTTTGCGTAATGAGCCATTATATTGATTTTTTATGGGCCAGCATTGTATTCTCGCCTATTCATCCTCTTTTGCGATAGCCATTTTGCCGCTAAAATATATCAATTCAAACTTTAATAAAGAACCCCTTGAGCTTATTTCCCCACCATGCCGGTTTTCTAGCGGGCCTAAAGAATGGCGCGATCAATGAGACTAGAAAATTTACTGTCCTATTCGTTTATTTAAGTATTTGGTTTAGTGCCCTAGTTTTTCTATCAAATGCAATTTTGCGTGCCAATGAATTACCCCTAATGACGCTCAGTTTTGCCTTGGTGAAAGCTGCCTTGTGCGCTAAATTTATGCTTTTAGGGCAAAGTCTATTTCCCATGGCCCTTGGTAAGGGGAGGCCCATTTTTTGGATTTTGATGCGGCACTCGATAGTGTATTTAGTTGTAGCCTTAGTCCTTAGTTTTTTTGAGGCAGGCTTGGAAGGGCTCTTCCATCACAAGCCCTTTTTTGAATCGCTACTTAATTTTGAAGAAGGCGACCCCTATCGCTTAGCGGCTACCAGCTTTATTTATTGGCTGATTCTTCTGCCTTACTTGGTATTTGTTGGGATTCGTGAAGAATTGGGGTATAGCGAAGTGAGCCGGATTTTGTTTGGCACTCCTGATGCAACTACAGCTAAGGCACCAGACTCAGGAACAGATACTCAAAGAAAATAATTAAGTGCACCACGCCTTGCATGAGGGTTGTTCGGCCAATGGCGAGGGTGAGAACACTTACAAGGAAGGTGAGAAAAAGAAAAATGATGCCTACTGCATTAATGCCAAGGCTAATGGGTAAATTAAACCAAATTGAAATAATGGCTACAGCAGGGATGGTTAGGCCAATACTTGCTAGGGCTGAACCCAGCGATAAATTTAAGCTACTTTGTAATTGATTGACACGAGCCGCTTTAACTGCGGCAAGGCCCTCGGGCAAGAGAACTAAAGTGGCAATCGCAATACCGACGACGGCCTTAGGGGCCCCGATGGCCATGACGCCAGCTTCAATAGCCGGGCTTAGCGCTTTAGCTAAGCCAACCACCAGTATTAAAGAAATGATTAGGAGAATGCCGCTGATAATAGTCTTTAGATTACTCGGCAGTGGGGGATGAGCGACACCATCAAGTTTTTGCGTAGCTTGAAGTGGTAAGAAGTAGGTACGATGACTCACCGTTTGAAAAAAGACAAACGCCCCATAGAGCGCTAGTGAAGCAATACCAGCGAAGGCCAGCTGACTATTATTAAAAGTTGGCCCAGGGCTACTGGTCGTCACAACGGGCATTACTAAACTAAAAATAGCCAAAGCTGCGAGCACGGCTAGGGCAGTATTACTACCCTCGATACGAAAAGTTAATTCTTTATGGCGCAGGCCGCCCATAAAAATACATAAGCCAATAACACCATTAATCACAATCATGATGACGGCAAAAACCGCATCACGAGCGATTAATTCTGAACCCTCTGAGCCTGAAAGCATCATCGATACAATCAGCGCCACCTCAATAATGGTGACGCAAAGCGCTAAGATCAGCGTACCAAAGGGTTCACCAACTTTATGAGCAATTACCTCAGCTTGATGCACAGCCATTAAAACTGAGCCAATTAGTAAGGCACTAAGCAGCGCAATGACCCAAGTTTGATTAAGTAAGCTTGACATAGTTAAATGGTGACAATGAAATAATAAATATACACGACAGTTTGATAGTCCGATTAAAATCTGTTGGATTCAGTTTAAATTAAAAAATGATGATGAAAGCGCTAATCTTTTTTGGCCATGGTGCACGTGATGCACGCTGGCGTGAGCCGTTTGATCGCCTAAGTGCTTTATGGCGCGAGCAACAGCCGCAGGTTCCGAGTGCAGTAGCTTTCTTAGAAATGATGGAGCCAAATCTGGCAGAGGCAGTCGCGCAATTGGTGGGCCAAGGCGCAACTTCGATTCAAGTGATTCCAGTATTTTTTGGGCAGGGCGGTCATTTGCGCAACGATCTCCCCAAATTACTTGAGGCCTGCCAACTGCAATTTTCGCAAGTATCTTTAAGCGCTTCGTCGGCTGTCGGCGAAGATACGCAGGTCTTGCAAGCCATTATCGATTTCAGTAGCCGAGCAATTTAAGACGGCGTCTGCGGCTTGAATCTGTGCTTGAGATTCTTGTCTTTTTCTTAACGCTTCACCAATCATGATTAAGAGCGGGGAATTACTGTCAAACCATGACTCAGTTTGACTATCTGTGAGTTCAGCTAAGGTAGTAGTCAAGACTCGTTCACGTGCTGTGCTTACAGATTCTAATAAATGCACAGGTGTATTCATAGAGCGCCCTTGAGCAATCAATTCTTGTGCAATGCTCACTGCATCTTTGCGGCCCATGTAATACACCAAGGTATCTGCCGTTGCATGTGCGTTGGGAAGGCTTGCTATGGGTGCAATCTGTCCAGCAGAGTCTGTGACTACATTGTTGCTTGCTTGTGCTTGGGTAATGAAGGCCACACTCCGAGCTACACCACGCAAAGTTAACGATTGCTTAATGGCTGCTGCACCGGCGAGCGCAGCCGTAATACCTGGCACGACCTCAGTTTGCACACCAGCCGCTTCTAGGGCCCGCAATTCTTCATCAGCACGGCCAAATAGCATGGGGTCACCACCCTTTAAGCGCACCACCATTTCATAACGCTGGGCAGCATCAACTAAACGCTTATTAATAAAACGTTGTGATGATGATAACTGCCCACAGCGTTTACCGACTGGTACGAGAATCGCTTGAGGGCACAAAGCAAGCATTTCAGGCTCAACCAAAGCATCATGAAATACAATTTGCGCGCGCGCTAACAAATTAGCGCCACGCACGGTAATTAAATCGGCAGCGCCGGGTCCGGCACCAACTAAATATACCTTGCTCACTAAGCGGCCTGCAATTCATCTTCAAGACAGTCATGCTTAGCTGCTTGAATAAGTTGACTACGAGAATCGCGCCAGGTGTGTTGAAGGTTAACGCTGTATAGCGAGAATTGTTTCAAGGCCAGGGTTTGATTTTGATCTGCGCGCAAAGAAAATTGATCGAAACCAACCCGACTCATTTGCCATAGTTGATCGATCAGCACATCTCCAATGGCTAAAATATTGCCTTGCCAATGCAAGCGCTCACGTAACAATGCGGCAGTACTATAGCCGCGACCATCCGTAAAAATAGGGAAATGAACAGCCACTAAAGGCCATACTGATGATTTTTCAATTACTGCACCATGGGCGAGGACGTCATCGCTACCTGCAAACCACACCGCGATCTCGCTATTGGTAGTCCGCCTGGTGATCTCAGCAGTATCTCGATGTTCTAGCCACCAAGAGAAGGGTACGATCACCTTGCCTGCAGGCGGCAAGTTCGCACTGGCGTTTTGGTCTGATTTGTCTGCAGCTGACGGTAGGCCCCAAACGGTCCATTCATTCGGAATAAAAGTAGCGCGATGACCCAAGCGATATTCAATGAACTCAGTCATTTTCATACAAGCTCCGCTGATAATTTTTGATTCAGATAGGCAGCAGTTTTAAATGGCGCTAAACCTAAGCGGCGATAGGTATCGATAAAACGTTCATCAATGTGACGTTCATTCACATACACTTTGAGAATGTCATCCATGACCGCTGGAATATCGAGCGCACCAAATGATGGCCCGATTACTTTACCAATAGCAGCGTTTATACCTTGTTCGCCACCCAGAGTAATTTGATACCATTCCTCACCATCTTTATCGACGCCGAGAATGCCAATATTGCCAACATGATGGTGACCGCAAGAATTAATGCATCCCGAAATGTTGACGGATAAATCGCCTAAATCAAATAAATAATCTAAATTATCAAATCGTTCTTGAATCGCTTTGGCAATCGGCAACGATTTAGCATTTGCTAATGAGCAAAAATCACCACCAGGGCAAGCAATGATGTCAGTGAGTAAGCCAATATTCGGTAAAACTAGATTTGATTTTTTTGCTGCGCACCACAGCGCAAATAATTGACTTTGCTCGACATCTGCAAGCACTAAATTTTGTTCATGCGTTACCCGTAATTCCCCAAAGCTATAGACCTCTGCCAAGTTGGCAATCGCGCGCATTTGCTTGGCAGTCGCATCACCAGGAGCTTGTGTGGCATGGGGTTTAAGGGAGAGTACAACGCTAGCATAGCCTGCTATTTGGTGGGCGCGTAAATTACGCTCGAGCCAACGTTGGAAAGCTGGGCGTGAGCTTGTATCGGCTTGTGCCGCAACCGTAGCTGAATCGAGTGATGGGAGTATTCGATACGCTGGTTTAGTAAAGTGTTGTGCAACGCGATGCCATTCGGCAGGGGTAAAGTTGTGATCACTCTCTTGAATTTGGCGCCATTCAATATTCACCTGGCGCGCAAACTCTTTTGGACTTAAGGCCTTCACTAAAATTTTGATGCGGGCTTTATAGAGATTATCGCGACGACCAAAGCGGTTATACACCCGTAATAATGCAGTTAAATAGCTCGGCAATTTTTGCCAGGGTAAATTGGTTTGAACTAAATTACCTAGAATGGGCGTTCTGCCCATTCCGCCACCGGCATAAATATCTGCCAGAATTTCTCCATTACTATCTTTGTGTAATTGAATGCCAACATCGTGACACAAGAGAACGGTGCGATCTTCTGTTGAGCCATTGATGGCAAATTTAAATTTACGCGGTAAGAAGGCAAATTCTGGATGCAAAGTAGACCATTGACGCAGTAGCTCGCAGATTGGCCGTGGGTCGACGACTTCATCAGCGGCAACACCAGCAAAGGGGTCACTAGTTATATTGCGGATGCAATTTCCCGAGGTTTGAATCGCATGCATTTCCACCTTAGCTAGCTCAGCCAAAATATCTGGGGTCTGCTCAAGCTCAACCCAATTGAATTGGATATTTTGTCGGGTCGTGAAATGGCCATATCCCTGGTCGTAGCGATCGGCAATATCCGCTAAAGTAAGTAATTGCTTACTACTTAGAAGGCCATAAGGGATGGCAACACGCAGCATGTAAGCATGCCGCTGCAGGTAAAGCCCATTTTGTAAGCGTAAGGGTCGAAACTCGCTTTCTGGCAGACTGCCGTTAATGCGGCGTTCTACTTGGTCGCGGAATTGAATTACCCGCTCATCTACGAGCGCCTGGTCGATTGGGTCATATTGGTACATAGGAGAGGATTGTCCTAGAACCTGCTTATTTCTTTAAATAATATAAAGTTGATCTTATATATCTATTTAGTTATATCAAGTTGATAAAGTCTTTTTAAGGCCTTGAAGACCTATTTTTGACAAGGCAATATAAAATAACCTAACATGATAGGTTAAAATAACGTCATGCCAATTATTAAAATTTCACGCAAGCAAATTAAAAAAGCCAAAGCATTTGGTAAGTTAGAGCAGGCAGCAGGACTATTCGCAATTACCGCGCGTTACGATAAAAGAAAAAAATTAATTGTGCTTGATTTAGCTAATGGGAGTTCTTTTTCATTTCCACCGCATTTGGCTGAGGGTTTAGCAGGGATGCCTGAAAGTGTAATAGCTGAATTTGAATTAACTCCAATGGGTACAGGTTTACATTGGCCCAAATTAGATGCTGACTTATCAGTACAAGGATTACTAGCTGGAATATTTGGCAGTCCAAATTGGACTATGCGAGGACATTTAGCAAAAGCAGGTAGTGTAAAAAGTACGGTAAAGGCGGCTTCATCCAAGGTAAATGGCTTAAAAGGCGGAAGACCAAAAAAGATTAAGGCAGAAGTTAAATAAAGTCGTATCATTCAAAAAAACATACCAACGCTCGGAGACCCCATGAATTCAAAGTTCCTATTCAGCCTAATGACTTGTGCCCTATTTGGGGCGTCTGGCATTTCTCATGCAGCTGGTAATGCCCAACCTTTACCGCTGGCTACTGCCCAGAGTCAAGGCGTAAGTGCTGATGGCGTTAAGCGAATTGATACTTTTTTTGCCGATGAAATTGCTAACAATCGGCTGCCAGGGGCAGTCTTAGCTGTCGCAAAAAATGGCAAGCTAGTAATCTATAAATCATATGGCTATTTAAATAAGGCAACGAATACGCCGATGCCACTCGACGCAATTTTTAATTTAGCATCGATGACGAAAGTAATGGCTGCAGTAGGTGCGTTGACATTTTATGAAGAAGGCAAAATGCCTTTGAATGCGCCAATCTCAAATTGGTATCCGCAATTTAAAGATAGCAAAGTGGGTAAAGTTGCCGCCGATGGCAGCGTAACAACGGTACCAGCAAAGAACCCAATTACGATTCAAGACCTGATGCGCCATACGAATGGTTTAACTTATGGCGCGCGTGGAAATTCAGCAATACATAAATTATTTCCAAGCGCTTCGGCAACTGCAGCTTTTGATTACACCGGCCCAGAATTTATGGATAAACTTGCGACCATTCCCTTGCTTGATGAGCCAGGCACAGTATGGGATTATGGTTTTGGCATAGACGTACTGGGTTTAATCGAAGAAAAAATTGCTAATAAACCCCTTGGCAGTGTTTTGCAAGAACGCGTTTGGTCTAAAGTCGTCATGCCTGACACCACCTTTCAGGTTGCCGATAACCAGCGGCCGCGCTTAGCTCAACCATTACCTCTTGACCCAATCACTGGCAAGCCACAGACCATCAAAATTTTGACTGATAAGGTGAAATTTGATTGTGGTGGTTCTTGTGCATTTTCTACAGCAGGTGATTACATTCGCTTCGGCCAAATGATGCTGAATGGCGGCAGTCTTGACGGTAAGCGTGTATTGGGCCCGCAGACCGTGGCATTCATGACATCAAATCATTTAAATAAAGACATCAAAAATATGGTCGGTGGCACTGAGCCAGGACGGGTCGGTTATGGCTTTGGTTTGGGTGTTGCAGTGCGCATGGAGCGCGGTCTATCGGCAATTAATGGTAATGTTGGCGACTACACGTGGAATGGTGCTAACGGCACAATTTTCTGGGTTGATCCGAAAGAGCAAATGGTCGTCGTGATGATGGCCGTTGCACCTGGCGAGATTCGTAAAATTCATCGTGAAAAATTAAACGCGCTCGTGTATGGCGCGCTTGATAAATAATTAAATCAACGAGGCTGATGCGGTACTTTGTACCGCTGCTTTTTCAACGACTGGCGGGGCTTGGTTTTGAAAGATGAAAACCATCCCCAAGGAAAGCACGACAAAGATAACCAGTAAAGATAGACCTAATTTCTTTACAAAATACGCTAGGGTATCCATATAAACGGGATCGTTACGGCCAAAATAACGATCATAATTTTTCCACATAAATCGTCCGGCTATAACGGGAAGCACCATAAAGAGCGCGCCCAAAAAAACAGTTAGCAAAATATCCATAATATTTAGTAGCTTTAATTACCCTATAGTTACTTCATGTTTATGTAACTTGTAATGCCGATTAATGGAAATCATATAGCATCGCTGGGTTATTCACTAGAATGGCTTGGCGTAAATGACTATCACTAACCCATTCACCAAATAGATCGCATAAGTCAGCATCGTGGGGCATGGTGTTTTTCACCATCACATGGGGCCAATCGCTGCCCCAAACTAGTTGCTTTGGGTTAGCTGCAAGCACTGCATCATTAAAGGGACGCATATCAGCATATAAGTCGGCAATTGCACCTGTCTTGATAGCATCAGCTGATTGCGCAGAAATACGATAGGGCCCTGTCATCTTGATCCAAGCTCGCTGTTCTTTCATCAGGCTTAGTAGTCCTTGAAATCCGGCATTATGGATACCATGCTTGGCATGGCAATAACCAAAATGACCAAATACTAAGTCAACTGGAAAGTGCGCAAAGATGGTGGCTAAGTTCGGATACTCATTTACATGCATGAGTAACTCTAAGTGCCAGCCTAACGGCGCAATACGATGCGCTAAGTGTGTCAGTGCTTGAATCGGTAGGCCACCAGAGGGATCAGCGACATCAACTAGATTGCATCGTAAACCCCGTACTCCTGCAGCATGTAATTGCTCGAGCTCTTT
>Ga0209084_1003756_pt1 | contig 11008 bp, 10 predicted proteins | sample C_130820_MF_Meta_FD_187309 | JGI IMG/M metagenome (GOLD analysis project Ga0209084, IMG submission 187309) | Freshwater microbial communities from Lake Croche, Canada to study carbon cycling - C_130820_MF_MetaG (SPAdes) (version 2) | ecosystem: Environmental > Aquatic > Freshwater > Lake... | reverse complement strand
ATGTCTTTCCTGTATCTTTATCTTTGAAACCATTGTCCTTACCACTTAAACCTAAATATTCGAAATTTGATGCCTTATATATAGTTCCATCGTGATTGTGATAAGGATCTGCATAAGAAACAACTACTTCTACATCCTTGTCAATTTTTCTTATCCACCTTAAACAAAATCCAATTACCCTAGATTCTGAATTCTTACCAGCAATGTCAACTATCACTAATCTCCTTAACTCTAATACCTTTTTTTCACAATCAGAAAACTTTTTCCAAGCAGTTGTTGACATCGCACCAAATAAAACCCCTCCAACCAAAACACCTTTATGCTCAACCTTGAAACAATACTTTATCTTTACACCATTAATATTGTGAGAATAATGATTCTTCTCAATGAAATCACGAATGTCACTTACCCCACAAACTATCACATTTAAATCCTTTGGACTAATACAAAGCGGAGAGGTCGGAATTGGACCGCCATCTACTGTTTGGGATAACAATCGCTCTACCTTTGAGCTATCTCCGCATTTCTCAACCATTGTTTGATTTTACATTTTTTTTATATTTTAATCCATACTTTTTAATTTAAAAAGACCAAAATGCAATCCATAACCAATAAATAAACTATGAACTTTAAAGAATGGCTAATACTAACTGAAAAGATAATGATAAAGGATCAAGAATTTCGTAATATTTTTCCTGCATTACAACATATTCAGAAAACTCATCCCAATTCAGAAAACCTTGTTGTAACATTTACTGAAATCAATAAAGTTGGCATTAATCCACAAAGCAAATATGACACACCAATTGGCATTTATCTTTACCCTTTAGATTATGTAATTGAAAAGAAAATGAATGTTCCATTCGCTGCAAATCAACCTCATATCAATGTGTGTGAATTTACAAGACCAGAAAAAATACTACATATGACTTCTGATACTTCTAACCAAAAGGGAATGGAACTGCTCAATGTTTTTCCAAAAGAAAGATTAGATAAAGCCGATGAATATATTAATGAATATAAAATTCGTAGCAATTATTCCAAATTATGGCTTTTAACAAGAATGCTTGCAAATAATAAACCAATACAATGGAACTCCAATCTTAGAAAATGTGGAATCGATGGATTTTTAGATCATGGAACTGGAACAATCTGTCCAGAGGAACCAACCCAATGCGTTGTGTTTACTGCCAGTGCCTTGAAACTACTTTATTCAATTGACAGTCCAATGTATTACAAGAAAACAGATAAATTTGGTGTTGATACATATTATGAAAAAAAATATAAATATGATAGTAGCAAAATGTCAGACGAACAAATTATTAGAATGTTGCAATCTCGTAGGGATTTAGATATTGGATCTTTGATTGATTCTGCAACCGATAAAGATAAAATGACAAAATTAATTATAAAACACAAACCAGAACTTTCTTATAATGATGCTAGTAATTTAATGAAAAGTTCAATAGAAAAAGACGAAATCGCAGAACTAATTATGCAAAGCGATCCAGAACTTTCTAATAATGATGTCATTACTCTGATGCAATATGTAACCAACAAAGATAAAATGGCAGAAGCAATTATAAAATACAAACCAGAACTTTCTGATAACAATGTTCATAATTTGATTCGATATGCAGATAAAATAGACAAAATAGCAGAACTAATTATTGAAAAGAAACCAGAACTTTCTGATGGTAGTGTCGCTAATTTAATGAAAAGTTCAATAGACAAAGACGGAATTGCAGAAATAATTATAAACAAAAAAACAGAACTTACTTCTGGAAATGTTTATAATTTTCTTTCTTATGCAACCAAAAAAGACAAAAGAGCAGCACTATTAGGAACATACAATATAAGCAAACTTTCTAATATTCTTGTTCTTGGTTTGATTAAATATGCACCCGACAAAAAACAAATGGCAAAAATCATAAACAAATACCACACAAAGAAAACACCAGAAATACAAGAAATATTAGATAAATACCTAACTCAAACAATAGCTGCAAAATAAACTATGAACTTTAAAGAATGGCTACTAAATGAAAAGATAATGATAAAGGATCAAGAATTCCGTGAGCCTCTTATTGCACTACAATATATTCGAAAAAATCACCCTTTTCCCAACACACTAGCCGTAACATTTACCGCAATTGACAAAGTTGGTCTTAACCCACAAAGCAAATGGAAAACACCACTTGGCATTTATCTCTATCCTATAGATTATGTAATTGAAAAGAAAATGAATGTTCCATTCGCTGCAAATCAACCTTATATCAATGTCTGTGAATTCACAAGACCACAAAAAATATTACATATGAATCCCGATATATCTAAACAAGATGGAATGGAATTACTCAATGTTTTTCCGAAAGAACAAGTAGATCAAGCTAGTAAAAATATTGATAAATCAGTAGACATGTTCAGTAAAGCTCAAAAATTATTCGATCATAAAAAAACTAAACTGAATAATCTTCAATATGATCAAGAAAAAGAAAATGATCTTTATAAAAAGTATATTGATGCAAAAACTTTGTATGATTTTACAAAAGATGAATTGCAAGGATTAGCACCCCACATTGGTAGCAATTATTCCAAATTGTGGATCGTAACAAGAATACTTGCAAATAATAAACCAACACAATGGAACATTAATCTTAGAAAATGTGGAATAGATGGATTTGTAGATCATGGAACTGGAACAATTCATCCAAGCGAACCAACCCAATGCGTTGTTTTTGCTACCAATAATTTGAAATTACTGCATTCAATTGACAATCCAAAATACTTCAAAAAAACAGATAATTATAATAGCAAAAAAATGTCAGATGAACAAATAATAGGCCTATTGCAATCTCGCAGATCTTTAGATCTTACAAATTTGTTTTTAAACACAACAGAAAAAGAAAAAATGGCAGACCTAATCATAAAATATAAAACATATATTTCTCATGTAGATGTCGAAGATTTGATTTATTATGCAAAAGATAAAGACAAAATGGCAAAAATGATTATTCAAAAAAATCCAGAATTTACAGATAGTAATGTTTCAAATATGATCTCACTTGTAAATGGTAAAGATAAAATCATAGAATTGATTATTGATTATAAACCAAAACTTACTGATAATAATGTCGAAGATTTTCTTAAAAATGCAACAGAAAAAGACAAGATAGCAAATCTTCTTATAGAAAGATTACCAGAAATGACTTATAAAAATATGATCAATATTCTAACCTATGCAATTGATAAAGACAAAATAGCAAAAAAATTAGGAGAAGATAATATCAGTAGACTTAATTGGTTCTCTATCACACTTTTACATGAAAAAGTTCCAGAAAAAGATAAACCAAAAATAATACAAATTATAGAAAAATATCATAAAAATAAAAATGAAAAAATTAAAGAGTTTTTGGATCACGAAAAAGAAATGGACAAACACCTAAATAAAACAATAGCTGCAAAGTAATAACTACCAACCTCTACCAATTCCCTGTGTAGCCATCTGAAAATATGGATTGTTAAATGGCATGTATCCACTTGGTGTCACATACCTATTCCAGTTATTGTTGTAACCATAATTGTAGTTGTTGTAGTTGTTGTAACCATAGTTTCTATAACCATAGTTGTTGTAATTGTAGTTGTTGTAATTGTGACCATAATTGTTGTAATTGTGACCATAATTGTTGTAATATCTAACTTGTGGATAAACAACAATGAACTGTGCTTCAGCAACACTACTAATACCCAAAAACATAACCAAAAACAAAATTAAAGACTTCATTTTAAATCTCCATTGAAAGTTATTATATCTATTAAATGAATCCTATTTTTTTAATACTTCAATTACACTTTCACACACACCATCGTAGTCACTCTTTAAATCAGTTACTTTGCCAATCCATGTGTCATCTTGAAATTCACGCATCCAATGAGGAGTTGGTAATTTAACCTCACTTCCTATCCTTACTGGCTTATCACATATGTAAGTATATTTGTTATTTACTTGTATCTTTTTAACCACAAGTTTCTTTGCCATTTTAATTTCCTTGTTTTGTGTAGATGGCGACAATATCGCAGGTTCTCTTTTTACTTTAGAGCCAGCACCATAAACGAAGTGGTAAACCATTCCAGTAGTCCACATTTTCCCACTAGCTGTTATCATTTCTTCTGCATTTAATTGATTGGCAACCGATTGTAAACTGGGCTTAGTGCCATTTTTCTTTCTCATAAGTTTTCTGATTCGTATAAGAACATTTTGATTATCAAACGCTTTTCGTCCTTCACATCTGCCCGTTTCTTTACGCTTCCTTTCCCTTGAAACTCTTAATCTTGCAACAGTGTTCCTTCTGTCAAATTCCGCTATTGCTCCTGTTAGTTGCCTCATTAGAATTGCAGTTGGTGATTCTGAATTTGCTAAGTCTTCACCAGTTTCAGCACAAATCACTTTCCAACCTGCTCTACTAAAATGCCGAATGATCAATTCACTTTCAATAAGATCCCTTGCAAGACGATCAGCTTTTTCCACAACGAAAATTCCAGCAGGATTTAGATTTGCAAGTAATTTGGATAATTCTGGTCGATCAGCAAAGGCTAAAGTTCCACTTACACCGAGATCTTCGATCCATTCGCTAATTCGTTGTTTGTTCTTTTTAGCCCAAGACTCTATGACTCGATGTTGTCGGGGTACGCCATCTTGATCATTTCCATGTTGCCCATCGCCACTTACTCTGCAATAACCGATAATTCTTGGTTCCATGTTCATTTCCTGTTAGGAATAACACAATTAATTTAATTTAAAATATAACAAAATTTTTATTACACACAAGACTTATTTCCCGATTAAACTCCCATAAATACCTTATGAACTTTAAAGAATGGCTAATATCTGAAGAAATCTTTCCCAATAAGACTGCAACTGTCTATCATAGAACTTGTCAAGATTGCAATAAAGAACAAAGCGTCAAAGCCGTATCAAGTATACTTATAAAAGATTATAAAGTTGGCAGAGGTTGCTATTATGGCTGTGGTCTTTATACTACTTTTGCAATAGAAAGCCAATTTTCTAATTACATGCGAACATATGGCAAAGCAGTAGTCAAATTTAAAGTAACAGACCTCGATAAATACCTCATATTTCAATTATCTGTGGCAAAACAAATCCATGGTAATGATTACAAAATAAGCGACCAATTTAAGAAATTAGGACTACTAAACAAGGTAGATCAAAGCAAATTAAAATATTACGATGAACAACAAGAAAAAGAAAACTATTCATCAGGTTTAGCAAAAGAATTCTATGACCAAAATAATTGGATAGAAAAGTCAGTAAAAGGAATTGTCTATTATGGAAAAAATGATGGTTATTGTTTGTTGAAATATCCAACAGTTCAAGATGGAACAATAACAATGTTGGGTTATGCAGTCGCAGAATATAATGATATCGAAAAGATGAAAAAATTGAAAAGTAATATTGGTTGGATAAAATCAGTTGGTCGATTAGGTACATCTATTAAAAATGTTTATAAGTATCCAACTAAAGATAAAGAAAAATTTGCTTTTGGCGATTATAGTTATATTGTAAATCAATTGCTTAAATCTAAAAACTTAGAAAAAACAGCAAAAAAATTAGGATCAAATCTAAACAAACTTTATGATGAAAATGTTACTGATTTGCTTAAAAAATCAACCAACAAAGATCAAATGGCAGAACTAATTATAAAATACAAAACAGAACTTACCGATCAGAATGTTACCTCATTACTTTATATTGTTACAGAACCAGATAGCTGGTACACTTCTAAACGAAAAGACAAAGACGAAATAGCAAAACTAATCATAAAGAAAAAACTAAATCTTTCTTCTGATAATGTTCGTATTTTGCTTAGTTATGCAACCGACAAAGACGAAATAGCAAAACTAATACAAGAAAAAGAAGACAATATAAGCAAACTTTCTGATGCCGATGTTGAAAATTTGTCTTTTCATGATGAAGGTTCAGAACAGATAGCAAAAATAATTATAAAATATAAATCAGAACTTACCGATGATAATGTTTATAGATTGCTTAATGCCACAATCAACATAGAAAAAATGGCAGAACTAATACAAGAAAAAGAAGACAATATAAGTAAACTTTCTGATGGTAATGTTAGTAATTTGTTTCGTTATGCAGGTGGTGATGAAGAAGAAATTGCAAAAATAATTATAAAATATAAATCAGAACTTACCGATGATAATGTTTATAGATTGCTTGATGCTGCAACCAACAAAGACAAAATAGCAGAACTAATACAAGAAAAAGAAGACAACATAAGTAAGCTTTCCGATGATAATGTTAGTAATTTGATTCGATATGCAACCTATCCACCAAAAATGGCACAAATCATAAATAAATACCACACAAAGAAAACACCAGAAATACAAGAAAGATTAGATAAATACCTAACTCAAACAATAGCTGCAAAGTAACCCAATGAACTTTAAAGAATGGATTGAAAACAGAGAAGATAAAAAAGTATCATACTCTGCCATTGTCTTAAACCAACAAAGCCATGAAAAATTGTTGGATGAACTTAAAGACTATATCCCAGAAAATTGGAAGACTTTTGCTCACCATATGACTATCAATTTGGGAAAACTTAACCCACCAGAAGATTCTCTTATCAACCAAGAAGCTATCCTAATAGCATCAGAAATAGGAATAAGCAATATGGCTATTGCCGTTAAAGTAAATGGATTCAAAAGCAATAACAAAATACCTCATGTCACTGTAGCAGTTAATACACTCGCTGGAGGTAAACCAGCTATGAGCAATGATATTACTGATTGGCATCCAATCCAAAATATCAAACTAACAGGAACAGTATCTGAAATAACTAAATAATATCTTACTCAATTGTGAAGATACTTTGAATAATACTCAACAACATAACATATTCTAATTTAACTAATGTAAATATTGTATGACAGATGCAATCATTATATCTGATATTCACCTCGGTAGCGATAATTGCCAAGCTAAAGATCTAAACCACTTTCTTGATAATCTACCAGAAACCAAAAAACTTATACTCAATGGTGATGTATTCGACTCTTGGGATTTCAGAAGACTCAAAAGTAGCCACTTCAAAATACTAGCAAAACTAAGACACCTATCCACTCTAATTGATGTAATCTGGATTCATGGTAATCATGATGGCCCTAGCGAAATAGTATCTCACCTACTAGGATCTAATGTACATGAAGAATATATCTTTGTATCAGGTGACAAAAAAATCATATGTACCCATGGTGATAAATTTGATGACTTTATAACCGACTACCCAATAACAGTATTACTAGCAGATTACCTATACCACTTCCTCCAAAAACTTGATAACGATTTTTATTGGGCCAAATTAGCTAAAATGAGTAGCAAAACTTTCCTTAAATGTATCGAAAAAGTAAAAGAAAAATCTATCAAATATAAAGATAAAATGAAATGTGACTTGATCTGCGTTGGACATACACATTGCCCAGAAGCAAATAACGGAACTTACTTCAACTCAGGATGCTGGACTGAAAAAACACCAACATTCTTGTTAGTCAATAATGGAACTATTACATTGGAAAAATATGAAGAAAATTATACTAGTATCTGATACCTCTTACCCAGATGTAAATGGAGTTGCTACCACCATAAGCAACTATCAAGCTAACATCAAAGAATCATGCCAACTCTTGTCAAGCCATGAATTCAAATCATTTAACTGCCCTTTCTCTAATGATGTTAAACTAGCTTATAATGTTAAATTTGATAAAGACCTATTCACTGGTAACTTCGCTGTACATATCTTTACAGAAGGCACTCTAGGACTAGCTACAAGAAATTTCTGCTTGAAAAATGATATCAAATTCACCACATCTTACCTTACTATGTTCCCAGAATATATAAAGTCCTACACCAGTATACCACTATTCATCACAAGAACTTACTTTAAATGGTTCCATAGCAAATCATCCAAAGTACTTTGCTGCACTAATAACTTGATAAATAAAACATCTTGGCTAAATCATAACAATATGAAAGTATCTCCAAAAGGAGTAAACCTTGATTTCTTTAAATGTAAAAGCAATCCAACCAATAACAATACAGCACTATATGTCGGCAGAGTATCAAAAGAAAAAAACCTAGATGCATTCTGCCAATCTACTCTTCCTATACAAAAAATTGTGGTTGGTGATGGGCCTCTTCTTCCTTACTATAAACAAAAATATAAAGATGTTTATTTCTTAGGCAAAAAAATTGGAGATGAACTAATCCAAGCATATCATAATGCAGATGTATTTGTGTTCCCATCTAAAACAGATACCTATGGTCTTGTTATGCTTGAAGCCCTATCTTGCGGACTGCCTGTAGCTGCTTACCCAATTAATGGGGCTTTAGACCTACAAGATGAAAAAACAGTATTCTGTGATGAAATATTAGATACAGCTATCTTAAATGCATTTTCTAATTTAGATGTTCAAGAATGCAGAAAACATGCTGAACAATATAGTTGGGATATCGCTACTGATAAATTCTTGAATAATTTAATTTTTAATTAAACTTGCCCTAATATCTTATCCAAACTTATAATAATCGCAAACCTAATCATATGGATTGCGATATGAGTGATATCAAAAAATATAATGATCTGCCTAGTGATCACACACAAGAACAACTTTGTGAATATATTAAAGCATATCCTCGTTATAACCCTTGTGACCCTTTTAATTATAAAAAAAATGACTTATCCCTAAAAAGACAAAAAAAAATAAAAGGACAATCAGAATCATTAGGAGAAAAACAAACCAGATTAGTACTCCAATATTTTAACATCAAACCAATTCAACAATACAGACATGAACTTTGTATCAATAAACGATGCTTACCTTTTGACTTTTATGTAAACAAAGATAATTTGCACTACTTCATAGAATATAACGGAGGACAACACTATAGACCAGTTTTTGGAAATTCTAAAAAAACAAAAGAAGAAGTCTTTGAATACATAAAAAAAAACGACCTTATCAAATTAAACTTCTGCAAAAAATATAACTATCCATTTCTAGTCATCCCTTATTGGATTAAAGATTTCGAAAACCTTATATCTGAATTTCTAAAAACTACACAATTCGATCCAATCTTCGCTCAACCAACCATGCCAATTGCCCATTTTGCCAGTATCAGCAATGTGGTCTAACCATTTTTTCTTCAAATAACCATTGACACCAAAAAAACACATTGGTACACTTCCATCTGAATCTTACTTTTTTTCAGAACGGAAATCAAAATGATCGAAAATAAATTCAAAAGAATGTCAGCCTCTGTTGTTCACTCCTTGTTGAAATTCTCATCCGATAAAGAACAAACAGCACAATCATTAGGACAAGACAACATAAACAAACTTTCTGATAGCAATATCCGCAATTTATTAGAATCAGCAGAAGATGAACAACAAATGGCTAACATAATCGCAAAGTACAAAACAATACTTTCCAATACAGATATTAAACAATTGCTCTTAATTGCTTCCGATATAAACCAAATGGCACAACTAATAGGTCAAGATAACATAAACAAACTTGATGATAGCAATACCATCGATTTAATTTGCCTTGCAAAAGATCAACAACAAATTGCTATCATATTGAAACAAAAAATAAACAAACTTAATGGTAATAATATCTGTCGTTTACTTCGGAATGCAACCAATAAACAACGAATGGCAAATATACTAGGCCAAGACAACATAAACAAACTTGATGGTAAATATATTTATTCTTTGTTAAAAGACGCTGATTGGGATTCCTCCCATTTCTCATTGAGATTTAATACAGAAGATATGAAGCAAATTATAGAAATACTAGGCAGAGATAACATAAACAAACTCAATGCCCAAGAAGTCTATGATTTGTTCAAAAAAGCAAAAGATAAACAAAAAATTGCAGAAGTACTAGGCGAATACAATATAAACAAAATTTCTGATCATGGTATTTCATGTTTAATATGTAATCATGATTATGATTATAATTACAGTTCTGATTCTGAAATCGATTCAAATCAATTCGAAACAAAAAGAAATCAAATGGCAATTATCATCTCTAAATATAAATCACAACCTTCTGTAACTATAACTAGTGAATTGCTTCTTTTTGCAATCGATAAACAAAAAATGGCAAATAGATTGAGTAAAGATAATATAAACAATTTTCATGGCGAACAAGTCTATCTTTTACTTTTAACAGCAACTGATAAACAACAAATGTTAAATATATTGGGCAAAGACAATATAAACAAACTTTCTGGATATTCAGTTTGTTCTTTACTTATAAAATCAAAAGACGAAAAACAAATGGCTGAAATATTAGGTGAACATAACATAAACAAGTTATCTGTGAAAGAAACCTGCGACATACTCAAAAACGCAAAAGATAAAAAACAAATGGCAAAAATATTAGGAAAAGAAAAAATAAACAAACTTTCTGATGGCAATATTAGCACCTTAATCAAAAATGCAACTGATAAACAACAAATGGCAAATGCTTTAGGTGCAAAAAATGTAAACAAACTTCGTGGTAAGAATGTTCGTGATCTACTACTAGCTGCAAACGACAAACAACAAATGGCAGAAGTACTAGGTCAAGATAACATAAACAAAATTTCCATTGATAATTCCTATCATCTACTAATAGAAGCAACCGATAAAGAACAAATGAAAAAAATATTGGGAGAAGATAGAACAAAAAAAATCATGATGGATAAATCGATTACTCAAAATTATGCAATAGACTTTTGAGTAATACCTCAGCAATCTTTTCCTAGAATGGATTATAATACCTGTAGACATGCCTTACTGGAATCCTTACAAAATCTTCAACTCCTCTTCTGTTTACAGTATTACATAATTTTCTCACACGATGGCATTCATGGTCTGGCATCACAAAACCACTTGATGTCATAATAATACCCATACCCAAAAAT